>Ga0172372_10011255_pt1 | contig 11388 bp, 11 predicted proteins | sample LakKiv5m_2_FD_114544 | JGI IMG/M metagenome (GOLD analysis project Ga0172372, IMG submission 114544) | Freshwater microbial communities from Kabuno Bay, South-Kivu, Congo - kab_092012_9.5m | ecosystem: Environmental > Aquatic > Freshwater > Lake | place: Democratic Republic of the Congo... | reverse complement strand
TGCCCTCTTGCTCACAGATTTTTTCTAGGTGCGCACTTAAGATTGCAGGTGGCACTAATCTAAATGGATAGTGGTGGGTTCTAGATCTAATTGTAGAGATTAATTTATCTGGCTCAGTGGTAGCAAAGATAAAGAGCACATGAGCTGGTGGCTCTTCAACTACTTTAAGAAGGGCGTTCGCTGCCCCTGGTCCTAATTGGTGGGCTTCATCAATAATATAAATTTTGTAGCGAGATTGCACTGGTGCAAAAAAAGCTTTATCTCTTAAATCTCTGGCATCATCAACTAATCCATGGGTGGCAGCATCTAACTCAATTACATCAAGTGAACCTGGTCCATTTGCTACTAAATCTTTACAAGATTGACATCCACCACATGGAGTTGGTGTTGGGCCATTCTCACAATTTAAAGATCTGGCCATAATTCGAGCACTTGATGTTTTACCACAACCTCTAGGACCACTAAATAAATATGCGTGATGGATCTTTCCTGATTCCAATGCATTAGATAATGGAGTAGTTACATGCTCTTGGCCAATTACATCGGCAAAGATTGATGGGCGATACTTACGATATAGCGCTAGTGACATAACCCCTCCAAATCTGTGCTTAATATAAAACTTCGCCTTACGATAACTTGGTTATTAAAAATTAAAAGGACCCCCCGCACACCCACTTAAAAATTACCTACCCTTGCTGCATTCCTGCCCTAGGGGAGTTCGGCACCAAAGTGCCGCACGGGGGATCTAAAGGTAAATCATAGTTAATACCACCGATACTCTTAGCCATTAGAAAAAAGTAAGCAGCTTTACTGGAGGATTCGCATAGCGGCCGAGTGCGCACGCTTGGAAAGCGTGTGTAGGGCAACCTCCCGAAGGTTCAAATCCTTCATCCTCCGCTACATTCCCATGCATTTGCATGACTTGTGATTAATCCAAATTGATAAGCTCTAAAAAATCGAATTCTAGCATAATAGCATGCTGATTTTTAGCTAATAATTTGTTAATTCAAATACACAGAAATTTTCTGAAAGAATGTTAGAATAATATTGATAAACACACTTACTAAATAATTAAAGCAAAAGGTAAATCCACCAAGCAACTATGTGAAATAACGTTAGCATTTCATAATTTAAGTTAAATACCATTGAGTAAATTTTATAAATAAATCCGGAATTGAATAAGTTAACGCCTTTAAAAAGCCAAATAAAAGCCATTCAACCATATTATTAACTATTCATTTTAAAACCTCAAATACGGTGGCTACGTCTTTTACATAGTAAAATTATAGAGTGTCCGATGAAAATAGAATAGGCGCAATATTTTTAGATGCAGATGGTGTGCTCTGGGAAGATAGCGGCGCTGGCGGTATAATAACCGGTAAAGCTCAAGCAATTCGAAGTTTAGAATTGTTATCTGCAAATGAACTAAAACAGTATTTAAAAATTGTTATTTCTAACCAAACTTTTGCTGCTGGAAATAAAATGAATTATTTCAAATTTAGAAATTTCACTAACGTTTTTTTTAAAAATTTAATAAAACTAAACTTAATAGACGATTTTATAATCTGTTATCATCATCCAAATGCTAAAAATCTAATGTTAAGGAGGAAATGTAACTGTAGAAAGCCATCACCCGGCTTAATTAACTCGATGATACAAAAACATAATATTGATCCAACTAAATCCTCTTTGGTTGGGGATCGAATAACTGATATTCAGGCGGGTGCAGCTGCGGGCGTTAAAAATCTTTTTTTAGTAACTAATTCTAAAATGTTCGAAATTAATGATAATTTAAGCAATAAGCCTTTGCAAAATGAATTTGTTACTTTGAAAGGACTTAAAGAATTTATAGTGATTAAGAAAATGTTTAATGAATATTAAGACTGTTTTAATCCTTGCGGCTGGTAGAGGAACTCGATTAAAACCATTCACAAATAATTTACCTAAGTGTTTGCTCCCGATAGGTAATACAAACATCTTACGGAATCTAATTGAACAGTCAGAAAAATACCTTTCTGGAGTTAAAATTTATGTAAACGTTTCATATTTAGCTGAAAAAATAATAAATGAAATTAATAATTTTCAGATAAATCGGAGACCACACATAATTTGGGAACAAAATCCACTTGGTCCCGCTTTAACTGTTACAAATCACTGTAATAAAATTAATGGTAATGTCCTGGTGCTTCACGGGGATCTGTTTTTTTCTGACTTAACTTTTTCTCAAATAATATATTCAATTACCCAAAGGCCGGAAGAGGCTTCGATTTTGTTTTGCCATCAACGGTCTAGACAAAATGCAAGGTCAATAGTTAGCGAAACGGGTGGTGTAATTAAATCTATTTTTGAAGCATCTATTTCGGTCTCAGCTAAAAATATCGATATTAGTGATGATGAAGTTGTATGGAGTAGTTCAGGAGTTATGGTAGTTAAAAGCGCATCACTATCTAACTTTAAACCAGAAATGGGACTTAGTATCTCACCAACCTTAATCAATTATATTGCTGGTCACGAAAAACTATACTTAGAAAAATGTAACGGAACTCGAGTATCAATTGATGATGAAAAATCGTATCTTGCAGCCATCGAGATTAGTCAAAAAAGTGAAAAACTATTTGATCGTACCTTGCGACAATAGCAATTTCATTTGTTTAATGTTGTGATAGAAATCTGAATTTAGGGTTGAGTATTTATTTGCCTCATAAGCATTTTTAATATCTGTAATTGCTTCATCTACCGAAAATTTGGGTAGGAACCCTAGTTCTGCTCCAATTTTATTCCCAGAAACTCGGTAGGAGCGTTGATCTAAAACTGGAAGAATCTTTATTTCTACTTTATGCTCCATCTGCGATTTTACTTTTTTTGCAATTTCTAAAACTGTCAAATTTTCTCCAGCAATATTATATATTTTCCTATTTATGATTTTTGGATCAGCTTCAAGTATCAATTTATAGGAGGCATTCATGTCCTTTATGTGTAAATTTGGTCTAAATTGGTTTCCTCCTTCAACATTTATACTACTCTGAGTTAAAGCACTTACTGTTAACATATTTACAACCAAATCAAATCTTTGCCGCCTGGAAAAACCACAGATGGTTGATGGGCGTACAATTGTTAAGCAAATTTCATCAGATATATTATTCAATGCAAAGTCTTCGCACAAAACTTTGAATTTTGAGTAATCTGTCAAGGGTTCACAATTTAAATCTTCTGTAACATTTTCTTCTTCTTTAACCCCATAAACAGAAGATGAGGACGCAAAGATTAATTTTTTAATCGCACTCTTGTTAATTTCTTCTATAAACATTAAAAATGAATCAAAATTTATACTCTTTGCAAGGTTGGGGTTAAGTTCATAACTAGGGTCATTTGAAATACAGGCCAGATGAATACAAGCATCTACTTCTTTCAATGCATTTCTCACAACTTCTCGGTCTCTTACATCTCCTTCAATATATTCAATGTTTTCAACAAATTTACCATCAGATTTTCCCCACTTGCCAGAGCGATACCAAAATGTGTCTAGAACAATAACCTTGTAGTTTACTTCAGCCAGCAACTTTTGTAATTCTACGCCAACATATCCGCCGCCACCAACTAATAAAACGCGACTCAACCTACTCATATCACCTTTACTTTACTCATTATTCTTTCAGCCTCAAACTGTAAATCTGATGAGGTAATAGCTATTTCATTTCCCATGACGCCTACTAGTAATGAGCCCGCAATATTCCCAAAAAAAGTTGCGATTTCAATAGGGACATTATTCATTCTTAAGCTTGATACAGCTGCTAATAAGGCATCGCCTGCTCCAGTGCGGTCAATTATGGTTGGTGCGAATGTGGGCGCAAAAATGACGCCCTTCTCCTTACTCCATGAGATAATACCAGCCGAGCCACTGGTTACATACAACTCTTTACATTTTAGTTTTGACCCTAATTCTGAAATAACACTTTCTATTTTCGTAACTCTATTTCTAATTTCTAGATGTACTTCGGAGCCATTCAAAAAAACTATATCTGCTTTAAGATAATTAGAAATTGGATTAAACCCCCTATTACCGGCGTTTGACTGAGTGTTGACTGACACTGGTACGCCGAAGTTCAGGTACTCACTAGTTATTTCGTGATTAAAAAAATGATGTCCATAATCCATAAGCACTAGATGGTCAAAATTTATTTCGTTGTCCTTTATTGATTTTCTTATTTCCGTCGGGGTAGTTAGATAGTCGATTTCGGTCGGCAATACGTAACTTTCAAAAACTCTTGTGTTTGATGACCTATCAACATATCTGGTTTTTTTAATGGATTCTTTTGACTTTAGATTGAAAACGTTCATTTTTTTGTTCGCTTCTACTTCTGACTTAATAAAATTATTTTCAGAATCCGCCCATTTAGTGATTACGTTTGACTGAATTCCAAGCCCACTAAAATGTCTCGCTACCGCAAGAACTCCACCTAGTTGGCTTTGCTGAGCCCTTTTTTCAAACGCGATGAGCGGATCTTTAGTGACTTTTCCAAGAGCATCGCAGTAGATATATTCATCAATTATTGCTTCACCCAATATTAATACTTTTGAATTTGTTAAAGTTTTTAGACATTCTATAAATATTTCATTGCCGAATCTTTTAATTTGTTCTTTTAGCCAACGTAATGTGTCAAAGGGTATAAAATCACTTAAATTCCTTTTCCTATCTAAATATCCAATTCTTGCGTAAGTTGAATTGATAATATGCCATTTATAATCACTGACTCTATTATTTATCCTGTTTGCCAAATATGTTTTTAACTCTAAGTGATTTCCAATTGTAACAATAAGTATATTATCGTCTAATTTAAAATCATCTAAAATACCTAATCCATTCCTTGTTTTAACATCGGCTTTATTTTCTTGCAAACGAAGTTCCACTTCTTTAATTTTTAAAATAGAATCAGCTGCCTTACCACAGATACTAAAATAATCAGACACTGCATCTATAATTTGTAGCGCCTCGAGGGTATCTAACGTTAAATTCGATGTCTCGTTTTCAATATAAAGTATAGTTTTAATCAGTTTCATTTTTTCCTAAATACTTAAACCACGTATTTGTAGCGATTGATATATTTTTTTTGTCCCACAATGGTGCATCTTTCCACAATTTTATTTGGCTTAAAACATTTTTAACACCTTCCTCAAAAGTTATGCTCGGTTCCCATCCCAGTAGTTTTTTTGCTTTTGTAATATCAGCATGTGTCCGGTCTGGCTCGCCTGGCCGTTTTGGTATAAACTCAACATCACCTCCAAGTAATTGAACTAATCTTTTAATCGACTGTGGGTTTTGGGTTCCAATATTTAAAGCCTCACCTGTAATTTTACTCTCGCCTGATAGAACAAATGCCCGAGCCACATCACTCACATAAGTAAAATCTCTAACTTGATTGCCATCACCAACAACAGTGAAAGGCTGTTGGGCTATTTTTTGTGCCAAAAAAACGCCCATCACCGCCCCGTAATTACCCGTAGTACGAGCTCTGGGGCCATAAACATTAAACAGTCTGAGACTTAGACCTTTTAACCCATACAACTTTAGCCAATGGAAGAAAACTAATTCCCCTAAATACTTACTTAATGCATACGGGAATAAAGGGGCGATTTTTTCATTTTCAGTCGTTGGAAAATTATTAGTTACACCGTAACATGTGGAAGATGCGGTATAAATAAATCGCTCGACATTACTAGCCCTTGCTGCTTCCAAGACATTGACAGTCCCTTGGACATTAGTTGACATATAGTCTACTGGCCTCTCAATTGAAGGAACGATGTCGGCAAGAGCAGCTAAGTGAAATACTATTGAGCAATTCTTAAAAACATCTTTTGGTAAGGTAGACCTAATATCATAATCAACTATTGAAATTTTATTATTACCATTATTAATATTAGTAATTGAACCAGTACAAAAATTATCAACGATGACTACTTCATAATCTTTAGCTAATAAATGGTCAACCAAGTGACTTCCAATAAAACCCCCACCGCCCGTAACGCCAACTTTCATTTTTGTCCATTAAATTTTTCGATTAATCTATCGATAACATAGTGGGTTGCTGTTAAGTGTAAGTTTTCTGCAACTCCATAATTTTTATTCCTGTCGGGGAAAAGTATAGTTTTTGCTTCAGTAATATTCAATACTTGGCCACCATTAAATCCAGCAAAACAATAAACTTCTTTATTCAAATCTAATGAAAACTTGATAGCTTTTAGAATATTACTTGAATTACCAGAAGCTGAAAATGCTACCAATATATAATTTGATTTTTTGAAAAGGGATAATTGTTTTTCCAATACAATTGAATAATCGTAATCGTTAGCCAAGGCTGAACTTAATGAAATTTGTGAATTTAAACAAAAGGATCTAATTGTCTTACCAGTTCGATATTCCATTTGGGCTAAATCGGCTGAGAAATGCTCGGCCGTTGAGGCGCTTCCCCCATTTCCAATTGTAAATACAAATGAATTAGAATCTGCTGATAAATTCCAGATAGATTCAACTAAATTATCAATTATTTCAACACTTTGAATTGAAGATGCGACAACATTTTGAGATGAAATATACTCAGAAAAACTCAGCATTTGACTATTGTATACGGAATTTATTCAATTATTATGTATATTTCGAAAAATCACCCATAACTTCATTTGTTGCGCTTATAAATTAAAGCGAATTTCCCTATCAAAATAATTAATATGGTCCTTGAAAACCTTTCGTTATAGAGGGAATAGTTTTTGTTGAAGTGATGTTTCGTGACATCATTTTTTCAATTATGTCGAATACAGATCTGCTCGATGGGTAATGTTGGTCTTCAAGTGGTTTTGAGACTGGGGCAGGAACACCTAGTTGTCCAATTCTCACAATAGGAGTTTTCATAATCATGCCATCATTTTCCGCCACTGTTGCTGCAATTTCAGCACCAACTCCGAAATTGACCCAACTTGTATCGTAGATCAATAATCTTCCAGTTTTTTTTACAGAATCTAAAACTGTAATGCAATCTATTGGTTGGATTGATCTTAAATCGACTACTTCTATTGATATTCCCAAAGTTTCAAGCTCTAATGCAATTAAAAGTGATTCATGAACACAAATTGAAGTTGCAACAATTGTTAAGTCACTGCCTTCTTTAACTACTTTTGCCGAAACTAAATCTGAAAATGCGATTCCGTCATCAACTTGGCCTTCAATCTCAAATAAACTCCTGTGTTCAAGAATTACGATTGGATCAAAACTTTTCCAGGCTGATAAAAGCATCCCTTTAGCATCAGCTGGATTTGATGGCATTACAACTCTTAAACCAGGGAAATGTGCCAATATCGATTGAATGCTTTGTGAATGAGTAGCCCCCTGACCCCAACCCCTCCCAATAACTGCTCTATTGATTATTGGAAGGCTCCCAGCATTTCCATTAAACATATAGTTCCATTTTGCGCATACATTAAGTAGTTGGTCTAAAGCCAAAAACATAAAGTCATTTCTTGCGTGTACTAATATAGGCTTGATTCCTACAGTCGCGGATCCAATTGCAATACCTGTTAAAGCATTCTCCATTGCGGGTGTGTCAATCACTCGTTCGGTACCAAATTTATTAAAAGCTTCGCTGGTAGTGCCAAAAACGCCGGAGGAGTAATCCATTCCTATTCCCATTAAGACAACGTTTGGATCAGCTTCCATAATAAGGCATGTTGCCTCAGAAATCGCTTGGGCATAAGTAATTTTTCTAGTAAAAGTTTGTGTCATTATAGGCCGTAAAGGTGGTCAAAATGTGATTCAAGGGATGGAAATGGAGATTTTTTCGCTAAATTGAATGCGCATTCAATTTCCTCTGATGCACGCCTATTAATTGACAATAATTGTGTTTTGGTGAAACCATAAACCTTCATTAATATCTCGCCAGAATTAATGATAGGGCACTTTGTCATCCACTTTTGTATTTCTTCTTTACTACGATAGTTTCGCTGGAAGTCATAGTCGAAATTAGGCCCAACATGTTCGCGAGTACGGTAAGTAAGGCATTCAAGTAAATATGGTCCATACCCTGATTTAATGTGCTCAAATGCATTTCGTGAATGTTTTGAAACCTCCTCCACATCATTACCATCACATGTTGAAGCAAAAATTCCAAAAGCGCGAGATTTTTCAGTAAAACTTGTGTTAAAGGGAACTCGCTTTTCTAAACTAGATTCGGTACTGTAAAGATTATTCTCACAGACAAATAGCACTGGGAGTTTATGTAAAACGGAAAAATTGAAAGTTTCCCACATAGTTCCCTCTTCAAAAGCGGCATCTCCAAAAAAAACTATAGCTGCCCTTTGCTGTTTTCTAAAATTAAATGCAAAAGCCGCGCCAGCGGCAAAAGCTACTGCTTGAGTAAGGATTGGCGAAGTCCCCAAAAAATTAACACTCCTATCCACAAGATGCACTGAGCCACCACGCCCGCCAGAACAACCATCAACTCTTCCAAGTAACTCACAAAATAGCGAGTAGGTAGAACCACCAGCGGCTAGGAAATGATTATGGCAGCGATGATGGCTAAAAATAACATCGGTTGGTTCACGCTGAGACAGTACCCCAACAGCAACAGCTTCTTGGCCAATGCCTAGATGAGTGGGAGTTCGCATCTCACCGAGCGGGTATTCGGATGCAACTTTTTCCTCAAATACTCGAATATTAACCATTTTTATATAGCACTCTAATAACTCTTGATCTGAGCTCATTGACTTACTATATCGTTTATTCTGGTGAAATACAATGAAAAAAACTTTCAAATATTACTTAAAGTAAAATAGAGTATTAACAACTTAATGTATTATTTTAAATTACTTAAAACTATCCTAATAATATAAAGACGATTTAAACTTAATATGCCTACATAAAAGTAATTGCCTAGATACAGAATTCACTGACTTAAAACTAGGCCAGTTAGCGCTTACTTTTTTTCCTTTTCGCTTCTTGTGCCCTGATATTATATCTATACTAATTTGCATAATTTTAAAATTTTGTTTAATTGCTAGAGTCACTGGGATCATATGAAATCCATGGCCTAAGGTGTAACCGTATGAGAGCTCAATTAGATTTCTTGGATAAGAATTTAGACCATGAATATCCTTTACACAATTGTAAACAAATGAATGATACCCAGCGAGCAATAATCTTGAGGAGATATATTTTAGTAAAGGGCGCGTTGTATATAAATTACTCCTATAACCTATAACTAAAAGGTCTACTCCTGATTTACCTAAAACACTTGAAATAGCTTCTGGTCCGAACATATTATGGCCAGGTATTGGAATAATTATTCTACCTGAGGATCTATTGAATCCCGCTAATATTGAATTTGCTATTCCAATGTCGTTTTCAGACCTAATAGCTATTGTACTTGGAAAAAGTTTTTCAAGTTGTTGCATCTTTAGGTAAGTAAAGTCTTCTGAATGATCATCAACTAATATAATTTCGTACTCGGAGTAGTCTGAGGATTGAATTCCTTTAACTAGATTATTAAACGTTCTTTCAATATTTAGTTCTTCGTTTCGTGCAAAAATAATGAAAGAAATCATCTTTTTGCTATTATGTACATAAAACTATTCACACATATATTAATAGAATTCTTAATAATCTTACCTCCAAATAAATTAAAACTTTACTAAAATTGACTCTTATAGGCTTTATACTAACAGACAAATGCTAAAGTATCTTTATGGCACAAGTCGGCGACTTAATCAGGAAGCAATTTACACAACTTCGATTGATAAAATTTGTTAAAAATACGTCTCTTCCGATTTTATTTTTTTAATTGTTTTCATTGTGGTTTTTTGACATTCCATCACAATGCCAATTAGAGGGCAGATCGCATTTGGAACTAATTTCTTAAGCGAAGATGGAACGCGATATGCAATTACTATGTTAGAAATGAAAGGTAAAAATTATGATGAGGCTTGTTAAATGGTCGAGAAAAAGTTTAGTCAATTAGCTAAGTTTATTGAAAAGCCTGAATATAATGTGTGCTATCAACCAAATGATAAAGTTTATAGCCATCTTTATGGGCCAAGAGTGGTTTACCCATCATTAGCAGCTTTAATTTACCCACTTACGGGAATTAACTCAATCTTATGGATTCCAATTTTGATATTCTCTTTAATAATGGTTTACCAATTTCGATTAGCAAAATATTTAAAATTTTCACCACCAGCTATTCTTTTATCAACTTTTATTGCTCTCAGTAGTAAACATTCCACACAATTAAGTTTATCATAATTTTATCTACCTTTAACAGACAAAATCAATTTTTTGGATATTTTTTTCTTTAGTAATAATAGTACTAACAAAAATACTCCGTCTGGTTGAAAGAAGAAAATTATATTTAGTTAGTGATTTGATTTTACTTTTACAGATTCCTTGAATTTACATAACTAAACATTTTAGAATTCTTTTTCTATTGCTAAAAAAGTCAATTATTTCCCTTTGTACATTAACCATCTAATTTTCTGATTAATTTCACAAGAATTGAGACTAAAATATTGATAACCGATGGTGCGACCATGATAACAAAAAATTTAAGCACACTTGTATTTTTTTAACTCCAGTCGCACTCTTTATATTTTTAAATTCTTCCACCAATAATTTCGAAAAATTAAATAGTTATGAAGTTTATGTTTGTGTTTCTTATTGCAGTGTTATCTGGTTGCTTTGCCAATTCTATGATTCAGGCAGTCGGTAATACTTACTTAAGAATGTATTTGCCTTTTATGACTGTATCTACTATTCCGTTAATGTATTTGTGTGATCGGTTTATTTTTAAAAAAGTCAAAATGTATGATTTGATGAAATTATTAAACTTATTTGGAACCTTTAACACCTGTAACCTACATTTCTATATCGCAAAATTGATTTTAGACTGCCGTTCCAGGCAATTATAGTTGTCTTAATAAGGTTTGCATTTAGATCTTAGGATGTCAATCTCCCGCTATAATTAGCCAAACTAATCCGTACTGGCTTCTTAGACAAGTATGTTTGAAAGTTCAGTAATTTAAGCACTCATATATACTCGCCGGTAAATGTTGCTTGTAACTTTAGGGAGTCCTCCGCACACCCACTTAAAAATTACCAACCCTTGCTGCATTCCTGCCCTGGGGGAGTTCGGCACCAAAGTTCCGCACGGGGGATTTAACGAGAAATCATAGTTGATACCACCGATACTCTTAGCCAAGAGATGAGTTAGGAAGTAAAAAGGCTTGACTGGAGGATTCGCATAGCGGCCGAGTGCGCACGCTTGGAAAGCGTGTGTAGGGCAACCTACCGAGGGTTCAAATCCCTCATCCTCCGCCAAAACACAGCAATTATTTAATACCAGCCCGATA
>Ga0172372_10011254_pt1 | contig 11388 bp, 10 predicted proteins | sample LakKiv5m_2_FD_114544 | JGI IMG/M metagenome (GOLD analysis project Ga0172372, IMG submission 114544) | Freshwater microbial communities from Kabuno Bay, South-Kivu, Congo - kab_092012_9.5m | ecosystem: Environmental > Aquatic > Freshwater > Lake | place: Democratic Republic of the Congo... | reverse complement strand
TTCGCCGACCTGCGCCGCCGCGAGCCGGCCAACGACCTCATGACCAACCTCGTGCAGGCCGAGGTCGACGGCGAGCGGCTCAGCGACGACGACATCGCGGCGTTCTTCGTGCTGATCTCGGTCGCGGGCAACGACACGACCCGCAACACGATCTCGCTCAACGCCCACGCCCTGCAGCACCACCCCGACCAGCGGGCGTGGCTGCTCGAGGACTACGAGACGCGCATCAAGCCCGCGACCGAGGAGTTCGTGCGCTGGGCCTCGCCCGTCATGACGTTCCGGCGCACGACGGTCGAGGACACCGTGCTCGGCGGCCAGGAGATCAAGGCCGGCGAGTGGGTCGCGATGATGTACGCCTCCGGCAACCGTGACGAGCGCGTCTTCGACCGCCCGTACGCCTACGACCTGTCGCGCGACCCGAACCCGCACCAGGGCTTCGGCGGCGGCGGTCCGCACTTCTGCCTGGGCAACTTCGTGGCCAAGATGCAGATCCGCCACCTGTTCCGCGAGCTCCTCACCCGCACGCCCGGCGCCGAGGTCGGCGAGCCCGACTACCTCGTCGGCAACTTCGTGCGCGCCGTGAAGTCGCTGCCCGTCACCGTCAAGGGAGCCTGACCATGTCCCGCTACGCAGGCAAGCGCGTCGTCGTGACCGGCGCCGCCTCCGGCATCGGCCACGCGACCGCCGAGGCCCTCCTGGCCGACGGTGCCGAGGTGTTCAGCCTCGACCGCAACGAGCCGGCCGCCGCCGTGACCGGCCACGTCAAGGTCGACCTGTCCGACCCCGCCAGCATCGACGCGGCCCTGGCCGAGCTCGACGGGTCCTTCGACGTGCTCTTCAACGTCGCCGGCCTGCCAGGCACCGCCCCGGCCGAGATCGTGTTCGCGGTCAACGCCCTCGCGGTGCGCCACCTCAGCGAGGCGTTCCTGGAGCGGCTCAACCCCGGCGGCTCGGTCGTCGTGGTGTCGTCGACCGCCGGCTTCGGCTGGCCCGACCGGCTCGAGACGATCAAGGACCTGCTGACGACCGACACGTTCGCCGAGGGCGCGCAGTGGTTCGTCGACCACCCGCAGGAGGGCAACGCCTACACCTTCTCCAAGGAGGTCGCGACGGTCTACACGATGCTGATGGCCCTCGTGTTCGCCGAGGCCGGCTTCCGCATCAACGCCGTCCTGCCCGGACCGGTCGAGACCCCGATCCTCGCCGACTTCGAGGAGACGATGGGCCACGACAACCTCGACGGCCTCAAGGAGCTGCTGGGCCGCCACGCCCGGCCCGAGGAGATCGCGCAGGTCGCCCTGTTCCTCGGCTCCGACGACGCGAGCTGGGTCAACGGGCACCCGCTGCTCGTCGAGGGTGGCGCGTTCGGCGCCGTCTACACCGGCCTCGTCCCGCCGCCGCAGATCTGAGGAGCTGACATGACCGACACCATCCCTCCCACGCTCGCGACGGGCGACGTGACCGACCTCGGCGACCTGCTCGACCGCCTCCGCGCCGCGCAGGCGTCCGGACGCACGCGCTCGGCGACCTGGCGCGTCACGCAGCTGCACGCGCTGCGCCGCCTCGTCGACGACAACGAGCACCGCATCGCGCAGGCGCTGGCCGACGACCTCGGCCGCACGCCGACCGACGCGTGGCTCGGCGACATCGTCTCGACGACGGGCGAGATCGACTACGCGCTCAAGCGCGTGCGCTGGTGGATGCGCAAGCGACTGCGTCCGCTTCCGCTCAACCAGCAGCCGGCCGTGGGGTGGGTGCAGTACGAGCCGCTCGGCGTCGTGCTGGTCGTGGGGCCGTGGAACTACCCGTTCTACCTCGCGCTCAGCCCGCTGGTCGCGGCGCTCGCTGCCGGCAACTGCGCCGTGATCAAGCCGTCCGAGCTGGCGCCGGCGACCTCGGCGCTGATCGCCGAGCTCGTGCCGCGCTATCTCGACACCAGCGCGGTGGCGGTCGTCGAGGGTGACGGCGCGACGACCCAGACGCTGCTCTCGCTCGGCTTCGACCACGCGCTGTTCACCGGAGGCACCGAGGTCGGTCGCAAGATCATGGCGGGAGCCGCGCCGACGCTGACACCGGTCACGCTCGAGCTCGGCGGCAAGAGTCCCGTGTACGTCGCGGCGGACGCCGACCTCGACGTCGCGGCGCGCCGCATCGCCTGGGTCAAGCTGCTCAACTCCGGGCAGACCTGCATCGCCCCCGACTACGTGCTGGTCGACCGCGAGGTGCGCGACGAGCTCGTCCACAAGGTCTCCGACACGTTGCGCGAGTTCCGCGGCGTCGACCACGACCGGGGCATGCCGATCGTCAACGACCGGCAGTTCGAGCGACTGCGCGGCTACCTGCGCTCGACGCGCGGGCTGATCGTGCACGGCGGCCTCAGCGACGCGAGGGACCGGACGATCCGGCCGACGGTCATCGTCGACCCCGACCCCACCGACCCCGTCATGACCGAGGAGATCTTCGGGCCGATCCTGCCGGTCCTCGCGGTCGACTCCCTGGGTGAGGCGATCGACTTCGTGAAGGGGCGGCCCAAGCCGCTCGCGCTGTACGCGTTCACGTCGTCGCGGCACACGCGCAAGCGCCTCGCCGACGAGGTGCCCGCGGGCGGCGTCGTGTTCAACCACATCGCGATGCACGTGCTGGTGCCCCAGCTGCCGTTCGGCGGGGTGGGTGAGAGCGGCATGGGCGCGTACCACGGGGAGTGGGGCTTCCAGGCGCTCAGCCACCGCAAGGCCGTGCTGAGCAAGGCGACGCGGCCCGACCCCCACTTCGTCTACCCGCCCTACACCGACAAGGCGCTCAAGCTGATGCGGAGGATCTTCTGATGCGTGTGTGCGTCGACATGACCAAGTGCACGGGGCTCGGCATCTGCGAGTCCCTCGCGCCGGACTACTTCGAGGTCGGCGACGACGGCGAGCTGCGCGTGCTGCAGGTCGAGGTCGCGGAGGCCGACCGCGCCGACGTCGAGGAGTCCGTCACGAGCTGCCCGACCGAGGCGATCTGGATCGAGACGTGACCCGGCTCGTCGTCGTCGGCGCGTCGCTCGCGGGGCTGCGCGCGGTCGAGGCCGCCCGCAAGGCCGGGCACGACGGCCCGGTCACGCTGATCGGCGACGAGCCGCACGTGCCGTACGACCGGCCGCCGCTGTCGAAGGCGTACCTCGACGTTGCTGGTCCTGGTGGGGACGAACCGACGCCGACGACGTTCCGCGAGAAGGCGCACCTGGTGGACGAGCTGGGCGTCGATCTCGTGCTGGGTTCTCCGGCGACGGGCCTCGACACGGCAGCGCGGGAGGTGGCGGTCGGCGAGGAGCGGGTCCCGTACGACGCGCTCGTGATCGCGACGGGTGCTCGCGCGCGGACGCTGCCGGTCGGTTCGGGGCTGGCGGGCGTCCACGCGCTGCGGACGCTGGACGACGCGCTCGCGGTGCGCCGCGAGCTCGACCGGGCGGCCTCGGTCGTCGTGGTCGGGGCCGGTTTCATCGGCTCGGAGGTCGCGTCCGGGGCACGCAAGCGCGGTCACGACGTCACGGTCGTCGAGGCGCTGGAGACGCCGCTCGTGCGCGCGTGCGGCGAGGCGCCGGGGCGGTGGATCGCGGGCCTGCACGACAAGCACGGCGCGCGGCTGCTGTGCGGCAGCGGCGTGGCTGCGCTGCACGGCTCGAGCTCGAACGGCTCCGGCCGGGTCGAGGCGGTCGAGCTGACCGACGGCACGGTGCTCCCGGCCGACCTCGTCGTCGCCGGCATCGGCGCGACCCCGAACACCGAGTGGCTCGAGGGATCCGGCGTCGAGATCGAGAACGGGGTCGTGTGCGACGAGACGCTCGCGTCGTCCGTGCCGGGCGTCTACGCCGCGGGCGACGTCGCGAGCTGGGTCAACCCGGTGTTCGGGCGGCGGCAGCGCCTGGAGCACTGGACCAGCGCGGCCGAGCAGGGCGCGGTGGCCGTGCGCAACGCGCTCGACCCGTCGACCGCGACGCCCTACCGGACGGTGCCGTACTTCTGGTCGGACTGGTACGACGTGCGCATCCAGTTCGTCGGCTCGCCCCAGGCCGACGAGGTGCTGCTGGTCGACGGCGATCCCGAGGCGGGTGAGCGGTGGATCGCGCTCTACCGCGCGGGCGACCGCCTCGTCGGTGCGCTCACGGTCAACGGGCAGACCGAGGTCATGAAGTACCGCGGACAGATCCTCAAGGGCGGCTCGTGGGACGACGCCCTGGCCTTCGCCGAGCAGCGCAAGGTGGCCCGCACTGTCCCCGCCTGACGCTCTCCCCTGACCCGCACGATGTGGTCACTTCAACCCGCGAATCGGGCACCGACAGGGGTCAAAGTGGCCAGATCTGGTGGGCTAGGGGGTGGGGTTCTCGACGGCGGCGCGGATCGCGTCGCAGGCGGCCCACGCGACCGTGACGTCCTCGAAGCCCCAGAAGTGGCAGCGCAGCGCGCCGTCGGTCGTCAGCAGCGTGAGCCAGTGCGACTTCAGGATCTGGATGATCGGCACGGTGCTCGTCATGCCGTACGACCAGCCGTTCTCGCCGGGCCGGTAGTCCTGCGCGGGAAACGGCTCCCCGCCGGTCACGTCGGCCCACTCGGCCTGCGCGTACGCGAGCACCCCGGCCTCGGACAGGTCGGTGAACTCGCCGACCGTCACCTTCGCGCGCAGCCCAACGTCGGGATCCGTCGGCGCCCAGGCGCAGCCCCGGGTCGACCCGATCGACGCCGCGCTCGGCGCCTGGTTGGGGTCCTGTCCGCCGAAGGCGTCGAACACCGGACCGATGTCGATCGTGTTGCACGCGGGCACGGGGTCGAGGGTCGGTGCCGCCGCCGTGTCGCCCGAGCCGCCGGACTCCGAGCCGTTCTCGGGCAGAAGCCCGCACGCCGCGACGAGGGTCAGCGTCAGCAGTGCCACGGTGACGAGTGCGTGCCGCGTGCGCATCGGCGGTCCTCCTGGTCGGCCCCGGTCCTCGTGGCCGGGACGCGCCCGGACACCGGCCTCAGCGTAGGGGTGAGGTCCGCATCTCGCCGGGGGATCGTGCAGATGCCCCGCGTGACGTACACTCGTCCCCGGTGCTCGGCCCGTCGGGGGCTCCGCACCAGTCACGGCGCTCACCTGGGTGATCGCAGCCGGCTCTCGGCCCCGATCGCCCCCGTGGCGTGCTGCCGCACGAAGTCGCCGGCCGCACCGTGACGTACGCATCGTTTCCCGATGCGGCGGGCACGGTGCCCGCTGCGTCATTCGAGGAGGAGTCCGTGGCCAATCGAGGTCAGGGTCGCTCCGGTGGTGCCCGCACCGCCGGTGGACAGCGTCGACGCGAGGTCGACAACCAAGGCATCCTGCCCGTGCTCGCGCGCGGGGTCCGCGAGGTCGAGGCCGCCGTGCAGCGCGGTCGCGGCACGTCGATCCGCTCGCGCTACCAGGCGATCGCGCTGCTCGTGCGCGTCGAGCGCCAGCGGGTCAAGGCCGACACCGAGGTCAGCGAGGGGCAGCGGGCCGAGCTGCTCAAGCGCCTCGACGGGGTGGCCACGATCCTCGCCAAGACCGCGGCGCGGGAGCCGCAGCTGTTCGACCTGCTGGCCGAGGACGCGGTGCCGTCCGACGAGGTCAAGATGCTGATGCGTGAGATGACGCAGGCCGCCGGGCTCGAGGTCGCCCCCGAGCCGGAGCCCGCCGTCGACGAGGTCGCGGCGCGCACCGAGCGTCGAGTGCTGCCGCAGTCGGTCGTCGCCCGCCAGCTCGCCAACCCGTTCATGGCCCCCGACTTCTCCGCGCCGCCCCCGCCGACCCCGCAGACGCAGCGGCTCTCGACGTGGGAGCTGATCGGTCCGCTGCTGTCGGCCTTCGAGCGCGCCGGCGCCGGTGTGCCGGCGTGCATGGAGCTGCCCGAGCCGACGACGCTCACGACGCCCGGCGGCCTGCCGCTGATGCACCACCAGGCCGAGGTCGTCGAGGCAGCCCGTCAGGGGCACCGCACGTTCCTGCTGGCCGACGAGCCCGGTCTGGGCAAGACGGCGCAGTCGCTGCTCGCGGCGCACGCGGCCGACGCGTTCCCGCTGCTCGCGGTCGTGCCCAACGTCGTCAAGGCCAACTGGGCGCGCGAGGCCGAGATCTGGACGCCGCGCCGCACCGCCACCGTGATCCACGGCGACGGCAACGACATCGACGGCTTCGCCGACATCGTCATCGTCAACTACGAGGTGCTCGACCGTCACGTCGGCTGGCTCGGCGACCTCGGGTTCAAGAGCATGGTGCTCGACGAGGCGCACTTCATCAAGAACAAGTCGTCGCAGCGCTCGCAGCACGTGCTGCAGATCGCGGACCGCCTGCGGCAGCGCGTCGCCCGCCCGCTGATGCTGGCGCTCACGGGCACGCCGCTGATCAACGAGATCGAGGACTTCCGGGCCATCTGGGAGTTCCTCGGCTGGATCGACGAGAAGCAGCCCCGCGCCCAGCTCATGGCCGCGCTGGAGGAGACGGGGCTGACCCCGCTCGACCCCGGCTTCTACCCGGCCGCTCGCAGCCGTGTGATCGACCTCGGCATCGTGCGCCGACGCAAGATCGACGTCGCTGCCGACATCCCCGACCGTCGCGTCGCCGACATCCCGGTCGAGCTCGAGGGCGAGGCCGCCCGCTCGATCCGCGACACCGAGCGCGAGCTCGTGCGTCGCCTGGTGTCGCGCTACGACCACGCCGTGGCCGCGCGCTCGGAGGCGCCGGAGGGCATCGACCACCAGATCGTCGAGCACGTCGCCATGCTGGTGCGCGACGAGACGCCGGCCGACGACGCCGAGAACGTCTTCACCATGATGCGTCGCATCGGTCAGGCCAAGTCGGCGCTCGCCGCCGACTACGCGGTGCAGCTGGCGCGCCAGGCGGGCAAGGTCGTGTTCTTCGCCAAGCACGTCGACGTCATGGACACCGCGCAGCAGGTCTTCGAGCAGCGCGGCCTGCGCTACTCGACGGTGCGCGGCAACCAGACGTCGACGGCGCGGCAGGAGAGCATCGACGCCTTCGTCGAGGACCCGGACGTCCAGGTCATCGTCTGCTCGCTCACGGCGGCCGGCGTCGGCCTGAACCTCCAGGTCGCGTCCAACCTCGTGCTCGCCGAGCTGTCGTGGACCGACGCGGAGCAGACGCAGGCGATCGACCGTGTGCACCGCATCGGCCAGGACGAGCCGGTCACGGCGTGGCGCATCATCGCGGCGCAGACGATCGACACGAGCATCGCCAAGCTCATCGACCGCAAGGCCGGTCTCGCGGCGCGGGCCCTCGACGGTTCGGACGAGGAGGCCGCGACCGCCGACCTGCAGCTCGAGACGCTCGTGTCGCTGCTCGTCACCGCGCTGGAGGCTCGCGGCTGAGGTGACTCACGGCCGCGTCGGTGCCTCCCGCAGGGCTACGGCAGCTGGAACAGGTCCGGGTCCGTGCGGTTCTGGACGAGCTGCTCCGCCAGCGAGCGGAGCTTGAGGTTGCGCGCCTGTGACAGACGGCTCAGCACCGCGAACGACCGGTCGGCGTCGATGCCGAAGCGCTCCATCAGGATGCCCTGCGCCTGGCCGATGACGTTCCGGGTGTCGGCGGCGACCTTGAGTCCCGCCTCGTGGTGCGCCGTCGCGACGGCCACGGAGGCGTGCCGGGCGAAGACCCGGGCCACGTCGACGTCGCCCTCCTCCCACGCGTCCACGACGGGCGCGTACAGGTTGAGCGAGCCGTACCGGCGGTTCTGGCTCGCGAGCCGCACGCTGATGACGCTGCGCAGGCCCAGCGGCGCCACCTCTGAGCCCCACCGCGGCCAGCGGATGTCGTTCTCGACGTCGCCGGAGACGTAGACCGGCTCGCCCTCGATCGCGTCGAGGCAGGGCCCCTCGTCGAGCTTGCGCTGCAGGTCGTGCGAGCGCTCGACGGCGTCGTTGGTCGCCAGCATCGTCTCGAGCTTGGCACGGCTGTGCACCAGGAGGATGCCGGCCTGGTCGCAGGCGAGGGCCTGCTGGGCGAAGTCGACGATGCGGGCGAGCGTGTCGGCGAGCGTCGCCTCGGCGTGCAGCTCCAACGCCATCTCGGCGAAGAACGACGAGTCGGGCACGAACGGCCTCCTATCGGGGGTCAGGGGGTGCGCTGAGAATACGGCCTACAACGGGTCGCCGACGACACGGCGGGCACCTGACGCGCCGTGGTTGACTGCCTCCCGTGAGTGACACCGTGACTGACATCGCCGACCCCGTCGCCCCGGAGACCTCGTCGGTCGTGGTCGTGGGGGCCGGCGTCGCCGGCTGGCGCGTGGCCCGAGACCTGCGCGGGGCCGGGTTCTCCGGTCCGGTGACCGTGATCGGCGACGAGCCGCCGTACGACCGTCCGCCGTTGTCCAAGCAGTACCTCGCCGGCGAGTACGACGACGCGCGCATCTCGCTGTACCGCGGGGAGGAGCCGGGTTCGATCGACGTCACGGTCCGCGAGGCGCGCGTCGCCGCGGTGCGGTCCGGCGTCGTGACGCTCGCCGACGGCGAGGAGGTCACGGCCGGGGCGGTCGTCGTCGCCACGGGGTCGACCGCCCGGCGGCCCGCGATGCTGGACGGGCACGACGTGCTCACGCTCCGCACGCGCGAGGACGCGCAGGCGCTGCGTGCGGCTCTGGCGGACGCCACCTCGCTGCTGGTGCTCGGCGGCGGCTTCATCGGCGCGGAGGTCGCGGCCACGGCGCGCACGGCGGGCCTTGACGTCACGCTCGTGGAGCTGCAGCCACAGCTGCTCGGTGCCGCGCTCGGCGGCGAGTGCGGGACGCGGCTCGAGGAGGTGCACCGTGAGCACGGGGTGACGCTCGTGACCGGCACGGGCGTGGAGCGCATCGAGACGCGCGACGGCGCGACGGTCGCGGTGCTCGCCGACGGCCGCGAGCTGACCGCCGACGTCGTCGTGGCCGGCTTCGGCGCGTCGCTCAACCTGGACGTGCTCCAGGACGTCGCGCACGAGGCGGGCCTCGACCTGACGCACGGCGTCGTCTGCGACGCGAACGGTCGCGTGCTGGGCGTGGACGGCGTGTGGGCCGTCGGCGACATCGCGGCGTGGCACGACCCGGTGCTGGACCGGCCGGTGCGTCGCGAGCACTGGCAGGTCGCCGGCGAGCAGGCCTCGCTCGTGGCCCGCACGATCGCCGGCACGGCCGACGCCACGACGAAGCGCAACCCCCCGTACTTCTGGTCGGACCAGTACGACGTCAAGATGCAGCTGTTCGGTCGGCCCGAGCTGGCTGACCGTGCGGGCTGGCTGGAGGCGGACGACCTCGAGCCGCGCAGCGTGTGGGCGCACCACCGGGGCGAGCACCTCGTGGCGGTCGTGACGTTCGGCGTCCCGCGGCTGCTCGGCAGGTTCCGTCCCCTCGTGACGCAGGGTCTCGCCGATCTCGCGGCGGCGACCGACGCGACTCCGTAGACTACAGGTCCGGCGATCGACGAGGAGCAGTCATGTGTCAGAAGGTCACGTGCCACGAGTGCGGCAAGGCCACCTGGGTCGGCTGCGGTGAGCACGTCGAGGAGGCGCTCGCGGGCGTGCCGACCGAGCAGCGCTGCGCAGGTCACGCGGCCTGAGCCCTCCCGGGAGCGGTGAGTCCGCGTCCGTTCCTAGGTCAGGACGGATGCTCACCCACCGCTCGGGGTTCAGCGGGGGTTCAGGGTGCGTGACGGAGAATGTGCCTGTGCGCGTACTGGTGGTCGACGACGAGGTCCAGCTCGCCGAGGGCATCCGCCGCGGGCTGCAGGCCGAGGGCTGCGCGGTCGACGTCGCGCACGACGGCATCGACGGGCTCTGGTACGCGACCGAGCACGCCTACGACGTCATCGTGCTCGACGTCATGATGCCCGGCCACTCCGGCTGGACCGTCGTCAAGAAGCTGCGCGACGAGGGCAACTGGACGCCGGTCCTGATGCTGACCGCGCGTGACACCGACGCCGACCAGGTGCAGGCGCTCGACGGCGGCGCCGACGACTACCTCACGAAGCCGTTCTCGTTCACGGTGCTGGTGGCCCGGCTCCGGGCGCTGGCCCGGCGCGGAGCCCCGGAGCGTCCGACCGTCCTGGAGGTCGGCGACGTCGTGCTCGACCCCGCCGCGCGCACCGTCACGCGGGCCGGTGAGGTCGTGCCGCTGACGACACGAGAGTTCGCCGTCGCGGAGTTCCTGCTGCGGCGGCCCGGCCAGGTCGTCTCCAAGCTCGAGGTGCTCGCGGGGGTGTGGGACGAGGCGTTCGACGGCGACCCCAACATCGTCGAGGTCTACGTGGGTCACGTGCGGCGCAAGCTCGACCGGCCGTTCGAGCGCGCCAGCCTGCAGACCGTGCGGGGTGCAGGCTACGTCTGGAACCCGCAGGCCTGATGTGACGCCCGAGCCCCGTCCCGAGTCCCGTCCCCGCACCCGCCCCTTGACCGGGCTGTCGGTCCGGGCCCGGTCCGCGATCGCGTCGGCCCTCGCGATCGCCGTGGTGCTCGGTGTCGTGATCGCGGGCTTCTCGTGGGTGCTGCGCTGGAGCGCCGAGGACCACGTGCGCTCGATCGCGCGGACGACCGCGGAGGTCATGGCCGACCGCGTCGGTGTCGACGGACTCGCGGTCGTCACGGAGTACGACGGCGACGCGCTCGTGCAGGTCGTCGACGCCGCCGACCGCGTCGCGGCTGCCGGACGAGGGGCCGCCGATCTCGTCCTGCCCGGCACCTCGGGACCGGTGACGCTCGACGGCGACCGCTACTACGTCGTCGACGTGCTCGTGACGGGCACGGACCTGCACGTGCGCGTGGCGCAGGAGTACGACGACGACGCGCAGACCCGGCGCACCGCGCAGACCGCGCTCGTCGCGGTCGCGCCGACGCTTCTCGTGCTGGTCGCGGTGCTGGCGTGGGTCGCGACGTCGCGCGCGCTGCGTCCTGTCGCCGACATCCGTCGGGAGGTCGAGGCCATCGGCGTCACGGATCTGCACCGGCGCATCGACGTGCCCCCGACCCGCGACGAGATCGCCGATCTGGCGATCACGATGAACGGGCTGCTCGACCGGTTGCAGGCCGGTTCGGAGGCTCAGCGCCGGTTCGTCGCCGACGCGTCGCACGAGCTGCGTTCGCCGCTCGCGACGCTGCGGCAGTACGCCGAGCTGGCCACGACCCACCCCGACGACCTGGCGCCGGGGGAGCTGGCCGAGGTCGTCGCGACCGCGTCGGTGCGTCTGCAGACCCTGGTCGACGACCTGCTCGTGCTCGCGACGGTCGTCGAGGCGAACGAGGCCGCTCCCGAGGAGATCGACCTCGACGACCTCGTGCTGACCGAGCTGACGGTGTTCCGGTCGGCTGCGGTCCGCATCGACGTCTCCGGCGTGCGGCCTACCAAGGTCGCGGGCCAGGAGCGGCGACTCGCGA
>Ga0172372_10011252_pt1 | contig 11391 bp, 9 predicted proteins | sample LakKiv5m_2_FD_114544 | JGI IMG/M metagenome (GOLD analysis project Ga0172372, IMG submission 114544) | Freshwater microbial communities from Kabuno Bay, South-Kivu, Congo - kab_092012_9.5m | ecosystem: Environmental > Aquatic > Freshwater > Lake | place: Democratic Republic of the Congo... | reverse complement strand
AGCGGGCGGAGCCCATCCTGATCGACCAGGCGGGCTGCATGTACGAGCCCTACGTCTCGGCGGTGCTGGTCGGGGAGACCTTCAAGGTGAAGAACTCGGATCCGTTCATGCACAACGTCAACGCCACCCCCAAGAGCAACAAGGGATTCAATTTCGCCCAGGCGTCCAAGGACCAGGTCAACGAGAAGGCCTTCGACAAGCCGGAGCTGGGCGTGAAGTTCGCCTGCAACGTCCATCCCTGGATGGTCGCCTACGTGCACGTCCTCGAGAATCCGTTCTTCACAGTAACCGACGACAAGGGCGGGTTCGAGCTCCCGGCCGGACTGCCCCCGGGCAAGTACGACCTCGAGGTGAACCATCTCAAGGCGGGCGTTGTGAAGCAGTCGCTCGAGATCGCCGCCGGCCAGGGTGCCGACGTGGTCGTTGAGATGGCCCCGGCTGGCGGGAAGTAAGGGGCCGATCGGTCGGGTGTTGTGAGAGCAGGCCAAAGGCCTGCAACGGTGGGTGCCGCAGTGCCCTGCGGCACATGGGCGCGCTTCGCGCCCACGGCAATGCAAGGGCCTCAACCCCGCTGTACCCATGATCCCGGAATCCTGCCGGCCGGAGATGCCGGAGTGACCGGCGATTTCGGGACCCAAGTGGCGGCTATGCCTGGGGTCGGTTGGGCTCTTCGAGCCCAAGTGCCGCAGAGCACTGCGGCACCCACCGGTAGGGTGCGGTAGTGACCGGGTCCCCCTGGTCCCCATCTGGATCCGTTCCGCTTGCGAAGACCCGTGAAGGCGGACGGTATCCCGGCAGGATTCGGGAACTCTGTGAGGCTACCGTTCAGCCCTCCGGAGCGGACGGAGGGTTCCGGAGTGGCTCAGTCCAATAGGTGACAACACCTGGGGTCGGTTGGCTCTTCGAGCCCAAGTGCCGCAGAGCACTGCGGCACCCACCGGGGAACCAGGAACACTGTGGAGTTCGTCCCACCTTCGGTCGTTCCTGTGCCCATGTGCATTGACGGAGGTGCATGGGCCTTTCCACACTCCGCTCCTCAATCGTTCCCGACGTCGCATGAGCAAGTCCTCCTCTCCCGCCCAGAAGTTCCAGTCACTCCTCAAGGAAAACCGGGTCTTCAAGCCCGCGAAGGAGTTTGCGCGCCGCGCCGTCATCCAGAGCATGGCCCAGTACAAAAAGCTCTGGACCGAGTCCGTGAAGAATCCCGAGCGGTTCTGGGCCAAGCACGCCAACGCCGAGCTGGTTTGGATGAAGCCGTTCAACAAGGTGCTCCAGTGGAAGGAACCCTTCGCCAAGTGGTTTCTCGGGGGACGGCTCAATGTATCCGCCAACTGTCTGGACCGCTGGCTCGACACCGATGTCGCCAACCGGGCGGCACTGATCTGGGAAGGCGAGCCCGCCACGGATGGGAAGCCGGGTGAGGAGCGGGTCCTGACCTATCGCCAGCTGCACCGGGAGGTGTCGCGGTTCGCCAACGTCCTGAAGCGGAACGGCATTGGGAAGGGCGACCGGGTCATCATCTACCTCCCGATGGTGCCCGAGGCCGCCATCTCCATGTTGGCCTGCACCCGCATCGGTGCGGTGCACAGCGTCATCTTCGGCGGATTCAGCGCCGCGTCCGTCGCGGACCGCATCCAGGATTCGGGGGCCAAGATGGTGATCACGGCCGACGGCGGCTATCGCCGCGGTGCCGTGGTGCCGCTCAAGAAGAATGTCGATGAAGCCCTGAAGCTCACCGATCCGGAAGGGAAGCTCCTGGCCAAGACAATCGAGAAGGTCATCGTGCTGCGTCGCGCCGGGAATGAGGTCCACATCGAGGAAGGGCGGGACGTTTGGTGGCACCGCGAGCTCGAGTACGTCACCAGCGAGTGTCCGGCCGCGGCGATGGATTCCGAGGCGCCGCTGTTCATCCTCTACACCAGCGGTTCCACCGGGAAGCCCAAGGGCATTCTCCACAGCACCGCGGGCTACCTGCTCGGGGCCAAGATGACCTCGAAGTACGTCTTCGATCTCCGACCCGATGACGTCTACTGGTGCACGGCCGACGTCGGCTGGGTCACCGGCCACAGCTACATCGTCTACGGACCGCTCGCCAACGGGGCCACCTGCGTCCTGTACGAGGGCGCCCCGAACTGGCCCGAGCCCGACCGGTTCTGGCGGATCATCGAGAAGTACGGCGTCACCGTCCTCTACACCGCGCCCACGGCGATCCGGGCCTTCATGAAGTGGGGTGACGAATGGCCGAAGAAGCACGACCTCAGCTCGCTGCGACTCCTGGGCTCGGTCGGCGAGCCCATCAATCCCGAGGCGTGGATGTGGTATCACACCGTGATCGGTGGCGGCCGCTGTCCGATCGTGGACACCTGGTGGCAGACCGAGACGGGGTCGATCCTGATCACGCCGTTGCCGGGCGCGACGCCTCTCAAGCCGGGCACGGCGACCCTGCCGTTCTTCGGGATCCTGCCCGAGGTCGTGGACGACAAGGGCAAGGCGGTTCCGGCCAACACCGGCGGCAAGCTGGTGATCCGCAAGCCGTGGCCCTCGATGCTCCGTGGGATCTGGGGTGACCCGGAACGGTTCAAGGCGACCTACTGGAGCGAGGTCAAGGGATCGTACTTCACCGGCGACGGCTGTCGTCAGGACAAGGACGGCTATTTCTGGATCGTCGGCCGCATCGACGACGTCCTCAACGTGGCCGGCCACCGGATCGGAACGGCGGAGATCGAGAGTGCCCTCGTCAGTCATCCGAGTGTTGCGGAGGCGGCGGTCGTGGGACGTCCAGACGAGCTGAAGGGACAGGCCCTCGTGTGTTTCGTGACCTTGAAGAGCGGTCAGAAGGCCACCCCGGAGTTGAAGGCGGAGTTGCGGAACCATGTCGGCAAGGAGATCGGTCCGGTGGCCAAGCCGGACGGCGTCCGCTTCGCCGACGCCCTGCCCAAGACCCGTTCCGGCAAGATCATGCGACGCCTCCTGAAGCAGGTCGCCAGCGGGGTCGAGATCAAGGGCGACACGACGACCCTCGAGGATCTGAGCGTGCTGGCGAAGCTCGTGACGAGCGAGGATTAGGAGGCGGGCAGTTGAAAGGTGAGCGTTGAGAGTTGAGGGTTCAGACAGGTCTCCCTCAGATTCCTGAGCGTGGGTGATGCAGTGCTCTCCATCACCGAGCGCAGGAGCGCCCGCCGTGTCAGGGACTGACTTTTCAGGATAGGGACCTGGTCCCTCAGGTCCCCATCTCGACCCGCCGCGCGTTGCGCACCCGTGGAGGAAGTCGGGAGCCTCTCGGGCGTCAGACAGCCCCGCCTCATCCCTCCAGATCCGCTCGACCCTCGCGGGCTCTACGGGGACCCAACGGAGTGGATCCCCTGCCGTAGTATCGGTGTCGCGACCTCCGTGGCCTCCCCAACATCCCCGCGAGACTCAGCGCATCGAGTGGCTCCGCCGGTTCCGTCAACATCCTCCAAGTCTCCGTGTCTCCGTGTGAGGCCGTCTTCCGGCTCCGTGTGCCCGGTCTTCAACTTCCCCTGGGGTACAGCAGATGTTCCTTCCGGCGGGATTCGAACTGCGTCACGGCACCATTCCAGAGCGCCCGGATATCCCCCAGCGCGCTCCCGGCCTTGATCGCCTCCAGGACCGTTGGGCTCATGAGCAGCCGACTCATGCGATCGAGCTGCAACTGATCCGGGTACCGGCGCTGCAGGGTCGTCGCCAGCAGCACCCCGAGGTCGGCCGCACGGAACTGGCTCCGATCCGTCAGGAGGATCTGAACCCCGCCACAGTCCTTTCCAGCGAACACGCTCCCGGTGGGTGTGAACCGGATCGGCAGGAAGCGTACTCCAGGGAGACCCGCCCGGTTGAGTTCCGCAGCAAGTGTCAGGTCGTCGATATAGGGGGCACCCAGGACCTCGAATGGCGTTCCGGTGCCGCGTCCCACCGACACCGCGCAGAACTCCAGCAGGCCCACGCCTGGATAGAGGGTCGCTTCGGTGAGGCTCCGCATGTTGGGCGAGGGGTTGACCCAGGGCAGCCCGGTCTGGTCCATCCACTGGCTGGGAGTCCAGCCCTCGACCCGGATGACCTCCAGTCGGGCGTTCAGCTTCCGCTCCGCATTGAAGAGTCGGGCGAGCTCCCCGACGGTCATGCCGTGGCGCAGGGGGATCTCGTGCCACGCCACGAAGCTGCGTTCCCCGGATGAGATCGGGCCCTCGACCCGACCGGTGATCGGGTTGATGCGGTCGAGCACGATGAGCCGCTTCCCGGCCCGGGCGGTGGCTTCGAGACAGTTTCCGAGCGTGGAAATGTAGGTGTAGAACCGGCAGCCGACGTCCTGGATGTCGAACACCACGGCATCGAGCGGCGCGAGCTGTTCGGGACTCGGAGCCCGTCGTTCTCCGTAGAGGCTGTACACGGGAAGGCCGGAGACGGGGTCGGTGGTGTCGCCGATCTTCTCCTGGTCGAGCGCCCCCCGGATGCCGTGCTCGGGACTGAACAGTGCGACGAGCTGGAGGTTGGTGGCGGCGCGCAGGAGATCGATCGTGGGGCGACGCTGGCGGTCCCGGCCCGTCTGGTTGGTGACCAGTCCGACGCGCAATCCTTGGAGGGGGCGGAAGTTGTCCCGGACCAGCACATCGATGCCGTTGAGGACCTCGGTCTGGGTCGGCCCGGCGGTCGTGGTGACGCCGTTGGTGGAGGCCGGTGCCGGCGGCAGGGCTCCTGGAACGCCCACGAAGTTGAAGGACTCCACCGCTTCGGCAGCGAGGGTTCCGAGTTCGCGGCGGAGGGCCACGACGTTGCCTTCCTCGGTCGGGTGGTTCCGATTCGACAGGAAGATCAGGAAGGTGCGGGAAAAGGGATCGATCCAGAGCGAGGTGCCGGTCCAGCCTGTGTGACCGTAGCTCCCCAGCGGAAACACGCTGCCCCGAGGGCCTGCGTAGGGGGAATCGATGTCCCACCCGAGTCCCCGACGCGGCAGTCCGGGCGGGGTCTGCACGGCGATCATCTGGCGGACCGTCTCCGTCCTGAGAATCGTCCGACCCTCGAGGGTGCCCCCGTTGAGCAACATCCGGCTGAAGCGCGCCAGATCGTCGGCGCTGGTGAAGAGACCGGCATGACCCGCCACCCCGCCGAGCCGACGGGCAGTGGGGTCATGCACCACCCCGCGGAGCAGCACCGGGCCGGCGAGTTCCTCGGTCGGGGCGATCCGGTCGATTCCGGAGTCCGGGAGGTTCTGCGGAAGATCATTGGTCCCGGACGGCGTGAACGGCAGGTAGCCGGAGCGGGTCATGCCGAGCGGGGCGAACAGGGTGTTGGTCGCGAACCGGTCGAGCGGGACCCCCGACGCCTTTTCGATGAGGAGCCCCAGCAGGATGAAGTTGATGTCGCTGTACCGGAACCGTGTCCCGGGTGGCTCAACGAGCGGTTGGGTTTGGGCGAGGAGCAGGGCGTTGCTGGATCCCTGCCAGGGGCTCGACCTCGGGAGTCCGGATGGTAGGCCCGAGACATGCGTCAGGAGGTGGCGAACGGTGATGGCTTCCCGCCCCTCGCCCGAGAATCCCTCCAGATACCGTCCGACCGGCGCGTCCAGATCCACGCGTCCGTCCTCCACCAGCCTCAGCAGGCACGGGGTCGTCACCACCACCTTGGTCAGCGATGCCGCGTCGAACACCGTGTCCGGGGTCATCGGTTCCCGGGTGGGTCGGACGCTTCGTTCACCATAGGTCCGCACCTGGGCCTCGCCCTGTCGCTCCAGCCACAGCACTCCCCCGGGAAGACGGCCGGCGGCGATGGCGTTCGTGACCGCGGCATCCAGTGCCGCGAGCTTGGAGGGACGGAATTCCCCGGCGTGGGTGCGGAGGAGTCCGGTCAGGAGCCCGCCCAGCAGGAAAACGAGTCCGGCCGGTGGAAGACGCAATCCCATGCCGACGGTTCAGAACGGGAGCGAGTAGACCTTGAGGTCGGGCTCATTCCGGATGCCGTCGCGGATGAAGGTCCGGGGCAGGGTCGCCCCCGGCTTCAGGTTCGGATCCTTGTTGAAGGTGGGCTTGGGACGGGGCCCGTAGGATTGCGGGGCGCGGGGATTGAAGAGCTCCACGAAATTGCGTCGGCTCGGCTGACGGATCAGGAAGCCGGCGCTGCCGTATTTCTCGATCCATTCCGAGGGTGGGGGCGTCTCGAGTCGACGCTTCGTGTCCTCACCCGGAGTCGTGGCCTTCGAGGTCGTGGTGCTCAGGACCTGTGGGATCTCGCCATTCTTCGCCTCCGGCCGGGCGGGGGCCTCGGTGATCGAGGGTGCGGTCACCGGGGTCGTGGCCTTGGTTCCTGGGATGCCGTTGGTCGACTGGGTCGGTGCGGGATCCGCACCGACCGCGTTCGGGGCCATCCAGACCGTCGCGAGGACGGACATCAGAACCAGGCGCTGGGCGTTCATGGGAACCAGGGGTTGTGGGCCTTCTCCTCGCCAACGGTCGTGATGGGGCCATGGCCGGAGCAGATCAGGGTGGGGGCGGGAAGGGACAGGATGACGTCCTGGACCCGGGCCCGTGCCAGCTTCAGCTGATCGCGGGCACCGCCCATCGATCCGGCGAAGATGGCATCGCCGACGATGGCCACGGGCGGCGCATGGTTGGCCCAGCCGGTGACGACAAAGGTGACTCCGTCCTCGGCGTGACCCGGGGTGGGTTGATGACGGATGTGCAGGGAGCCGGCCGTGAAGGTGCTGCCCGCCTTGAGCTGCTGGTCCGCGGGGGCCTGGCGGGAGCCGGAGTGGATCCGGGCGTTCGGGAAGGCCTTCCGGAGATCGCCCAGCGCCGCCACGTGGTCGGCATGGGAGTGGGTGATCAGGATGTGTTCGAGATGCAGTGCGTGGTCCTGGATCAGGGCGAGGATCGGGGCGGCCTCGAACCCGGTGTCGAACAGCGCCGCCTTCTTGGTGTCGGGATCCCAGACCAGATAGGCGTTCACCGTCATGCCGTCGCCGGCGGTGGTGATCATCTCGAGCGCCTGCCAGGCGGTGAGGTCGACCGCGGCGGGAAGCCAGCCGTGGCTTTGGGCCTCGAGACGGGACCCGCCGATCGTGAGCAGGTCGCCAAGCGGACCGAAACGCGTGCCTGCCGGCGCCTTGCCGGTGGACTCGATCGCCTCGTAGTCCGCCTCGGACAGACCGGCGGCCTTCGCAGCCGCGGCGGCCGAGGTTTCGGTGGAGATGCGGGCCTTGCGGAGGATGTCGCCGATGCTGTCTTCCAGACTCATGCGGCGAGCGTAGGACGGGGGCCCGGGGCAGGCAATCGTCCGTCGCGTCCAAGTTCGCTTCAGGCCGCGCCGAGCGCCTTCGCGGTGGCGTCGAGACTCCCGACGTCGGCCACGTTCAGCACGGTGGCGGTCTTGTCGATCCGCTTGAGGAACCCGGTCAGGGCGGTGCCGGGGCCGAGTTCGATGAAGCGGGTGAAGCCCTGGGCGAGGAGGCATCGGATGGACTCCTCCCAGCGCACCGGATGGGTGACCTGGTCGACCAGCAGTCGGGCGATCTCGGTCGGGCTGCCGTGGGGCTGGGCCGTGACGTTGGCGATCACCGGGACGCGTGGGGACTGGAGGGGGATCGACTGCAGCTCGGCGGCGAGCCGGGGTTGGGCCGACTGCATCAGCGGGGAGTGGTAGGCGCCGGCGACGGTAAGTGGGATGGCGCGCTTGGCTCCCTTGGCCTTGGCGGCCTCGACGGCGGCCGGGATGCGGTCGAGCTCGCCGGAGATGACGATCTGCCCGGGACAGTTGAGGTTGGCGAGGGTGACCCCGGTGGCCTCGCAGACCTCACGGGTCGGGGCCTCGTCGAGCCCGATGATGGCGGCCATGCCGCCGCGCGTCGCCTCGCAGGCCTCGTGCATGAAGCGTCCCCGGGCCCGGACGACCCGGAGGCCGTCCTCGAAGGTCATGACCCCGGCCGCCGCGAGCGCGGTGAACTCGCCGAGGGAGAGTCCGGCGGTGGCGTCGGCCTTCAGTCCGGGCACCCGTTCCTGGAGGAGCTCCATGGCAATCCAGCTGACGAGATAGATGGCGGGCTGGGCGTTCTCGGTACGGGTCAGCTGGTCCTCGGGTCCCTCGAAGGCGATCTGGCTCAGGGGGTATCCCAGGATCTGGTCGGCCTGGGTGACGCGGGCCCGGGCGGTTGGAAAGGCGGCGGCAAGGTCCTTGCCCATGCCGATCGCCTGGGAACCCTGTCCGGCGAAGAGAAACGCGGTCTTCATGTCGCGGCCGAGGGTATCGGAGGTGGCGACGACGGAAAGACCGAAGCCCTGGGGTGGATCGAGCGGATCGGTTCAAAACGCTTGCGTGGTCGGAGTGTCCCGGTACGTTGCGCAGCCTCTTGCGCGGAGCGCGGGTTGGTAGCTCAGTGGTAGAGCAGCGGCCTTTTAAGCCGTTGGTCGTGGGTTCGAGTCCCACCCGACCCACCAGCGCCGTCGCCAGAGACAGAAGACGACCCCATCGTCTAGTGGTTAGGACACCGCCCTTTCACGGCAGTAACCGGGGTTCGAGTCCCCGTGGGGTCGCCAGCTTCTCCTGGCGGAGGAGGGAGGAGGGGTTCGTTTTTTGCTCCCATGGGTGGGGCTGTGCGAAGCGTCACCGGTCCGAAATGAGGCCATCACGCCTCTCCCCACTCTCCCCTGCCGTGGGTTTCAAGGGTTGCTTCACAGGAACCGAATTGGAGCATCGGAGGGTCACGGAAATCAGTTCCGATCCGGACGGGAGGCGGAGGAAGGTGAGCGCCGACCCCATTGGAGACACCCCCGTCTCCCCGAGACTCCTCGGACAGTTCCCAAAAACAAACCGACCCAAAGGGAAGCTTTTATGTGAGTTGTCGGAGGTTTTTGGACTCGAAAAGGTGCAGGCGAAAAGCCGCCCTCTCCGGGCGCGGTGTGGTGGCGTTTTGTGGATCTCCCGAGCTCTGCCCCCAATAGGCCGCCGCACGCCGAAATTAACGGTTACCCGAGAGTGGAGTTGAGGGCTGGGAATAGCCCGACAAGGGTGTTGTGGATGGCTGTTGGGTTGGGCGAGGATGGGATGGTTGTGAATTTGTGCTGCAAATCCATGTGGCCGCGCGAAGATTCAAGGATCGCTGCAGGTTCACTCATGGTTACTTTCACGCCGTGGAATATTTCGTAATTGCCCTGCAATTGGTCGTTGCCCTCGGGATCCTGAACGTCTGGATGCTCCGCTCGGGCAAGGCGACTCCATTTCGTGGCGGCGACTCCAACAACCTGCGCGAGGAATTCGCCGCCTACGGGCTGCCGTTTTGGTTCATGTGCGTGGTCGGTGTGCTGAAGGTGAGCCTTGCGGTCGCGCTCATCGCCGCCATTTGGATCCACCGCGTGGCACAGCCGGCGGCGATCGGCATGGCGGTGCTGATGCTGGGGGCGTTCGTTATGCACCTCAAAGTGAAAGACCCGATCAAGAAGGCCCTGCCATCCATCGCCGTGCTTGCGATGTGTGCCGCCATCGCGCTGTTTTAGCCGGCGGGTTCAAATCAGAATGCCGCCAGACTCAGATAGGCATTCAGCACGAGATAAACCAGCGCGGGGATTGTCTGTAGGAGCGTGTCTTTGATTTTGATGCGGACGCCGACGGCGATCAGCATCATCAGCGCTAGCCCGGCGGCGGCCGCTCGTCCCATCCACGGCTTGCCCAGGCCCGCCAGCAGACCAATCGCCGCACACCATTGCAGTCCCCCGACCAGTGTGCGCTGCGACGCGAGGTGGTAGCGTTCGAACTCCCGCTTCATATACCCGGACAAAAAGCACGCCGCCCCGTAGCCAAGGAAGGAGAGGGCGGAGAACAGGATGAGGACGGTGTTCAATGCCGCAAACATAAGGCGTCATTCCTCCGTTGCATACCTCAGTCCTCCGGCGTGCATCGTGGCGACGCAGAGTCGCGTAGGAGGATGAGAGAGGGAGGGGAGGGCCGTTCCTTGGGACGCTGGACGAGGCAGTGCCCCGCATCACGGGGGTGAGGAGGGGCTCCACATCGTTCTCGGCAAGGTGGACGTCCCGGAACTGCAGGCGTGCGTTGTCCGGGGTTCTTCCAACCGCCGCTGGACATCGGTCGCATCTTCTTTGGTAGATGGAGATCATGAAGTTCTCGATTGCAGCCGTCGTGTTGTGTCTTGGAGTGGCCGGTGTCCGTGCTGCGGATAGGCATCATGCAGCAAAGCCCCATCAGGGTGGCCCATCTCACGGTCACGTTTATTCGTCTTCAAGCGGACCCGTGAAGGGGGGTGACTACCGGAATTCCCAAGGGGTTCTTCTCAAATGGATCAAGCCCGGGTCCTTCCAGATGGGTAGTCCTTCGACCGAGCCGGATCGACGTGATGACGAGCTGCAACACACGGTGAAATTGACGCAAGGCTTCTGGTTGTCGGACCACGAAGTGACGCAAGGGGAGTACCAGGCGGTGATGGGAAGCAACCCATCCTATTTCCAGGGGAACTCGAACCGACCTGTGGAGAAAGTGAGATGGAACGACGCGGTGGGGTACTGCGAAAAGCTGACCGCGAAAGAGCGCGCGAGTGGGAAGATCGGAGCCCAGCAGGCGTATCGTTTGCCGACGGAAGCGGAGTGGGAGTACGCGGCGCGTGCCGGGACAACGGGACAACGGGACCACGGTATGGAGAGTTGGACATGGTGGCCTGGCATGGTGGAAATTCAGGGTCGCCCAATTCCCACGGTGCGATCGTGGGAATGACCCAACCGGTTAAGCAGAAGGCGGCGAATGCCTAGGGGCTGTATGACATGCTGGGGAATGTGTGGGAGTGGTGTTCGGACCGGTATGGCAGCTATCCGCCCGGGAGCGTGATCGACCCGAAAGGGCCAGGCTTTAGCCCCACCTCCAACCGCGTGAATCGCGGGGGTAGCTGGTTCAGCGGCGCCGGGGATGTGCGCTCGGCTCAACGGAACGCGTTTCATGCCGGCAATCCCGTTTACACACTGGGCTTCCGTCCCGCCCTCAGTTCAGTTCAGTGAACCCAAGAGCGCCGGGGGCGCCGGAGGAGGGGACTCACACGGTGACGCCGAGTCGCGGAGGGTGAGATGGGAGAAGGGCGAGGCGGTTCTTTGGACGGTGGGTGAGTCCCTGCATCACTGGGTTCGGAAGCAGCCACCGGTGCAACACCAACGACGTTGAGGCATGAAGCCCAGGGTTGGTTCGAGGAACGAGAACCTAGACTGGGAACCAGACCAGAAGAGGGAATAACCGCGTTCCTGTTGGGATGGGCGATCGGGGGCAACCTTGGGCTAGAGGACGGAATCCCGCTGGGATTCAGACCGCGGGACGGGAGGGGAAGTACACAGGACCCGGTGCTCGTTCCGCGTTGGACATCGACCGTATCGTGACCTGGGGACGTCGTGTGGT
>Ga0172372_10011249_pt1 | contig 11392 bp, 11 predicted proteins | sample LakKiv5m_2_FD_114544 | JGI IMG/M metagenome (GOLD analysis project Ga0172372, IMG submission 114544) | Freshwater microbial communities from Kabuno Bay, South-Kivu, Congo - kab_092012_9.5m | ecosystem: Environmental > Aquatic > Freshwater > Lake | place: Democratic Republic of the Congo... | reverse complement strand
TCCAAGCCACAGCCAACGCCACTGTCGAGGTCACTGTCGAGGCCACAGTCGTCACGGCAGAACCGGCCAGGGGGCTGGCTGGCACCAGCCGGGCAACGGAGCCGCAGGCCAGCCGCCCTGCAGCCGTGGTTGACGCCGCAAGCCCTGGAGCGCCAGGCGAGGCCAGCGGCACCGCAGTTGTGCTGGGCGATGGCGCGACAGGGGCGACAGGGGCGACAGGGGCGGAGGCCGTCGAGGGCGACCCCGCTGTTGCAGCGGGTTCCGGCGGCGTTGGCGCGGCCCGCAGCCCGGGTGGCGCGGCGGCGGCGCCAGCGGCTGGGCGGCTGGCAGCGCCCGGCCCGGATCCAGAGGCCAGCGCTCCCCGGCTCGCCTCCCCCCGGCAGCTGCTGATCCTCGATACCGAGACCACGGCTCTGTCCCCCCAGCAGGGCAGCTGCATCGAGGTGGGGGCGGTGCTGTTTGACGTGGCGAGCCGCGCGATCCTGATGCAGGTCTCGTTTCTGCTGCCCTGCCAAGAAAATCCCGCCCTGGCGATCAACGGCATCCCCGCTGCGGTGACGCGGCTGCCCCAGCCCTGGCAGAGCGGTCTGGCCTGCTTCCAGGCGATGCTGACCAGTGCCGATGCGGTGCTCGCCCACAACGTCAGCTTTGATCGCCAGTGGTTTGGCCAGGCCCAGCTGCCGCCGCTGACCCGGCCCTGGATCTGCTCGATGGAGGACATCCGCTGGCCTGCGGATCGCCAGCTGCGGGCCCGGCCCTCGGTGCGGGATCTCGCCCTGGCCTATGGGGTGCCCGTCTGGGCCGCCCATCGCGCCCTGACCGATTGCACCTATCTCGTCCAGGTGCTGCAACGCTGTCCGGAACTGGAGCTGCTGCTGCAACAGGCGCTGGAACCGCGACGGCTGGTGCGGGCGCGGGTGTCATATGACGAGCGGCAGCTGGCCAAGGAGGCCGGCTTCCGCTGGAATGAACCGGTGCGCGGTGCCTGGAGCCGGCGGCTGAGTGAACGGGAGATCGCCGCCCTGCCCTTCGCGGTCGATCCGATCGAGGCGAGCGATCCGCAGGACCATCCTGCCGGGGCTGCCTGAACACTGGCGTTTCAGGCCGGTGCCAGCTGCACCACTGCGTCCGCGAAGCCGCGATAGGCCGCCGGATCACAGCTGAGCAGGATCACCTGCAGGCCGCGGTCCACGGCGGCGCTGAGCATATGCTTCACCAGATCGATCCGTTGCGGGTCGCAGTTGGTGAAGGCATCATCGAACACCAGCGGCAGGCAGCCGTCGTGGGCCTCCTTGAGCACATCGGCCATCGACAGCCGCAACGCCGCCGCCAGCTGCTCGCGCATGCCACCGCTGAGCGAATCGAAGTCGTAGAACTCCTGGCCGCGCCGCAGCTGCAGACCCTGGAAACCCTTGCCCTGGTCATAGTGGAGTCGGGCGACCGGCCCGTCCGGCAGCAGCGGCCTGAGATAGGCGCCGATCGCCTGCGCCAGCGGTTCGCTGTAGCGGCTGGACAGATCGGCCTGGGCTTCGAGGAATAGATCCCGCAGCAATTGATGCGCCGCGATGAGGCGCTGCAGCTGGCGGTACTCGGCCTCGGCCGTGTCGAACTGCAGCCGTGCCTGCTCCACTGCGGCGAACGGATCCTCGGCGCTGATGCTGTCGCAACGCTGCTTGGCCGCCCCGCGCTGATCGAGCAGCTGTTCCTGGCGCCTCTGCAACGCCTCGAGCTGCGCCTCCAGTTGCTGCTGTTGCCGTTCCGCATCGGGACCGCCGAGGCCGGCGCGCTGCGTCTGCAGCTGGCTCAGCGCGGCCTCGGCCCGCTCGCAGTCGGCCAGCAGTGCCGCCAGCCGGCTGCATTGCAGCGGCCGGTCGCCCCGCTCGCGCACCATCGCCTCCAGCCGCTGGTTGCGGTCGGCCAGTTCACCACGCACCACCTCCAGCTGGCCGGCCTCGCTCAGCCGCTGCTGGCGGAACTGCAGCAGCGCGGCCCTGGCGGCCTCCAGATCGCGCTCGGCCGTCTGGGCTGCAGCGATCGTGGGGCCGAGGCTGCGGCCGATCTGCCGCTGCAGGGCCTGCAGCTCCGCCAGGCTCTGCGGCAGCGGCTGTTCCTGCTCCAGGAGCTGGCGGATCGGTGCCAGTTCCTCCAGGGCGGCAGCCAGCTCCTGCAGGCGTTGCTCCAGGTCCGCCCGTTGCCGCTGCAGCGCTGCGAGCGCCGCCGGCGCCGCCGCGGCCAGGCCGGCCTGTTGCTGCTCCAGGGCCGTGCGCCGCTCCAGCAGGGCCTCAGCGGCTTCGAGACCAGCGGCACCGAGGTGGTTCAACCGGGCCGTCAGTTGCTCCGTTGCCGTCTGCAGGCTGACCTCCAGCTGCTCGCGGGCCTGGCCGCCGCCCGGGGCGATCTCCAGCACCACCCCCTCGCCCACCTGCAGTTGAAAGCGGCTGCTGAGCCTCTGCGCTTCCCCCGGCTGCAGCGGGCGGCCATCGATCCACACCGGTTGATCCGCCCGCAGCAGGGTGACGCCGGCGGCGATCGCCTGCAGGCGTGTGTGGCTGTCGCGGCGCTGCTGATCCAGCTGCCGCAGCTGCTGCAGCTCCTGGCGGGTCAGCAGCGGCAGGGCGGCCAGCTGCTGCGCAAGCGCCTGGTGCTGCCGGGCATTCGCCTCCAGCCTGGCGAGTTCAGCCTCCAGCCGTTGCAGCGCCTCCGATGCGGTGGCCCGCTCCAGCAGCCGTTGCAGCAGCTGCTGACGCTGCTCCAGGGTCTGGCGTTGGCGTTGGAGGTTGTCCCAGTGGCTGCGGCACTGCTGCCCCGCTCTCGTCAGCTCCTGCTCGCGGCTGTCGGCGCCGACGGCCCGGGCCTGCAGCGCAGCCAGGCGCTGCTGCCGCTGGACGATCTCCGCCTGCAGGTCGTCGAGCTGCTGGAGCTCCTGGCGGGCGGCGTGATGGCGCAGCCGGAGCGGCTCCAGGGCCTGGGCGGCCAGTTGAAGGGCGCTGTCGAGCCGTTCGGCCGCGGCCCTGGCCTCCAGCAATGCCCGCTGGCGGGAGTGCAGCGCCGGCCGTTCCAGCGCCTGCAGCTGCTCGAGCTGGACGCTGAGCTGCGCCAGCTGCTCGCTGGCATCTTCATAGGACTGCAGGCGGTCCAACGCCTGATCGAGCCGCTGCTGGGCGGCCTGGCGCTGCTGCTCGCACAACCAGAGCGGTGATTTCGCCCTGCTGCCACGGCTGGTGAGATTGGCGTCCAGCAGCTGCTGAATCCGCTGCTCCACCCGCTGGTCATGGGCGGACTGCTGCACGGCCGCACCGCCGCTGCGCTCCAGCTGCAGACGCAGCTGATCGAAGTCGTAGCTGGCCTTGCCCCTGGCCAGCGGATCATCGCCCGCATCGCCCTGACGCACCCACAGATGGGCCCAGCGGCTGGGCAGCACGGTGGTGGCCTGCTTGCTGCCGATCGTTTCCGCCACCCCCACCAGTTGCGCCAGCCGCTCCTCCGCCGCCGCACCCTGGAGCGGCTGGGCGCTGTTCCCGGCCGCCAGGCTCACCTGGCCGGTGGCGCCACTGAACCGCTTGCGCAGGGTCCAGATGTCCCCCTGAGCGGCAAAGCGGAGCTGCACCACCGGCTGGCCCAGATGCAGGCGCGACTGCAGCACCTCCACCGGGGCGCCGCTGGCCGTGGCCCTGAGGAACAGGGCCCGGTGCAGGGCATCCACCAGGGTGCTCTTGCCGGATTCATTCGGACCGCCGATCAAGGTGAGCCGCGGCGAGAAGCTGAGCTCAAGATCGCCGTGCAGCCGCACGTTCTGCAGGTGACAGTGGAGCAGTCGCATCGAGATTCAGCGCTTGGATCTTGACTTCCTCCCCGTCGTGAACGCCGGAGATTGCTTCTACGCTGCGCCTGGGGATGGCTCAGCGATCGGGTGGGTTGACGCTTCACAACGCGCACCGCCAAACGCCTTTGCCAGCGCCACCTGTTGATGCGGGTAGAGGCGGTAGCGATAGCGTTGCTTCATGCCAACTACCCTACCAAAGTTGAGGCGCCATGGCACAACCACCGCTCAGGCGAGCCAGGCACAGCGTTTCGCGGCTTGTCATTCACTTGGTCTTCGTTCACTGGATCTTCGTCGTCCAATACTGAAGGGAAGCCCTCAGTGGCACTGCGCTGGAGCGGATATGGGGGGTCTGCCTGGGCGTTGCCGAGCAGCTGGGCTTTCCAGGTGCTGGAGCTCGCCCCGGGCGGCGGCCAGGCCCGCGAGGAGCTGCTGGTGGAGTACCCGCCATGGCCGCTTCAAAATGCCGGTTGCGCCAGTCGTACGCGGGATACCAGCACCGTGCGTGGGCATCAGCCACCCAGGCGCCGCAAGGGGCGGTTGACTGCTGCGCTTCGGTCGCAGCCCTCACACCGAGTTTGAATCAGCCCTGGAGTACCCGCCGACCCTCTCGATGTCGTCGCTGGTCAACGACCACCAAGCGGGGTCAGCAGCCGAATGCTGAGCAAGGAGTTTGCCAACCTGGGCTGTCATGGCGCCCAGCTGTGGACGCCGATCTACTGCGCCGCATCCGCTGCAGGGGGAACGCCTGTTGAAACCCTGAGGGCCTGGTGTGCTGTCCTGCAACTACACAGTGGAACGGATGGGTCATGCCGGCCCCTGGACGTCGAGCCGGGCAGGGCTTCTCATCGCCTCATCCCCATCGGCAGGTCCTGAATCAGGCCCAAACATGCAGGACGAGACACTAGGTCGAGGCCCAGGAAAAGCCTCCCTCAAGGGGACTGTATCTCGGAATAGCCTCCGATCAATGCTGCCGGGGCCAGCAGCCGGGCAGCCAGATCGACTTCGATTCCCATGCCCCCTGGTCGCCCCAGCCGTCACAGCCGGAGTTTGCGGCACTCGCCACCGAAAGGCTGACGCAGCATTGATCCAGCAAGTGGATCGACCAAGGGGGGTAGCAGGGGATGGAACTTCTCAGGCCGAACCCACGCCCACATAGGCGCCATAGAAGAACAGGCCGACCACGAAGAGCACCGCCATCCCTCCAGCGGTGGCCACCAGCCACAGGGGCAGCACGCCTTCAGTCCAACGGCTCTTCCAGGGCACGGCCGGGCGGCCGTCGGGAAGGCGATCGGGGATACGGCCGTCAGGCAGATTGGATTTCTTGCCGCTCATGAGCAGACCTCCTGATCAGTTGAAGAAGTAGCTGGAGAAAAGCACACCCGTGACGAATACAAACAGCAACCCCAGGTAGAGGCTGGTGCGATTCAGTTCAACCGGCAGTGTGTTGGGGTTCTTGTTGCGTTGCAAGGCCATGGTGTGGGTGACTCCTCAGCGACGAACGAACTGCATGGCAGCCAGGGCTCCCAGGAAGAACACCGTGGGAATGCCCAGAGCATGGACGGAGAGCCAGCGCACCGTGAAGATCGGGTAGTTGCGCGGCGTGGTGGGGGCGGAGGACTGGGTCATGGCTTCACTTCACGCGCAGATCAAGCTGGCTCTTGGCCTCATAGCGCCGGCTGACCACCGGAGCCTTGCTCTCCTGGGCCTGGAAGTAGGCATCGGGGCGCGGGGTTCCGAAGGCGTCGTACGCCAGCCCTGTGGAGACGAACAAAAAGCCAGCCAGGAAAATGGAGGGCAGAGTGATCGCGTGGATCACCCAGTAGCGGATGCTCGTAATGATTTCGAAGAACGGTCGTTCTCCGGTTGAGCCGGCAGCCATGGCGTCAAGCGTTCAGCCCAGCGATCCTAGGGGTCTGGCCCCATCGAGCGGGAGCAGCGGCGCGGGTTGGTTACACAGGGACGCAGTTGGCGCACCCCGGGCCGCCTGGCGCAGCGGCCAGCGGCCAGAACCCGGTCCCCCGGGGCCATGCTGCTGAAGCGACCGGGCACCGCGCCGTTGCACCGCCATGGCGGGGTGCCCGCAGGATCCGGCCCTGTCGCCGACAGGATCGTCAAGGCGATGCAGTCTGCCGCGGCGCGACCTGCAGGCAGCCCCGCAGGCCGCACCAGGGGCACCACCGTCCAGGGCGCTGCGGCCGGGTTCAGCCCACCCAGCGCAGCAGCGATCCGCGCTCGCCGAGCACGAAGCCCTTGCCATCCTCGGTGAACAGGATGCGGTTGAAGTTGCTGGGCTCGGCGCTCCCGACCGGATCGCGCTGCCAGCTGGAGCCGCCATCACGGCTCACCAGCAGGGTGCCGTTGCCGCCGCCGGTCCAGAGGGCACCGCTGGGATCCCAGGCCAGATCGAGGTAGCCGTAGCCGTTGGTGATCGGGATGATCGGCTTGCCCCAGGCCTCCACGTCGTCGGCATCGGTGTTGAAGCGCAGCTGGGCGCCCCGGGCCAGCATCCACAGCTGGCCATCGGGCTGGAAGCCCATCGACTGCAGCCGCTGGCTGCTGATCCGCCGGTGCGGCTGCCAGGTGGGTTGGCCGGGATTCCAGGTGGCGAAGAAGTTGCCCAGGCTGCTGACGCTCACATAACGGCCATCGCTGGAGCGGCGCAGATCGCGTACGGCCCCGGCGGCATCGCTCACCAGGGCCTGCCAGCTGGCGCCGGCGTCGCGGGTGAGGTAGATGGCGCCGACATTGGTGGCCAGTTCCGCCTGGCGGGCCCCCAGGGCGGTGATCGCATAGGGCTCGCCGGGGAGCTTGGTGTCGAGCAGCAGGCGGCTCCAGCTGCGGCCGCCGTCGTTGCTGTGCAGCAACAGGCCGGGCTGGCCGACGATCCAGCCCTCATCGCCGCGGAAGTCGATGCTGATCAGGCGGAAGTTCTCGTCCTCAGGCAGATCGAGGCTGCGGCTCTCCCAGCTGGCGCCGCCGTCGTTGGTCTCCAGGATCAGACGGTTGCTGCCGACCAGAAAGCCGTTGCGGCCATCGCGGAAGGCGATCGCCAGAGGATTGGAGCTGGTCGCGAGCGGCACCGCCTGCCAGGGGCTGGTGCTGGCCGTGGCCAGACCGGTGGTGACACAGCCGGTGAGCCCCAGGCTGAGGCCGATCACCAGCAGCAGGGAGAGCAGGGAGGGGAGGAGGCGTTTCACGGGGTCAGCGCAGGGAATAGAGCGACAGGAAGAAGGCGATCGCCAGGGCGAAGCCACCAAAGATCAGCACGTTCTTCTGGCCCGGGGTGAGGCGGTTGACCCCGAGGCCGAAATCGAGGTTCTCCTCGAAGCCGCTGGGTTTGCTGCGCGGGCCGATGTCGCGGAAGGCTGCGACGCGGCTGCGGCAGACGGGGCAGCGGAAGGAGATCGGGTCGAGCGCCAGAAACGGTGTGCCCGGCTCGATGCCGAGCTTGCGGATCCCCTCGCCCGGGTCGTAGACGAAGCCGCAGCTGCGGCATTCGAAGCGGTGATCGGCCGGATCGGGGACGCTCTCTGCAGCGGCGATCTCCGGCTCGGCCTCAGGGCCGCCCTCGCTGGCCGGCAGGGGGGCTGCCGCCGCCGGATCGAGGTCCGGGCCGGGCGAATCCGCAGGGGCGCCACCGGAGGGGGCCGGCTCCGGCGGGTCGGCGCTGGGGTCGCCCTGGGCTGCACTCGCCGCTTCGCTGCTCATCCCGTGGCCGTTCATGGGCGCCGGAACTCTATCGAGCAGCCCTCGGGGCCGATCGCATCTCCCTCGCCGCCGGCGCCGGGGCACGTCCGGGGGGGCCGGCGGTCGCGATGTTCGCCGGCTCGCGACCGCAGGACCGGGCGGGCGAGCGGAAACCGACGGATCCGGATCACAGATGCCAGACTGCGCACCTGGTTGGATCGGCCCGATGTTCGTGCTCTCCGGCTACGACGCCTTCCTCGGCTTCCTGCTCATCTCAGCGGCGGTTCCGGTGCTGGCGCTTGTGGCCAACAAGCTGCTCTCCCCCTCCAGCCGGAGCGGTGAGCGCCAACTCACCTATGAATCTGGGATGGAGCCGATCGGCGGCGCCTGGATCCAGTTCAACATTCGCTACTACATGTTTGCGCTGGTCTTCGTCGTCTTTGACGTGGAGACGGTGTTTCTTTATCCCTGGGCTGTCGCCTTTCACCGACTGGGCCTGCTCGCCTTCATTGAGGCCCTGATCTTCATCACCATCCTTGTCGTCGCCCTCGCCTATGCCTGGCGCAAGGGTGCCCTCGAGTGGAGCTGAAAACCACCGCCGCCATGACCTCCTCCCCTCCTTCGGCCATCACCCCCACCCCCGCCGCCGCTGCCGTGCGCGATCTGCGCGCTGCGACCTGCGCTCCGGTCGGGGCGCCAACGGTCACCACGGATCTATCGGAGAACGTGATTCTCACGAGCCTCGATGATCTTTACAACTGGGCCAAGCTCAGCAGTCTCTGGCCGCTGCTGTACGGAACAGCCTGTTGCTTCATCGAGTTCGCCGCCCTGATCGGCTCCAGGTTCGATTTCGATCGCTTCGGCCTGGTTCCGCGTTCCAGTCCCCGCCAGGCGGATCTGCTGATCGTGGCCGGCACGGTGACGATGAAGATGGCGCCAGCTCTGGTGCGTCTCTATGAACAGATGCCGGAACCCAAGTATGTGATCGCCATGGGCGCCTGCACGATCACCGGTGGCATGTTCTCCGCCGACTCGACCACGGCGGTCCGGGGGGTGGACAAGCTGATCCCGGTGGATCTCTACCTGCCCGGCTGCCCGCCCCGGCCCGAGGCGATCTTCGATGCCGTGATCAAGCTGCGCAAGAAAGTGGGTGATGAGGCCCTCGCCGAGCGCGGCACCCTGTTGCCCAGCCATCGCTACTGCACGATTCCGCACCAGCTCAAGCCGGTCGATCCGATCGTCGATGGTCGCTACCTGCGGGCCGATACCCAGGTGGCAGCTCTGGCGGCGGCGGCGGGTCTGCCGCTGGCGACTCCGCAGCTGGAGTCGCTCGCCGCGGCCGGCAGCTGAAGGCGAAGGCGCCGTCGGCCCCCGCGCCAGCCCGGCGCAGCCCTGCCCACGGCACCCGCCCAGGGCATGCCACCCGCCCAAGGCATGCCACTCGCCCAGGGCACAGCACCGCCCAGGGCACGGCACCGCCCAGGGCACAGCAGCTCCCAGAGCAGCCAGCCCTGGCTGAAGCCGACCGCAGAACCCAATCCGCCGTCGTATCTGCGTTCCGCTCTGCTGCCGGGGTTGCGATCCATTCCCCAGGCTTCGCTGCCCCGCTCCCACGCCGGTTGCTGCACCGGTTCATCCCATCTGCGCCCACCGTCACGCCGAGAACCACGCCATGCCCGAGGACAAAGCCAGCGGCGGCTCCCTGGAGACCACCAGCCCCACCCCAGGGGCCGTCAGCACCTGGCTCAACAGCCAGGGTTTCGATCACACCTGCCTGCCGGCCGACCATCTCGGCATCGAGGTGCTGGGCGTGGATGCCGATGCCCTGCCCCTTGTGGTCACGGCGCTGAGGGCCAGCGGTTTTGACTACCTGCAATGCCAGGGCGGCTACGACGAAGGCCCCGGCGGCTGCCTGGTGAGCTTCTATCACCTGGTCAAACTCGCCCCCCTGGCCGCGAAGCTGGAAACCGGAGCAGCCCTGGCCGCCAGCGATCGCCCTTCCGAGGTGCGGCTCAAGGTGTTCCTGCCCCGTGACGGCTCGCTGCGCGTGCCCAGCCTCTATGGCCAGTTCCGTGGCGCGGACTGGCAGGAGCGCGAAACCTACGACATGTTCGGCATCATCTATGAGGGTCATCCCCATCCCAAGCGTCTGTTGATGCCGGAAGACTGGAAAGGTTTTCCGCTGCGCAAGGACTACGTGCAGCCCGACTTCTACGAAATGCAGGACGCCTACTGAAACCAGGTGCAGCGATGCCGTGGCAACCAGCCCGGCATCCGCCCCGCAGCGGTTTGCCGCAGTTGCTGCCGATAGCCCTCCAAGTCGCTACGCCGGCAGCGAGCCGAAACCCATGCTCCAGCCATTGGTTGTCGCACCCGATTATTCTTAGGAGGTCGCTGAAAAACTCGGACAATCCCTGATCCAGGGCAGCCGCCATGGCACTGGAACCAGGCTGTGCCTGGGTTCTCGACGCCTGCCCACAGGCTGGATCGGACCGCGAGCGGGTTTTTCAGCGAACTCTTAGTGTGCCGTCCTGCAACTACACAGTGGAACGGATGGGTCATGCCGGCCCCTGGGCGTCGAGCGGGGCAAGGCTTCTCATCCCCTCATCCCCATCGGCAGGTCCTGAATCAGGCCCAAACATGCGGGGCGGCACATTAGGCAAGCTCTGCACAACCCAGGCCGATGACAAGTACATCGCCTGAGATGCAGGCTACTGCCTTGATGGCGAATGGCGCCGCGGCAGTTGTCCAGACTCTCCTTGGGCAAAGTCTGGAAAATCGTCTTGATGCCCGGGGCTGATACGGCAGCTGGTGTCAGAGCTGCTGAACCGGCAGTGGCACCGGACCGGAGCTGCTGTGGCCGATGCGCGTCGAGCAACGGCCCGAGGACTCCCTGGGGCGCTCGATCAGTGCCCGACGCAGCAACCGCTCGATCAGATCGGCCAGGCTGCAGCCCTGCAGTTCGGCCTGCGCCTGCAGCTCAGCCTGCAGATCGGGCGGCAGCTCCAGGTCGCCGCCGGCCCTGGCGACCGGCGGCTGGCCCGGGGCCGGGGCCGCTGCGGTGGTCGCGGCGGTGGTCGCGGCGGTGGCGGCGGCGCTCAGATCATCGGCGGCGCTCGGTGCGATCGAATCAGACAACGCCATCTCGGACAACGCCATCCATGCGGCAGACAGATCGGCATCCAGCCCTACGCGGCCAGCCGCCCGTGCATCTGTTCATGGTGAGCAGACTGTGTGGCTGATCGGGCCCCTGCTGAGCGGGCGCCTGGTCAGCAGGTGAGCAGCCATGGCGGTGCACAGACAGCGTGGCGAACAGACAGCGTGGCGAGCAGGCTGGGGCGCTGTGCCGCGGGCATTGCAGCCGCCTGCGGGCGTCTGCAGACGGCTGGTTGCGCTGAGCGTCCGCGGATAGCCCGGGCTCGGCCGGGGTTGCCGCAGTTCTGGCGCGAACTCCCCCCTGGGCCGTATCCCGGGGCCGCTTCAAAGTGCCGGTTGCGTCAGTTGGGCGCGATGCGGGCACCATCAGTGGGCTTCAGCACCCCAGACGCTGCCAGCAGCGGGTTGACGTCTGTGTTTCGGGCGCCGCCCTCGCGCCGCGTTGGAATCAGCCCTGGACCGTATCCAGCCGCGCCGCCCAGCGCCGCCCCGCTGACAACCGTTCCGGTGCCTGCTGGCAGTTCCGTCGGCGCCGGCGGCCGATCGAGGCTGCGTTCAGGGAACCTCTGGGAAACTCCTCAAGGGTGCCGGTCAGAGCGCGGACCCCCACTGTCAGGAAAGAAGTCCGCTCGGTCTGACCCGTTCACCAGGGGGCTCAAGCGAGGACCATGAAACCCACCTACGACGCCGCAACGCGGGAAGCTGTCCGGATCCGGATGGCCCCTC
>Ga0172372_10011247_pt1 | contig 11393 bp, 21 predicted proteins | sample LakKiv5m_2_FD_114544 | JGI IMG/M metagenome (GOLD analysis project Ga0172372, IMG submission 114544) | Freshwater microbial communities from Kabuno Bay, South-Kivu, Congo - kab_092012_9.5m | ecosystem: Environmental > Aquatic > Freshwater > Lake | place: Democratic Republic of the Congo... | reverse complement strand
TAGAGACTTTTAAAATATCTTTTTTCGTAGCATTAGTCCGATATACTTTAACCACCTGACGCTCTTTCATAAAAGCCTCATATGTTTCCGCACACACGCTACCCCCATACTTGTTTTTTATATATGGCGAGTTATGAAATATTCTCTTTGTGCCATTCGTTTCTACCACGATTCCAAGATGGTAGCAAAATGGCAATCCGACACAGTTAGTATAAACCACGTCACCGGTCGTAAGCCTTTCCCATAGTTTCATAATCTTTCGCTAACACTTCTCCAACACACTACCTCAAAAAAATCATTCAAGTAACTTTTTCTATCTGCGAGATGCTTTAAATAGTAGGCGTGTTCCCACACATCCATCGCCAAAAGTATTTTAGCATCAGCAAAAGCAGCGTTCATTAAAGGATTGTCCTGATTAGCCGTTGTTGCTATTTTTAATTTATCTTCTTGATATAATAGCCATACCCAACCTGAACCAAAAACCTCAGCTCCTGCGTTTTTAAATTGCTCTACGAATCCATCGTAAGAACCAAAGTTATCAGTGAGCATATTTTCTAGTCGCTCAGACCTTGTGTGCTGATTAGGATTAATACTTTCAAAGTAAAGCTGATGATTGTAAAAGCCACCCCCTCCATTTCTAATTTTTTTTATGCTTGGGTATTTTCTTAGAACTTCTTGTATAGATAGGTTCGGGTCAATATTATTTTCTTCTATTGCCTCGTTTAGTGTGTCTTGATATTTTTTGAAATGAACTTCGTAATGCTCACGCATAGTTCTTTCATCTATATACGGCTCAAGTGCTTCAAACGAATAGGTAAGTGGCTTTCTGTAAAACATTATTTTAATCTTGTTATAGCGTAATAAGGTATTGCTACTAATAATATAATTAACGGAATAGACACATAGTTATTAATAATACATCTCTGACAAACAACTTGATTTGAGCTCTCCTCGTATATTTTGCCCGTTTTCAATCGCTCTGGTCTTGTTAACTTTTTAAGAGGTTTATCACAAGAACCATCGCCAGGAAAATTATCTATTTGCTCATACCATTTACATTTCATATTAGAGTTTAGATTTTGCATCTTCAATAGCATCCTCTTCTGTTTCTCCTTGTCCTTCTGCAAGAATCGTTCCATCTTCTGCAAGGAGTTTGATTAAAAAAGCACCATCTTCATTTCTTTCAGGTTTGGATAAAATGTAAGACATAGTTTTTGATTTTAGTTTTTGATTTATTAGTTTATTCTTATATGTTCTCTTTTACATACGTAAAAAAATCTCGTATCAAGTCAAGATTTGTTACATCTATCCCTGACACAAGTAAAAATGAAATTAAAAGGTGGTTTTCTGGTATCATACGGCTTTTATATAAAGTGATGAAACAAATCCTTTTTCTTTTACTCCATCTTCTGAATATGAATACCATCCACTCGTTCCTGAAGGTTTAGCAAAAATTATACTTCCTTTTGCAAGACTGCCTACAACCGAAGAACTTGTAGACGGAGCTTGACGCACATTCAAATTACTTACTAACGTCTCAACGCTATATTTTTGATATCCTGGTAAAATTGGTGGATTAGGTGTTGGGGTAGGCGTTGATTCACCTGCATCAGTAGAATCGGGTTTACCGCCTTTTACTATAAAATAGATTCCCACTCCTGCTAATAAAAAAGCAATACCTCCTATAATTAAATTTTTATTTTTCATTGTTGAATATTTTTGACGCTATTATACCTGCTACGATTGCACCCGCTAATATAACATAGGGTGTTAAGTTTTTGCTGAGTTTATTTTTGGGTATCGGTGAGATAGTTTGCTTACAATCTGCTTGCTTTTTTTTAGCATCAATCACCCATTTTTCAAAAAGTTGCCCTAGCTCTCCACTTAACTTAACCTCAGTAGCTAATTTTTCTGCATCAGTGACAGCTTCATCTATGGTGGCACAACCTATTGTTGATAAATCAGGTAATAGCCCAGCAGACTCACCTAATCCTACTTTATTGGATGAATGTTTTTCGTATGCTTCAGAAAGCAAATTTTTATCTATAAAAAGTCCTAATTCGCTGCTCATTTCTAATGCCTTATATTTCCAAAAGTATATTTTTTTTTGTTTATTTTATCTTTCTCTGCCACCTCTATTTTCCTCATAATCGTATTTCCACCAGGGAGTATAGCCACCACTATTTCCGTAACTACCGCCGCCTCCATCATATCCGCCACCCCTGGGACCATATCCTCCGCCTCCCGCACCATAATCGCCCCCCCCAGAACCATAATCGCCACCGCCTGTGCCATAATCACCACCGCTAGCATAGTCACCACTATCTGAATAATCGCTTGGTTCGTCAGTTTCTTTTGGTTTTTTGGGACCCTTATCTTTTTTATCCTTAAGGTTTTTACCGCCCTTCCCTTTACCTTTTCCTCCACCCTTACCGCCCCCTCCTTTTCCTTTGTCGCCTCTAGAATCACTAGAACCCGAGCCTGAACCACTTCCCGAACTAGTGGAGCCCGAACCCCTGCCCTTTTTAGGCTTACCTGACTTCGCGGTAACCGCATAAGCCACCCCTCCCAATAAGAGCAAGCTACCGACTATAATGAGCACCTTTATACCTCTATTCATAAATTTATTTGTTATTGTATAAGATAATATATACCTTTACTAAAACAAAACAAGATGCACCCTTCAGAAAAACTCCGCGAGATGTATCAAGAGGCTGAACTCAATGATGAGCTAAAGCCATATTTATCTGTGTATAATGGAATACCAATGATAAAACATCCATTGATATTTTCCATCTTCCATACAGATATTCAAAACTACATAATAAATAAACAATATGAATGGAAAAAAAGTGCAGTAAAGGAAGCATTAAAAAAGAAGAATTGGGGCAGTTATGTTTTTTTGCACGAACGACCATATAGATTAGTGCCTGCCTTTTCATCGATATCCCAAAAGCTAGATTCTAAAACGTATTGGGAATTACTTGGAGAGATATGGGTAGATTCCGAGAATATATGGCAAAATAGTGATTGGTGGTTATATTTCTTGGAAGATGGACCGCTTGAGAACAAAGAATATTTTATGTCTGAAGAAGACCGAGAGGAATTTAAAAGATTGCCTGAAAAATTAACGGTATATAGAGGCTACGTACCAAGAAAGAATAAGAAAGGATTTTCATACACGCTTAGTAAAGAAAAAGCAACCTGGTTTGCCAATAGGTTTGGTAGCGATGGTAAGGTTTATAAAAGACAAATAGACAAAAAAGATGTATTTGCATATAAAAATGATAGAAATGAACAAGAAATAATAATTTTAAATTAAAATACATATATTTGCATAAGAGAAAATAAATTTTATGAAGACAATAATTATCACATCACATTCAGCAAGCGACCTTACAGAGAAAATAAAAAGTTATGTAGCTAAAGGTTATAGAGTAATTGGCTCGCATCAAGTAGTTGTCAGTCGTTCTATAAACCGCTATGCGGGTATGCAACACAAAGACACAATTAATGAACTTGAGTATTCTATAACCTTAACAGCCGAATGAACTTATTTATCTTAGACCAAGACCCTCAGCTATCTGCTGAATACCACACAGACCGGCACATTGTAAAAATGCCGACTGAGACTGCACAGATGATTTCATTTGTTTATCACGATATAAATTTATGGAATCAAGAAAAGCCCTCATTCATAATGCAGTTTTCTAAAACTCATTACAATCACCCCTGCTCGATATGGATTAGAGAAAGTCTAAGCAATTTTTTATATACCTGCATTTTTGGACTCGAATTATATAAGGAATATCAGTATCGTTATCAAAAACTTGATAAGCACGAAAGAGCAAAAAATATATTTGAATATGCTCTTAAAAACCCACCTAAGATAGAACAAAAAGGACTTACAGAATTTGCTAAGGCTATGGACAAAGAGTATATTTGTTCAGACCCCATAGAAAGTTATAGAAATTACTATCGTTTAGGAAAATCGCATCTTCACTCTTGGAAAAATAGAAATAAACCACATTGGCTATGAAAAAGATAATCACATTTGCAATAGCAGTATTTGGGCAACTCAAATAGGTTTTTATGCGAAAGACATTGCTATACTTGTAAAGCCTAACAAAGTATATAATGGTAAAACGAATCAACTTCATTTAAGATACATATTTTTATGTGTTCAAAAAGCAATAGTACAAATAAAATATGGGTCAACGGATGTTTTGATATACTACACGAAGGTCACCTAGATTTATTAGAATATGCTGCTTCATTTGGCGAATTACACGTTGGTATCGATGCTGATAGTAGAGTAAAAGAACTTAAAGGACTTGAGCGTCCTGTTAATTCTCAGCAGTTCAGATGGAGAATGTTAAGCTCCCTGAAATATGTGAATTCCTGTTATATTTTTTTCAGCAGTAGAGAACTAGAGAATATAATTCGTTTTGTAAAACCTACTATTTTAGTAATTGGGGATGACTATCGTGATGCATATATGAAAAATAATAATAGTGTGATTGGAGCAAGCTATGTGAATCACATTATGTTTTATCCGCATACCAAAAATTTTTCTACTACCAATTTTATAGAAAATTTAAAGAAATGAGATTCTTAGTCGTTGGAGAAGCTTGCACAGACGTTTTTGTTTATGGAAAATGCGAACGATTATCTCCTGAGGCTCCTGTCCCTGTTTTTCAGCCAATATCACAAATAACTAATCGTGGTATGGCAGGAAATGTTGTAGACAATTTAAAAGCAATAATGTCTCAAAATAAAACCGAAGCCATCTGTGACGAATGGCTGTCTAGTGGTTTGATTACAAAAACGAGGTACGTAGATAAAAAAAGTAACCATATTTTCTTACGGGTAGATAGTGATGACACAAGTCCTCCGTTCCGGTTTACGCCACATTTTGCTAGTTCATTGATACAGGCTGATGTAATTATCGTATCTGACTATGATAAAGGTTACTTAGATAAAAATGCACTTTTGAATATAGCAGATGCACCAGGTGTGTGTCTCCTGGACACAAAAAAAAGACTTGACAAGGATATCTTAGATGCTTATGATTTCATCAAACTGAATGAATACGAAGCAGAAAAATCCGCTGATATAATAAAACAATATCCTAAAAAAGTAATTGTAACTATGGGAGGAGTGGGGACGAGTTATGATAGTAACATTTTTCCCGTGGAACAGGTAGAAACCATAGACGTAAGTGGAGCAGGAGATACGTTTATGTCTGCTTTAGCTTTTGAATATGCTAGAACATATAATATAGAGTCAGCAATACAATTTGCAAATAAAATGGCTAGTATTGTTGTACGCAAAAGGGGGGTATCAGTCGTATGAAACTATTTATCACTGGAACAGAGGGATTTATTGGGGGTGCCTTAAAAAAAGCACTTAGCCATCATCAGCTTACAGAACTTGATGATATCACAAGCTTAAAAAATTGGCAAAGTTTAGTTCGCGGTATACTAGAAAACGGCAATTTCGATGCTGTTTTTCACGTTGGAGCCTGCTCCGATACACAAAACTATGATATTGATTATATCGGTCCACGTAACATAGAGTTTACCTTCTTAGTCGCAGATATATGCGAGAAGCAAAATATACCTTTGATTTATAGTTCCTCTGCTAGTATTTATGGTAATCAAGGTTTACCTGAGACGTTATATTCTTGGTCGAAATACATAGGAGAGAAATATATACTTAAAACAAATGGAATTGCCCTTCGATACTTTAATGTATATGGATATAACGAGACTAAAAAGGGTAAGATGGCTTCCTTTGCTTATCAAGCATACACTAAGGCAAAGTTAGGTGGCAATATAAAAATCTTTCCTCCTTCCCCCGAAAAACCGATGCGTGACTTTGTCTACATAAAAGATGTCGTTGAGGCAAGCATATATGCGCTAGAGCATTACAATTCACTAAAAGGTCAATACTATGACGTGGGTACGGGCGCTCCTGCTTCTTACGAAACCCTTATGGATTGTATGGGATTGGACTATTCTTATGAGCTACCCCTAGCAATACCCCTAAATTATCAGTACTATACAAAAGCAAGCAAATTTATGCCTGGATGGTCTGCAAAGTGGTCGCTAGAGGATGGAATAAAAGATTACTCATTGATTTTGAATCAGTTATCCTTTTAACAGGATTTTAACATATTTTAACACATTTCTTTATTGTTTTATAGAATAATATACTACCTTTACGTGGTAAATGAAAATAAACAACAATAAAAGAAATTAAAATGAAACAGACAAACACCCTTGAAAAGCCAACAAAAAAAGTAAGCAATCTATTTGCAGTAGCAAAGCAAAATGCTCCTGAGAAAAAATCATCTAAGAAAGAAAAAGAGTCGGTGCAAGTAAAAGGAATTGAAAAGTCTCTTGCTCGTTATGATGAATTAAAAGAGTTAATTAAAAACTCAGAAGCTGAAATGGAAGTTTTGGCGGGTACACTTAAGCAAGTAGGTAAAGAAAAATTCTTAGAGCTTTATGAAAATCGCAAACGCAAACCAGAGAGCTTCAATTTGGCCGATGGCGACCACAAAGTACTTTACATAGTACAAGATGCTTACAAAGGAGACCGCTCAGGAATGTCAGAGGAAAAGATATCACTATTTGAGGATTATCAAGAGGTTTTAGAGACCAATGTTACTTATTCTTTTAACCCTGATGTATTAAATCGTGTTGGTGATAAAATCAGTCAGATAATTATGAGTAGTAAGTTGATATCCGATGAAGATAAAAGCAACTTAATAGTCGCTACTAGCAAAACAACAATCAAAAAGGGTACTATTGAAAAATTACTCGACTATGACAACCCTACTATGATGTTTGAGTTGATTGAACCTATTGTATCATTAAAATAAAACTACATTTTATGCACAATTTACATTTAGTTAGAATTAAGGCAGAGTCAGCAAAACAAGCGTGTGAAAATGTATTAATTGAGATATCGCATTTTGGTAATGAGAATAATTGGTTTACGATTTGTGGTTGCGTATCCGAAACAAATGAGGTGTTAGACTTAAATGATGGCCGCTACTCTCCTAAAAACTTTACTATCGAAGATATCAATAAGATGGTAAAAAATTGGCTAGTACCAAATGAGAATGAAAAAATTGCCTTTGAAAGAGACCAAAAGACTATCATCGATTGGTATATGGCGAAAAACTACTGTAACTTTATGTATGAGCTATCACACCTAAAAAACCCTAATGAATTTGACGTGCTACGTGATTTCTTTTACGAAACGCAGTATGATTATCCTGGTATTACAGAAATTTATAGTTCAGAATCTCCTTTAAACAAAACGTATATTGTTTTTGTAGATATGCACTCTTAAAAATTTACAACTATGGGAATGGATATTTATGGAATTAATCCTCGCACAGCAGAGGGTAAACCAACAGAACCAAACGAAAATGCTACTTCTGAGGAAAGAGCTAAATACCTTAATTCTCTTTGGGAATGGAATGAAAACAGTGGACACTATTTTAGAGCTAATTTTTGGTCTTGGGTAGCTATATTGAGTATTTGTGAAATAACCATAGACATTTTTAAGTTACCACTCGACACAAAAGGATGGGCTAGTAATAGTGGATATGGTTTAAAAACCCAGGAGGATTGTGAAATATTAGCGTCTGCAATTGAAGCGTTTTTTATGCTCAATAAAAATATGAAAGATGATGATGATAGTATCCACATAGTAACGCAATTATGGACCGACTCTAATGGTAAATTTTTACCGGAAAAGACCTCTAAAAAACTTACAGATACATACAAATTAGGGCAAATTTTATATAATAAAGTTGTTTTGGAAGATGGCACGATAGCCCGTCCGTGTTGTTATACTAACAAATCTCACGTTTTAAGTTTTGTAAAATTTCTACGCTCTTGTGGTGGATTTGAAATATGTTAAAAAATAGTTTATGAGAACTCGTATATACGGAATCGACTCAAGTGAACTTATCCAAGGCGGAAATCCCAAGCAATTTAATGATGAGGAATTTATGGATGAAGCAGAAAAACAAGGCAACGTATGGACACTGCAAGGTTTTGAAAAGGCTTTTAACAACGAAGACGTCTCTGACCAATTAATTATTAGAATTATTACTAAATAAAACCAAAAGTTATGGGTTCTGTTTTAGACACTATGGAATGCCCCCGCTGCAAAGGCGAGGCGACAACGGACTTTTATTACAAAACTGGAGAGGAGTATGTATTTTGTCCTTCTTGCGGATATCGTAGAGAATGCACATATCTACGAGACGAGAATGGTAATCTTGTCACAAAAGACGGAACAGACAATTATGAGTTTAAGAACCTTTTTTGGACAGAAAAAGAAGTGCAACCTCTTGCTTGCTATGGTATTAAATTCAAGGAAAGCATAGCAACACAGATGGGGTGCTTAGAAACTACTGAGAAAATAGAGGAATTTCGAGCTGAAGTGGAATCCCGTAAAGATGAGCTAGAACTTGCCTACATAAGCAGTTATGACACAGAATCAGAAACCACAACACTTGAAAAATTAATCGACCTAACTACCCCTTCTTAAAAGGCTAGCAGTTGTAATCACACAGAGCGTCTCCTCATCAAAGCTGTGACTAATGGTACCATTGAGTACGACTACCAACAACTGCTTATTTATTGATAACCAGGTTTTTACAATTTTTTAACAGAAAAATATAACCTTCATTGATTGTTTTATTAAATAATATATTATCTTTGGTAAACAAAACAAAACAAAATGAAAACAATGAGAGCCATTCCTTACAACAAGTATAGTTACTTGTTTCCTCCACGTCCCGTTCAGACAACTAAACACACCGAATTGGGCAAGTATGATAATGGCGAGTTTATTGCTCAGCCAAAATATAATGGTACTTGTTGTTGCGTTTTTATCTCAAAGGATGAGTTAGTGGTTATGAATAGACATCGTGGGGAAATAACTTCTAAATACAATCATATTGACTTGAAAGGACTACATCGAGGCGATGGATGGATGGTTCTATGTGGCGAATTTTTGAACAAAAACAAAAAAGGGGAGGACGGCACACCTTTCAATTTGAAGTTCGTAATATGGGATATCCTTGTTTTTGATGGGCAATACTTAATTGCTTCTACTTTGGAAGAACGCTTACAACTTATAGAAAGCCTATATCCTTGCAGTTCTATGCTTGTTGGTAAAAATAATATTGAGAGCTATAAGCATCTTTGTTGCACGAAGCACCAAAACGTATATCGTGCACCTTCTTATCAGAAAAATTTTGAAAAGCTATATGATAGTATAGTTAATACCGATTTGTATGAAGGACTTGTATTGAAAAGAAAATCTGCAAAGCTATCTTATGGACTACAAGAGAAAAATAATAATGAATGGCAAATCAAATGTAGAAAGCCAACGAAAAACTACGACTTCTAATGAAAACTAAAATTGTAACACTATCCGATATTATGAGTAACGAAAAATTAAGCTTTAAGCCAAATGATTATATGAAAGTATCTTTTAGAAAACAGGTTGAAAACCTTAGAGAAAAAATGATAGATATGGTTACTTCTTTTTTACAAAACAGAAAAGAGAAAAACCTTAGTACATATCTGACTTTTAATAATCCATTTAGAGCTTTTCTTATTATATCACAAGGAGATAAAATCCAATATACTCCTTATATGGTTAATGGAGTATACATAGATGAAAAGGGGGGTATTATGCTAGATACTGAAAGTGAAGCTGATTTATTAGATACCTATGAGCCATACGCCTGTCCGCTATTAATTCCAAAATCTGTGTCTTTGTTTATTCTTGACATACGCGAAATCGCATATCTATATGATAAATTAATTGAGGGTGAATTTGAGGACGAAGGTCCAGAATTTGACTCAGCCGGTTTTTCAATATCTGACAGATGAAATGTATAATAAAAGCATTAGGTGAAACTAAATACAATCCTAAACCTAAATGGTGGGGATTTGTAAAAGATGATTTTAGATACTTGTGTAGATATAATCACGTAATGTGCATATTTGATAAAGAAGGGACGCCTCTATACAAGTATGAGGAAACAAAAACAGACAAGGCTGGCTTGAAATATGCCATAGCATATATGAAAAATAAAAACAATAGTAATGAAATTAATAAAATATGTGATGGACGAAGTTCAGCAAATACAAGGAGAGATAATATTATCAAAAGCACTATTGGGCGAACACGAGGAAGCCATTGACCAGGCTTTTAAGGATGGAGATATTTTATCTGAATTAATAGCATTAAAAGAAACAAGTGAGGCACGTGAGAAATTTTACAACCGGATTAATTACTTAGAAGGAAAATTAGATGCGTATATGAAATTATTAAAGGAACTAGGTTTAATTGAATGACCACCTTGTTTTGTTTGTTTCAGGGGCGTGGTTTCTACCTCTAGCCCCTCTTTTTTTAAAATTGAGAATTTATCATATATGGGAAGCAGAAGCGCAAAATATGAAGCACTTTACAAGCAATTTAAAAAGGAAGCTGTTTTTGTTACTATGAAAGGCACTACGGCAAAAAAAAAGTGCATAAAATGGAGAGGAAAGATTTTTTTAACAGGAAGTATGGTACAAGTTTTTAACAAAATAAAAAATGAATATGAGTGAGATACCCACATTTGACCAATTGGTAAGTTCTGAATTGTCAAAGTATGATTCAGTTATACCTAAAGTAGAAGAACTTAAGGCTGAGTATATGAGCCTTACTATTCAGTCCATAGAAGATAAAGACGGATATCAGCGTGTAAAAGATGGTATTCGCTTTATGGTTATGAAAAGAAATGAGATAGAGGAAAAAAGAAAGCAACTCAAAGCCGATAGTCTTGCATTTGGACGTGCCGTAGATACTCGAGCTAGGGAAATAACGTCTTTGATTACTCCGATAGAGGAATACTTAAAAGACCAAAAGGCAAAAATAGATGAGGAGCTTGAGGCTATTAAGATGCAAGAGGAGCTAAAAAAGCAAGCTAAAATAAAAGAAAGACACAACGCTCTTTTGCAAGCAGGTATGAATTTGGTCGGTAACGAGTATATATGGAATGACCGAAGTGATGCTATGAATTCTCTTTCATTTGCTACAATCAACTTAGAAACACTTGGTGACGAGGAATTTCAATTTTTTGTAGATGAAGCCACTATCAAAATACAACGAGAGAATGCTGTATATGATTCTATATCCAAAGAAAGAGAGCGACTATTAGAGGAGCAGCGAAAGTTAAAAGAGGAGCAAGAGGCTATGAGAAAGGAAATAGAGCAGATGAAATCTATGAGAACACAGCATAGAGTAACACAGCTCACCAACTTGGGTTTATTGGCTTCCTCATTATTTGGAGTAGAGCAAATGTG
>Ga0172372_10011246_pt1 | contig 11393 bp, 16 predicted proteins | sample LakKiv5m_2_FD_114544 | JGI IMG/M metagenome (GOLD analysis project Ga0172372, IMG submission 114544) | Freshwater microbial communities from Kabuno Bay, South-Kivu, Congo - kab_092012_9.5m | ecosystem: Environmental > Aquatic > Freshwater > Lake | place: Democratic Republic of the Congo... | reverse complement strand
CGGCCTCGTCCAGGACGCCCTCCCAGCCGACGACGGCCTCGGCCATCAGCTCCGCCGGGCGGCGGCTGATATCCTCGACGAGGCTCTGCGGCAGCACCCGGAAGCGGGCCGTGAAGCCCTGCGCCACGCGGGCGCCGTGCTCCATCGGCACATCGAACGAGACCGGCCAGGAGAACCGGTGTTCCTTCATCAGCACGAACATGCGAGCGCTCCTTCATGGCTCAGCGGACGGACAGAGTGACCTCGTCGTTCCCGGTGTTCGGCAGCACGACGAGCGTCATGTCGAGCATCTCGACGCCGTCGGCAGCGCGGCGGGCGATCTGGCTGATCTGGCAGCGCGGCGCGGTCAGCTCGGCGATGCTGCCGGCCGCGGCGCCCTGGCGCGCGACGGCGGCGAAGGTCGTGCCGGTGTCGGCGATCGCCCAGAAGTTCTTGGCCGTGAGGGTCGGCGCCTCGATCGCGACCTCGATCACCGGGCGGCGTTCCTGGATGTTCACGTAGCGGCGGTTGACCAGGTCGCGGAACACCAGGTCGTTGTTGTGGCGGTAGCGCAGGCTTTCGAGTGCGACGGTCAGGCCGTCCAGCGTGACGACCGGCGTGTTCGTGGTGTTCGCGACCTGCGGCTCGCGCCAGGCCGTCAGGGTGGTCGCCGGCAGGGCGACCTCGGTCGGCGGGGTGTAGAGGCCGAGGAACTCGAAGGTGAGGCGCGGGAACTGGTTGGCCGCGATCTCGAGGCCCCAGCTTCCGCGCGCGCCGAGCGCGCGCTGGCGCTGCCCGTCCAGGAACCAGTAGAGGCTGAGGCTTTCCTCCGCGGCAGAGATGGGCGTGTAGTCCGCCTTGGTCGCGGCAGTGATGATCTGCGCCATGCCGCAGCCGCGCAGCAGCGGGCCATAGGCGGGCGCAGTCCCGGCCGTCCCCGACCCCGCCAGGTCCACCTGCGCGGTCGCGCGGATCTTGAGGGCGGTCAGCGCGATGGGCCGGGCGCCGAAATGCGGCGTCAGCCGCGGCCTCTCGACGGCATCGGCGTCCATCTGCGTGATCTCGGCCTCCTGCAGCACGACTGCGTCGGTGCCGGCGACCGGGACCGAGTCCGTGGCGTAGGTGGTTTCGAGCTTCGCGAGCATCGCGGAGCGGTGGCTGCGCAGGCTGCCGGACATCAGGCGGTCCTCCGGGTCGTGGTCGGTTTGCCGGCGGGCGGCCCCGCGGGCGGGGGCGCGTCGGCGTCGAGGCGGCGCAGCGTGCCGTCGGGCAGGCGCTCGTAGCTGCCGCCCTCCGTCGGGTAGGCGAGCGGCGCAGCGGGGGTGTCAGTCATCAGGCGCTCCTCAGCATGGTGCGGGCCTGGTACTCGTCCTGCCAGGCCAGGATCCCGCGCTCGGCCGCGAGCAGCCGCCCGCGGCTGTAGGTGATCGGTTCATAGGCGTCGGATGGCGCCGCCCCGAGCAGCGCGCTGCGCACTGCCTGGCGCAGGGGTGCCAGGCTGACGGTGGCCTGGCCGCCCTTGTCGTCCCGCAGGGTGGACACGAGGATCACGACGGCGAAGCCGCGCGTCAGCCGCTGCCGCACGCCGCCGGTCAGCAGCCCGTTCGGCTCTGCGGCGTCCGTGGTTTCGATCACATAGGCCGCCGGCAGTCGCGCAGGCGGTGGCGGCGCATCGAGCGACGCATACTCCGCCGCCAGCCCGATGTGCCGGAAGGGCGGCGGGTCGATCGCCGCCAGCATGTCGCGCAGGGCCTCGATCACGCAGCACCGCCCGGCCGGAGCCATTCTGTGCTGAGCGTGACGATCTCGTCCCGGTCGTCGTCGTCGAGGCCGAGGAACGGCCGCGGCGGGATCGTGACCTGGCGCTTGGTCGCCCAGCGGTCGCCGATGCGGAACCGCAGGCCCTTCGCGGTCTTGGCGCGGATGGTGCCGCCGAACTGGTGGATCGCGGCGTAGAGCACGTTTGTCCCGACATCGACCTGGTCGCGCGACGCGCGGTGGGTGATCGACTGCCGCAGCCGGCCGCTATCGAGGAGCGTCTGGCCGAGCCCCTGCGCTGCGCGGATCGATGGGCGCCACGGCACGCCGTTCGGCCCGGCCTGCGCCTCAAACCGCGCCTGTGTGCTGGACACGAGGGCGGCGCCGATCCGGTCCATCAGCGGCGTCAGGTCCGATGCGCGGCGCGACGCCTCCGCCAGCGCCGCCTGGACCTCGGCGTCGTCGACCGTGATGGTGATGCGTGCCGCCATCAGCCGCCGCCGTAGGCCGTATAGTCGGACAGGTGCGAGACGGACATGCGCCGCGCGGGAGCATCCACATGCACCGTTCCCGCCGCCGGGACGCCAGGCGCCGCCGCGCCCTGCAGCCCGGCCCGGCCGTCGGAAATATCGCGCAGCAGGCGGATGGCATCCTCATAGTCACGCCGCACGGTGTCCCCGGCCGAGGGGCCGCGCAGCTTGTAGCGGGCGATCGCCGCCGCCGCGCCGACCAGCACCGGCGGCACCGGGCTGACGGGCACGGCATAGCGGCTGGCCAGGTAGCCGTCGATCTCGGCGGACGCGTCGCCGATCGCGGCGAGCAGGACCGCGTCGTCGCGATCCTGGCCGCCGGCGCGGTTGGTCAGCTCCGCCAGCTCGGCGGCGCCGTACCGCGTCTCGAGATCGGCGACGGTCGCGTACATGCCTCAGCGCTTCTTGCGGCGGGGCGCGGCGTCGGGCTCGGCGCCGGCCTCGTCGGCCGGGTCGGTCGCGTCCGGCTCGGCGCCCGCGTCGTCGGCCTGGTCGGCGGAATGGACCGGATCGATCGCCGCTGCGCCGGCGGTGACGAGCGCCATGGCGGCGGCGTCATCGAGGACGAGCACCTCGCCCGGCGGCACCCGCCGGCCGTCATGCTCGATCGTGGACAGTGCGAAGATACGCATCACGCCACCGCGTTCTGCCAGAAGAACCCGAGGTCGCTGGCCGAGATGATCTCGGCACGCTCTCGCCCACGCGGATCCGCTCGCCGCCGCGCATCCCGATGTTCGGATCGGGGATCGCACCGGCCACGCGCTCGCCCCATTGGGCCGTGAAGCCGAACGTGGTGCGGTTGCCGCGGGTGTCCGCCATGCCGTCGCGGTGCAGCAGTGCCGCGTGCTTGCCCCACACGCGCGTCATCGTCGGCGTCTGGCCGCGCTTGGCGGTGTTGACCCAGCCCTGGCCGACGAGCACCTCGTCGATCTCCAGCAGCTGCGCCAGCTGCTCGCGCGTCACGACGCCAGCCCCCTGCGAGGTGCCATAGACCGCCTGCACGACGCGCGGGTGCTGCCGCACCACCGTCCAGACCGCCTGGCCGAGCACGAGCACATTGCCCCGCATGATCATGCTGTCCTGGCCGGTCAGCACCGCATTGATGGGGTTGGAGTTGGTGTAGTCCGACCACTGCGACGTGCCGGACAGCGTCGTGCGGTTGGTGGACGCGTAGGTGCCGAGCGTGAACACGAGGTTCGCCACGCGGACCTCGCGGTCGAGCGCGATCAGGTCCGTCAGGCCCTCGGTCGCCCGGCCGCGCACGTCCATGTTCGCCGGCGCGTTGTTGAGGTCGGCCTGCGGGATCGGGTCGTCCAGCGCATAGTCGCTCGTGAAGCCGGGAACCTCGGCGGAGGTGAAGTCGACCTCGGTCGGCTTGCTGCGCCGCCCGACCGCGGTGGCGGGCAGGGTGAAGCTCTCGGCCAGGGTGTGGCGGAAGTACTTGAACTCCTGCGTCGCGACCGGGACGCGCGGCAGCACCATGTCCGCGATCGTGACCGGATTGCGATAGCGGATCGCGATCGCGGTCAGGGCGGGCTGGATGGGGAAGGTGGCGTTCGCCATTGTGTCGTGTCTCCTGGATCAGCCCTGGACCGAGCCCTGCGCGAGCAGGACCTGGAAGATGTCGCCCGATGCCGCGCCAATGAGCGCGATGCCGAGGATGCGGTTGTTGACGCCGGCGGCCGGGGAGGCCGTCACCGCGCGGCCCTGGTTGTCGGTCGTCACCAACGCGCCGCGCGCGATGGTGCCGCCCGCCTCGACGTCGGCGATGCCGGCCAGCACGATGTCCGCCCGCTGCCCCTCCAGCGCGGTGCCCGGCTGGCACGACACGCCGAAGATGAAGTTCGCGACGGCCGTGCTCTCGATGGCCAGGCCATCGGACGCGCCGGGCTGCACAAGGCGGAACTGGCGGACACCGCCAGGGCCGGCGGTGAAGGCCTTGATGATCGCGGGATCGGTCACGCGCTGGTCTCCTCGTTGACGACGAGGCGCACGGCCTCGCGGAAGGTCAGGGTCTGGCCGGCGTCGGCGCGCGCCTTGATGAGCGCGTCGGCCGCGGCCTCGATGGATGCGGGGCTGCCCGGGTCCGCCACGGTGATCGCCGTGGCCGGCGCCGTTTCGCCGAAGGCCACGGCAGGCGGCAGCCGCTCGATGAGCTGGCGCAGCGCGCCGCGCTCGGTCTCCGCCACGTCCGCGAAGGACGCGACCTCGATCGCGTCCGCCCGCGCCAACAGGGCGGCGGCCAGCGGCCGGGCATCCGCCGGCAGCCGCGCCTCGGCCACCATGCGATCAAGGAACGCCGCGTCCTCGGTGGCGCGCATCGCGGCGCGCTCCTCGGCGAATGTGGCGCGATCGGCAGCGAGCCGCTGCTCCTCGGCCAGGATGCGCCGCTCACGCTCTGCGAGCTGCGCCTCATGGGTGGTGTCCGCCACGGGCGGGTCCTCCTGCTTCTGGGGTTCGGCGTAGAGCGGCGTGCCCGCCGCGGGTGGGACAAGCGGGCCGGCATCGGCCAAGGTGTCGATGGTGTCGCGTGGCAGCGCCCGGTCCGCGGCTTCCTGGCCGAACTGCCCGATCAGCATCTCGCGCAGGCTGCGGAACAGCCACGCGACCAGGCCGAGCGTCCAGGTCTCGGACAGCTCGACGACGCCCTCGTCCGATCCGGCGAAGGCGACGGGCTTCAAGCCCTTCACCGCCGGCGGCTGCGCGCCGAGGAACCCGACATGCCGCAGGTACCAGCCGCCGGGCTTGGGGTTGGTGGGGCTGTCCGGCGCGTAGAGCGAGATGGACACACGCTTGAAGCGCCCGGCGTTCACGAGCTCGGCGAAGCCGGGGTCCACCTGGTGCGCGTCCGCGCGCAGCATGCCGCCATCGGCCGTCAGGCCACCGACCCAGCCATAGGCCGGCGCATCGTCGCGCGGGTGGCCGACGACGATCGGCGCCTCGTACAGCGCCGGGTCGTAGGACGCGGCGATCGCCGCCACGTCGCTGTCGGAAAACGCCAGCCGCCGGCCGGACGCATCGACATGGGTGCCCGCGCGGAACACCTCGATGGCCGTCGCCTGCAGGCGCTGATCGCTCTTGCTCTCGGTCGTCATGCGGTGCACGGTAGAGACATGCCGGTAGGCGCTTCAGGCTGACGGCGTTCAGCCCCGGGCCACATCCTGGGCCAGCCCCGACCAAGTGCGCATCGATGCGCACTTGCCCTCGCCAGGGCCCATCCAGCCCGCTGACACGACCGCGCCCCGCGACCCCACCCCGCCAGACCGGAATAAGAGCGCAAAGAGGCCACTAAGAGCGGGGTGCAATCGCCCGGGGGTATGTCGGGTGCGGCCGGCGCCGAAACGCCGCCAGCGGGCTTCCTAGGGGCTCGGGCCCGGGGTGGCGCCGGGGCGGCACTTGGCGTATGGTGCTGCTGCGATCCGATCCCTCCGGCGCCCGTCGCCCACCGCGGAGATCGGCGCAGCTGAGGGTGGGCGGGACGCCCTCAGCGATCCTCTCGACGATAGACGAGCCGGCCACGCCTCTGCGCGTCGATGTACTCCGCTTCGGATGGTCGGAAGGCCGTCACGCCAGACCACACGGCGCGGCTCCATTCGAAGACGACAAACGCCGGCTCGATCATTTGCGCGACGCTGAACCGCGCGACGAAGCGACGCCGGAACAGGAAGCGTGGCCGGTCCGGGCGGGCAATCCTGGCGGGCTCGATGATGTCCCACACCTCGTCGGGGGCGCGGACCGCCTCAGCCAGCAAGAGCACATAGCGCGCTCGGTCGCGCTTGCCGACCTTCAATTCGCCCTGCTGGGTCGTGAACAGGGGGGCGCCGATCAGCAGCGTCTCCCCCGTCACGTCCCGGAACGGCGCCGGCCGCTTCATCGTCGCGCCGAACGCCGAGAGGAAGGCGCGCACATACGCCTCGTCCGGCATCCCCGCCGGCAGGATCAGCGATGCCGGCAGCGCGCGCGGTGGCGGCATGGGCGGCAACGCAGCCCGCACCGCGGCCTGGGCAATGGCGGAGGCAGTGGCGGAGCCGGCTGCCTCCGCCGCGTCCACCAGCGGCCCGGCCGGTGGAGGCTCGGGGATCAGGCCGCGCCAGCGCTCGGCCAGGATGCCGACATTGTGGTTCCAGCCCTCGTCGATGCCGGGCGGCAGCTCGACGATGCGGTTGCCGTCCGGCGTCCGCACGCTGCGCGGCAGGCTGCCGGACGGCGGCGGCGGATCGGTGATGGTGTAGCCGTAGCGGCGAAGATCCCGTTCCGACAGGCTGCGGACGGTGCAGCGGCAGCCCCAGCCGTTCGGCGGGTAGTGCGTCCGCCAGAACTCGTGATCCACCGGCAGCACCGTGCCGTGCCAGCCGCGGTGCTGCGGCCGCGTGCGGTTGTCCAGCACCGCCTCGTAGCGAAGGTAGGGGCGGGCGTCCTTCAGCCGCTGGATCTGCTCCCACCGGCCCGCGGCGTAGGCGGTGCGGAGGTTCGTCTCGAGGATGGTGCGGCTGCGCCACCCGAAGCGGCCGCGCAGCGTCAGGCCCGTGCGGGCCATGATGTCGCGCAGGTCGGCGCGGAACACGTCCAGCGTCGTGCCGTCGGCCAGGGCGCGATCGACGGCCGCGCGGATCTCCTCCAGCGCCTGCATGTCGCGCACACCCGCGACCGCGAAGCTCCGGGCATACTCTGCGGCCGACAGGTCCCGCCAGCGGTCGGTCGGGACGTTGGTCTTGGCGCGCAGGAACCGTATCGCCTCATCGAACGGAACCGGAACGGGCTGCGGCCGGGCCGTCTCAGACATCGTCGGCCAGGTCCGCCCGGCCCGTCAGGTTCGCGACGATCAGCGCCTGCGCCATCAGCTCCGCCAGGCGCTCGTCCCGCGCCTCGCCGAGGATGCCCGCCAGCTGGTCGGCGACCTCCTGCAGGCTGCCGGCGCGCGCGACCAGCGCCTCGATCGCGCGGAACAGCGGGTCCTCGCCATCGAGCATCCCCGCCAGCTGGTCGGCGAGCTCGTCGGCGGCGTCGCGCGGCGCGGCCGGCGGCATGGTCCGGCGGCGCGCGGCCGGCAGGCCCCGCTCGGCGAACAGCCGCGCCAGGTCGTTCGGCGGCGGGGCAGGCTGCGCCACCGGCTCGTAGCCCTCGCCGTAGACATCGGCGATGCGCTGCGCGCTCGGCCGGTAGCCGATGCGAAGCAGGCGCTCGTCCCGCTCGGACGCCGCGGACAAATCGTCCGGCTCGGACACATCCCACCAGAGCCTGGGCGGGGGCGCGCCCGGCATGTTCACCTCGACGATCCAGCGCACGAGCGTCTCGTTCAGCGTGGCGCTGAGCAGATCCGCATCCCCCTTCGTGATCTCCAGCCGGACTGCGTTGTGCACGTCGCCCAGCGCCCGGCTGCCCGACGCGCCGACCTGCGTCGTCAGCGTCTGGCCGAGGATCATCTTCGCGATGTCCTCGTCCATGTAGCGGGCAAGGCCCTCATAGGCGTCGAAGGTGCCGCTGCGCTTGGCTTCCAGGAGCTCGATCACCATGCCCTCCGGCACCGCGACGCCGGCGTCGGTCGCGATCGCCTGCAGCGCGGCCAGCAGCTTCTTCTGCTCGGTCTCCGGCGTGCCGTTCGGATAGCGGCCGAGCGCCGTCGGCTGGCCGAACTTCTCCAGCCCAGACAGCCAGAATGCGACGCCCTGGCGCTTGAAGAACACGGGCCAGAACAGCCGGTGCCCGAGCCCGAGGCCCCAGGGGTTGTCGTAGCGCGCGCCGACACGGTGGATCAGGAACTTCCGCTCGGGCACCGGCTCGCCCTCCAGCGGCTGCGTCCGCGTCAGCAGGCGAAGCGGGTAGCCGATGCGGCCGCGGGAATCGGGCTCGGCGCGGAACGCGAAGCGCCGCGGGTCGCGCGCCTTGGCCGCCACCGGCAGCACCAGGCCGTCCGCCGGTTCCCAGATCAGCTCGACGATGGCCAGGCCCTTCAGCAGCGCGTCGAACAGCGCCTCCGCCAGGCGCTCGACGCCGAGCGAGGACAGCGCGGCGCCGACCATCTCCGCCGCCCGGGCCGCGGCGGGGCTGTCATCGGCCGGATCGACCTCCCATCGCCGGCCGAGCAGCGCCAGCCGCCGCGTCTGCAGCGTGGCGAACACCTGGCCGTCGCGCTCCAGCTCGTCATAGAGCCAGAGCCCCTTGCCGGCGCCGCGCGTGGCGAGCGTCGCGTCCTCGGGCAGGATCCGCTGCCCGAACAGCATGCGGTTGGGATCGGTGTCGATCGTCGCGATCTCGCGGCGGAGATCTGCGGGCGCGCGCGCCATGCTCAGGCTCCCGTGTAATCGGCCAGCCGGCCGGAGACCCGGCGCGGGCCGGTGCTTTGGTGATCCATCGGCACGACAGGCCGCTCGGCCGCCGCGACGGCCAGCGCCAGCGCCCAGGCGCGGTCGGCGTGGCCGTCCGTTTCCCCATCCACGACGAAGCGCGCGACGCCGGTCGCGCCGACGACCTGGCGCAGGCTGTGCAGGTCGGCACGCATCTCCGCGTCGGGGCCGATGCGGAGACGCCGGTCCTGCATCGTCTCCTTCAGCAGGGTCGCGAGGCGCAGCTTCAGCGGCCCGCTGAACTGCACGCCTTCGATCCGCAGCGCGCCATGCCGGCGCTGCGCGTCCTCGACGGGCTTTTCCCCCATTCCGGTCTGGTCCATGCAGACCCGGACCACGCGGTAGCGCTGCATGATCCGGTCAAGCTCGGCGTCCTGGGCGGCGAAGGACATGCGGCGGGCCTGCACGCGTTCGCGTTCCCACAGCACGTCGCCGACCTGTTCGAGGGCCACGACCACGAACAGGTCCCGCCGGCGGCCGATATCGATGCCGACATAGACGGGCCCGCCCTCGTAGCCCTCCGGATCCGCGGCGCGCTCGTGCTGCACCGTGTTGATCAGGTCGTAGGACAGCCAGGCCGCGGCTTCGTCCAGCCACTGCAGCTCGTACTCCTGCGCCCAGGCGTCGGGGTCCGACAGGCCCGCGCGCAGCTCGGCGATGTCGCGCGGCAGCCCGTCCGCGACGGCGCGATGGATGTCCACGACGTGGCGCGACCAGGCGTCATCGCCCGCGGTCATCAGCTCGTAGAACTTGGTGCCCCTGCCGTTCGGCGTCGAGGTGATGCGGAGCTTGAGGCCGGGCGCCGAGATCACCGGGAACAGCGCCTTCCAGATCGCGCGGCTGTCCTGGTGGAAGGCGAACTCGTCGAGGAACACGTTGGCCGAAAACCCGCGCGCGGTGTCCGGGTTGGCCGGCAGCGCCGTGATGCGGCTGCCGCCGGGCAGCTCCACCTCCAGCGCCTTGACCCGCGTCTGGCCCTCGACGAAGTCGTAGTCCATCTCCGTCAGGCCGAGCCCGTAGGCGCGCGCGTGCTTCTTCACGCCCTCATCCATCGCCTCCTTCGCCTGGCGCTCCCCGCGCGACAGGATGACCCAGCGCCGCCGCTGGCCACCAGCGGCGAGCGCGCGGTAGCAGTCGTCCACAATTTCGAGGGTGGTGGTGAAGGTCTTGCCGGTCTGGCGGGCGAACATGCCGATCTTGAAGCGGCTGGCATCGGCCAGCCACGCGCGTTGGTAGGCGTAGAGCGGCAGGGCCGGGGCGGTCACGCCACTGGCGCCGCGCCGCCGGGCGCCGGGCGCGCCTGGTCGCAGGCGGCGTAGCCATGCTTCAGCAGCAGATCCGCGAGGTCCGAGGCTTCGCGCGGCGTCAGGACGCATTCCACCACGACCGCGCCGCTGACGATGCACGCCAGCACCACATGCTCGTCCTCCACGACCACCTCGATGCTGGTCCCTTCCGGCGGTGGCGGCGGCGGTGCGGCCACGCGGGCCGCCAGGTGGTGGATGTGCAGGGCGGAGCCGAGCGCGGCAAGCGCGCAGATCACCGCGACGGCGACGATGGCGGCCTCAGGCATGGCCCACCTCCGGCGGCGATGCCGCCAGCCGGCGATGCAGCAATGCGCCGCGGCGCAGCGCATCGGCCAGCAGCTCCGCCTCCTCGGCCGAGAGCAGCACGCGCGAGCCGACGCCCGTCGCGGCTTCCTCCGCGATCAGCACGACGCCCGCCCTGACCGAGCGCACCGCCAGCCGCACCGCGCCGCCGGCGCTTTCGTCCGCGTCGAGCTGCTCGTCGTCGGTCATGCGGCGATCCTCCCCGCCGCTCATGCGGCGATCCCCCCCGCCGCTCATGCGGCGATCCCCCCCGCCGCTCATGCGGCGATCCCGTAGATCTGCTCGCGGATGGTCGCCAGCGCCTCGGGCGACAGGCGCATGCGGCCTGCCTCGGCCTCGCGCTCGATCGTCGCCGCGGCCGCGTCCGCGCGCGCCTTCGTCTCCGCCGCGAGCTCGGCGCGCAGCCGCGCCTTGACCGCGTCCACCGACGCCAGGTCCTTCACCGCCCGGGCCAGCAGCGCCAGGTCCTTCGGCTCTGCGGCCTCGGTGTCGGCCATGGACTGGAAGGCGATCGTCTTCAGCATCTCGGCCAGCAGACGGCCGACGTCGCTGTCCGGGTTCTCCGTGAACTGGGCCATCCAGCGGCCTGCGATCTCCTGCGTCTCGCGGTAGCGGCGGAGGCTCTGCTCCATCCCTTGTGCGTAGCGCCCGACGGCCGAGCGCGACGCGTCGCCGCCATGCGCGCGGATCAGCGCGACCAGGTCATCGATGGTGGCGCGGCCGTCGCGGATGGCGGCGTCCACCGCCTCGCGGATCCGCGGATCGAGCCGCGCGACGGAGGATCTGCGCGGCATCAGTCGCCCGCCCGCGGGCGCTTGACGCCGGGCACCACCGCCCGCCCCTGCGCCACGTCCTGGCCGCGGCCGGTGATGGTGGCGACCGACAGCGTCCCGGCGATGACGGACAAGCGCAGCAGCCCGACTTCGGCCAGCCACGCCAGGTCGGACCGCAGCAGGTCCCGGCCGACGACGTGGCCGACCCGCTCGATCGCGGCGTGCAGGAGGCTTTCGTTGGCGGCGTAGCCGGGCGCCGCGTCCAGGACGCGCAGGATGGCCAGGCGCCGGTCCTCCGCCAGGTGCTGGTCCCAGCTCATGTAGCGGCGCCGCCCGGCGGCAGCCGCCGCAGGTATTCGTCGATCAGCTCGGTCTTGCGGGCCTGCGCGCGGAGGAGCT
>Ga0172372_10011243_pt1 | contig 11394 bp, 8 predicted proteins | sample LakKiv5m_2_FD_114544 | JGI IMG/M metagenome (GOLD analysis project Ga0172372, IMG submission 114544) | Freshwater microbial communities from Kabuno Bay, South-Kivu, Congo - kab_092012_9.5m | ecosystem: Environmental > Aquatic > Freshwater > Lake | place: Democratic Republic of the Congo... | reverse complement strand
TTACACCCCTATTTAAAATCAATATGCCAGCTACTACGAGGCGGTCTCGCTGTATATGACATTCATCAAAACTTCATCCAAAAAGCACATTCCTTGAAATAGAAACGGTGAGCTCGAAAATCTAAACTCAGACTCATTTTGTGTTCGTAATCGCAACATATTATTCGCAATCCAATCCTCGTCTGATTTGACATAATTTTCAAGATAAATCTCAACAAACTTATTAGCCCTGTTATTTAATTTGTAATAATCGAATAAGTCCCACTCACGTACAAGACCTATATACTCATTTAAGAAGATGTCAAAACGAGGCAAACCTGTTATGTTTTGAGCAGTTGGACTAACAGAGGGAAAATGAAGCTTTTCGCCCAACTCAAAAATAAACTTATTTTCCATCTTAGTATCCCAATTCATATTATCGGACTTGGAATCATTGTCATACACATAACCGAATTCACCCAAAATTTCCACATCGGCATTAGGTGATTTTCTAACAATTCCGCGAGGAGAAGCAAGACCCAAAGAAACTTCCATTTTTAGATTCTCCCTCTTAACATAATAATTCAAGTGCTTCAATACCTCTCCTTTCTTGACACCTGGAAAATCATAAATCTCTAGCCCTTTTGAAAAGCAGCTACGATAAAAATTATTGGCCGTCTCTTCACCTAAAGCTACTGGTAGCCAATCGAACAATTTACCCCCTTTTCCGAACGTTGAAATATGAAGATTTAGCCCCTTTTCTAAACCTAATTTAGGATTTCCAGACTCTACATCTTCCTTAATTATACTTGCGGTCAATTGACCAGAGTGAAACAACAGTAAACCACAGATATATGATGCGATAGCAATTAGCCCTCGAGTATGATCTCTAGAGAGCTCCTCATTTTCTGGATCCCAAAGCTCGGAGTAAAATGCTCGTTCCATATCAGGTACAGCTTGCAAATTTTCGAAAAGTAAATTTGTATAGTAAGAAGCTGTAGTGCTATTCATCTTATCCATTCCCAAAATATTCAAGCCCTCACGCCGTAAAAAGTGATTTATACACTTTTGAATACTGCTAGATGCCCCAATAGCTTTGGCAATTCGATCTCCGGCAATCTTTACCGATGATTGTTTGAGAAGCATAGCTCGTTTATCACCAGGATCATTAGCAAGCAATAAAATATCAGAGGTCACACCCCCAATGTCAATACCCAAGAACACGGAACCAACAGGAAGACCAATACCACCCATAGATAGCGCATAATTACAAACAGCTTCACTTTCGCTAAGCGCTGTTGTGTACTCGTGTGTCTCGCCAGATATCTTTGCTGTTTTTGTTTTTGACCCCTTGATTGGAAACACATTTTTGACCACCTCCTCATATATACCCTCATAGGTCCTTCTAAGATCTTTTGGCATCGCATGGGGGTAGGACCAAATCAACTGTCCAGGACGCTTTCCCTGCTCAAAAAGCTCAGCACAAACACAAAGCCACACGTTCTTCAAAAAAGCCTTTTTATGAACTAAGTAACGGTCCTCTCTCTTCCACTTTAAATCATAAATGATCTTGGACTCTTCATCTTCAACCTGAATATTTAACACTGCTTTATCGCCACTTTTAATAGGAATATTTACCTCCTGAAGGGGGATTCCACCTGACACTGCCTGTGGAAGTTGTAGTTCATAATCTGATAACCGAAGGGTATTATGTAGTACCAGTGCAGACCGGAGCGCCTTGGCCTGTTCGTCGTTTTGGAAGAAAAATATCTCATTTACACCTGCAGAGCTAGCCGGATCATTTTTTTCCTCCCCTAATAAAAATGTTCTTCTTGACTTAACCGCTAAATTGCTAACAACACTTGATTTATCAACAATCGAAATAGAAGTATTCGTAGAGCCAAAATCCATAGAAACCGTAACTGGTTCTAGTTCTTGCCTTTCGTGCGTCAAGTTTCTCAAGCTTTGCTTTGACCCAGATTTATTTGAAAGCAAAATATATCCACAACGATAATCTTCATAGTGTTCACTGCTCCTTCTAAACTCTACCCCTAGGAATGGAACATTTGACTTGAATATCTCGTATTTAACCGTCTTTTCCTTAACCTTTTCAACGTTGTGTTCTACAATACAAGAAGCGGGAGAATCTTTATCTTTTTTATCACTGAAGTAGTAAAGATTGTTCTCGTCAACAAATCGTAATTTTTCCATATTATCCTGATCGGATATCAATGGAATTGATTTAATACCCTTACCAGAATGAGGTATCTCTGAATACATATAATACTCAGACCAATTTTTTGCATAAAAGTTGGGCCATAAGATAATAGATGTATTGATAGGTGCAGATGCATTAGACACGTTATAACGCTTGGAGAAGAAAGTATCAAATCCTGAAATTTCAAGTTTTAGTGTTACCTCTAACTGTGAATCGCCAGTAACATAATACCCTGATAATATCTTATCATAATCAAGACCTCGCTCACCTTTTCCCAATATATCCTCAATTTGATTTTGAAATTCACTCACTCCAATCGAACTCAATGGCAAAGTAAAATAGTATTGCTTACCATCATCACCTTTCGCAGTAAGCAAAGAAACCAGACCGCTAGAAATATCACTAGAGTCAACCATAAGAATCTGAGAAGTCTCTACTGACAATAGAAGTTTGTCAGGATTGAATTCCTTTAAGTCCCCAGTGGCATTCTCAGTCAGGTAGCGTCCGTCAGCAGTTTTGTAAATTTTGACATCAACATTGAATAAAGTGTCAAATGGCTTGTGGGCAGTGAATTTATCACATGAATCTAAGACCCCTGAGACCTTATCATTGAATTTGGGATCTAATTCGACAAGTTTATCCTTAACCTCATTCTGAAAGTCACGCAAAAAGGAGTGAACGGTAATTATATTGAACTCTGCGTCCTTAAACTGCTTTTCAAAAACATTTACTTGCTTTCTTAAGTACCCAACATAATGAAAAACTCTTTCAAGCTCCTTTTTTTCAAGGTAGTCAGATGGGTTTTTGAAACGACCCCTCACATAAAAGGGGATTTTAGAATCCTTTAAGTCATAACTGGCAGCAGGATAAAGCAAAGTAAGTGGATTAGAGCCGGCTATTACAACATTATCCAAAGTCAGCAGCAAAACATATGGGAAGGTAACAGATGTGTTTTTCCTCTCATCAGCACTTTGAGTTGGCATTGAGAACTTAGCCTGCTCAAAAAGCATATTTCCAAATGCTCCAGACAACTCGTAAATATTAGAAGTTTGCTTTAAAACATCAACAGTCGATAGTTCGTTAAAATTTAGATCATCAGAATATTTTAGATCAACTCGTTCAACTCCAATTCTGCTATTATATAGAGCAAGACAAGCAATTACACCTTTAAACTCATCCTGAAGAGCGCTATATAAGTTATCCATGCCCTTCATTTCACCCTTTGGAGATTTATCAAACTGGGTGATAAAGCGGTAACAAATAGCATTTTTCATCATATAAGCTCTAACCCAAGGGGAAGGAACAGCAGTTAAAATGCTATACACGTCCGAGCCTTCATCCATATTGAGACTTGCCAGCTTAATTGAATTAACATAATTATTGACCTGGGTAAATGTATGCCATGAGTCATCAGACTTTGGTATACCCTTACTCAAGCTGTCATTATCCGCGAGTACAGGAATTCTTTCTTTATTTGCAGCCATAAAATTATTTTTATTCTTCTTGTAAAATAACGCGTGAATCTAATTTAAAACTATAGAATGTCTCCCTTAGATTGTCGACGAGTTCTCCAAAGCTACCACCAGCGTTCTTATGCAGTTTTTTAAACCGTTTAACGAAGGCATTTTTAGGAGCCTTTTTCGATAGTTCTGGATATGCTATTGACCAATTGCTAGGGTCTAGGCCAAAAAACCTGTTGGGCAATTCCAAGAAGTCCTTGTCGGCCTGAGGCTCGAACGTGAAAAAAACTTGATTTAACCAACCAGGCAGATACCCATCCCCATCATCGCCTTTGGGGATCAATGTAAAGTAGTTAAGAAAAAAACTAAAAGATTCTAACACTTCAGGATTAACATCGTACGTGGAGTTATATAGCTTTAAATCGTCTATTAGCCCCATCAGATTCCCTTTATACTCGGAGTGAACGAGAGCACCGATGGAATAAAAAGCTATTAAATTCTTTCTTAACTCTTCGTGCTCTGGTATTACATTTTCACCACTAGTAGTATTTGCACCTTTAGACATACGGAAGATAATATCATCGGCATCAACTACCATTTTTGCATTTTCCCCGCCACCTAACATTAAAGATTTATACTTGAACTGTGTGGTATGCGTATCCTTTAATGAGTTACTAGATGTGAATTGTTGATCGAAAAAATGATGAGCGGCAGCAGCAGAAAATATTTCTATTACATGAGCAGGGTTCTCCTGGGCCTTACCGCCAGTTATTGTTTTTTGGTCTTGCGATATATTTAAGGTTTGAGACTTATACTGGTCAAGATCAACATTATACTGTGAGGGCCATCCAAGCAAGTATAATCTCTTGTAGGTTTTTGATATTGTATAATCGTTAACGTAATAGTTTAATGCAGAAGCACTATTATGATTAAAAAATTGACTATTGGCAATTACTTTCTCTTTTTTCTTCTCTGCGTCACTTGGAGCTTTAAATTTAAAATAACTAGACAATACCACCCCGCCATAATAGATGTTATCCGTCTTTATAGCACCTCCACTTATCAGCTTTGTGCAGTCCGATATTGCTCTAGGTATAACTGGGATAGAAGATGCGCCTGTTCCTCCAAAAGAAGAACCGAAAGAAAAGATTCGCGCTTCTGTGTTATTTGCCTTTGATACAGCATCGATGAATTTATAAAGCTGGCTATTTACCCCATAAACTGTGTCCTGAACAGATTTTCGAATTTCCTCTATAAAAGCGTGATACATTAGATATGACCCTAGGTGAGTTTGAGCGCGATAACCGTGGGACAAATCGAATTCCTGTACGCTATCTTCAAAAAATATATTCGCAAGCTTATGATTGACATCAGAGTTTCCTCGCTCTAGCTGCGACAGTATAATAAAGTTCCTTCTTGTGTCCTTTGAATAATCAGGTACAAAGGGATAAAGCACTAGTTCGCACTTAAAAAAAGCCCCCGGAGCATCTTTTGCACTACTAAACAGTTTTTCATATGCCTTGACTAGGTTTTCGGCATTGCGCTTATCCTTATTCTCCTCATCAGTATCCATTAGCAAAATGTGCACTTTGGATATCCCCTTAAACATGCCTACCGCAGCGAGGTTAATAAATGATTGCAAACAACGCATTCCTGTTCCACCGGCGGCGACAAGAAAGTACTGGACTGAATTATTTTCTGCCATAACTATAGATTAAAATAAACCAAAAATCTTACTATTAGATACAAATACCGTCCAGGGTTTATACCCAACTATACTTCTCAAAAAACGGGCAATTAGCCAAAAAGTGGAAACATAGATCACTAAAGAAACAGCAGAGGCAATTAAAACAAATGACAATAGATCACTTATCATAGTCATGCTGTAATCAGGATCCATTTTTGGCTCCCAGCCGCGAACAAGAAATTCTCCGATATAAAATAACATTGCAGAGAAAAAAGATACTAGACCAGTAAAAAATTGAACGCGCCTAAAAAAGACATCCTTTTGCTTTTTCACAGTCAAATTGTAGGGTATCAGCATAGTAAAAAACAAAAAAACTACTGCATATAATAATGCTGAAACTCCCATAATGACAAGTAGTTTAATTTTTAGAGAATTGATGTCAGTAAATGTATACTGCATAAAAAAATTATTTATCGTGAATAGATATTAACACGGCACCTAACTGTGGATTTTTGTTTTTAGTTATGAACTCATCTAGTGCCAATCGGAGGCTCTCCTTTAAGGCGCTATTTTCCATGGTACCTTCCTTAGACTCAAAATTCCATGAAAGAGATTCATGTACTGGCAACAGAGTGAACTTACTTATATTAAACTTTGATAACAATAACTTTGCAAAGCCCTTATGCTTAGACATATAACTAATACCAATAACCTTAGTGGAGAGCTTGATGCTTATTGCAGAGTCTCCAGCAATATCACAAACTATATCGGTGGATGAAACAAGGTCTTTTGGCCTTTTACCATTCTCCCATTCCTTTTTTGAGATAGCTAATGCACCATAGTAGTAGTCAGTAGCATCAAATCCTTCCGCAGCTAATTCGACCTTAAAAGGGCTTTTGTTAGTAACCCCGATATTACAAGCAATTGGCTTATCTGCATAAGCAGCTTTTTTAAGTTGGGGGTAGCTATAAGGTATGTGCTCAGCATTTAATGCAGAAAAAAACTTCATGGCTTTTTTGGTTACAGGATTACTCAATGTTGCATAATTCTCAACACACGAACCTGGAATGTCATCATTAATATTTAAAGTAATTGCCGAGGGATCTAACTCAACGAAATTCTTAAACAGACCAGATGAGCTCAAATCATTTTTAAGATTGATTAGATCGGAATTAATCGCACCTCTTGGCTCAAAAATAATATAATAAATATATTTGCTTTCGGACTTCTTGTAATAATTAACTGCACTGTAATTGTATGGATAAATGGTGACCTTGTTTCCTTGAGAAAACCAGCTAGCGAATTGCTCTTTTGCCCACGTAGAATTATCAGCAGTCTCCTCCTTTGTATAAGAGCCGTTTTTAAGCCGCTTATTTCCCTTTATTCCCTCATCTAAAAGGAAGTCTGTAATTACAATTGAGACCTTGTCATTTGATTTGGTCGCTTCGATCAAAGCAGGCCTAAGCATTGAATTTTGCTTTTTGAAATTAGCCGGGTTTGTTAAAACAGCCGCGTCTGATAAGGATTTTATTTCTGTTATGGGCTCAACTGATTTTGCATTGTCATCAACATGAAAATATTTGGTTTTTTCAGGCGTAAATCTGCTTAAAATAGCGCTCATCGCAGCATAAGATTTTTCAATTCCTACGTTCATTCCTGCAGACATATCAACGATGACCTGTGAGCTAGAGATACCACGAGATTCATAAATCTTGGGGCTCAAAGAAGAAAGGAACTGACTGGCATTAACTCCCTCTTGTCCCGTCTCATTATAAAAGAAATTAATCGGCTTCTCGCCATCCAACACAATTCCTTGGGCAGAGATGAGATTAACTTTGAACTTTTCAACGGTCTCTAAGGGGTCTACAGAGCTACATGAGGTAAGTACAATCGTACTGAAAGCAGCAAAACAAAAAATGAAGACATTTCTGCTCAGAAGCATTGTTTTCATAACTCGGACTTGGTTTTAGTACGACAATATAGGGTAACTTTAGCAAATTAAAAAAAAGCCCATTTACTTTTACAACTTCTTGAATTGATATAACATTGAGGATCCAATACTTAAACAGCTATTTACACCCGTGCTGAAAGCATCTGCCATTTGGGCAGGATGTGGTTCTAGAGCAACGTTTTCCTGATTTAGTGATTCCACCACACTGTACTAAAGTAGAATTTAATGGTTTTTGCTTACTACTATTAGTTTTATTACTTATTCCATTCCAACTCCAACAAGGAATGCAAACCAATGATTCAATCTGTTTCTCAACTGAATCAGGCAATAAATAAAAAAAATCCAAGCCCGTAATTTTCTGAACACTATCAATTGTAACAATATAAGAAGTCAAAGAGCTGTCATTATTCTTATTAGCTAGTAAAAAACCGATCCCGTTTAAATGGGACGAATTTGTATCAAGTACCACCTTGAAAAATAATTCAGGTATAGAGACTCGACTATTTGGAAGTTTGTGTAAATCCGGAGTAAGCACCGGACCAGTCACAATAAATACAGATTCATTCTCCATTGCCCAATTCCTGACAAGATCCTCAAGCTGTTTCCATATCCCACGATTGAAAGCAGGTATTTGAGGGCTGATGTTACTAAAATAGAAACTTTCTGACATTGCAATTGGAGACCAGCGCATGTCTGCTGCAGGTGCCAAGTGGCCTCTATCATATCCACTCTCAGCATAATCAGCAGCAATAGCAGTGCCAGTAAACACTAAGGGGTCTGACAAAAATTTATTAGATCTTATAGCAAGAGAAGATTGTAATTCTTTCTTAGTCAACTCATAAGCAACCCAACTTGATTGCTCATGGGTCTCATTGTACAGATATGAAAATCCAAATCTTTGTATTATAGGTTCATTGGATTTTGACCAAGGGTGTTCAACTCTTTTTTCAGAAAGAGGAACAAACTGTTTTTTGGGCTGTGTATCAGAAACTAGAATGCCTAAAGAAGTTAAAGGATCAGACCAAGGGTGTGCCATGGACATTGTCGGAAAAGGCATTACAAAAAGGAGAACCCATAAAAGCGGTAGCAATTTCATTATTACTCAATATAAAAAAAGAGTGAATTTGATTTTTAAAAAATTGGTTTTTACATACAACTTTATGGATTTCAGATAAGTATAAACACATAAAGTAAATTCAAATAATTTAAAATCCAAACAACAAATGAGATGTACTTCAACAGAATACAACCATAATGAGTATATTCAAACTAAATCTTTAAACATGAAACACCTGAGACTTACCCTGTGCGCATTTCTACTTATCTGCGTATCTACTTTATCCTCTTGTGGTCCTAGTCGTGCCGAATTACAAACACAAGCCCGTCTGGCCATCTCAAAAGATGTAGTAAACATTACTAATACCTGCTTTGAGCAAGCCACTTTAGGAATTGGCGGTTTTCTTGCCGATATGATAATATCAAAAAACCAAAAAGACTCTCTTATTCTGCAGCCCATTAATCCTTTTATTGATCAAGAGTTGAGCAATAAAAGCGAAGAAGACTTAAAGAAAATTATTGAAAGTAAAAAAGAAAGGATGAAACTAATCCTCTCCCTCGTGACTAATAATCGAGAAGCTATTTTAAGTTACGCTAATGAAAAAATTAAGTTTGCAAAAGAGCTATTTGAAGTAATCACTCCCTACATAGAAAAAATGCTCGCCCAACAGAATAAATCATAAAAGAATATGCAGGCGTTATTTATAAGCTAAGTATATCCCTCAATTGATATGCAACTGACAATGTAAGATAGTTGGTACGGCTGAGATAACGATTGGTAGCTAAAAAAATGGGGCTGTTCCCCTGAAAAGAACGCCACTCCAATCGGCAAAGCAAATTGGGAATTGGAACAAAATCGATGTTCAGAGATTGGCTATTGACTAGTGCAGCATAACCGTTTGAGGGCTTGACTACAACTCGGTTTGGGTCAGCATATCGTTCAACTCGAATCGCAGCTCGCCAATGCGGAGAAAAAGAGTACTGAAAGATTGCGACAGGTGAGTACCAGATAAAAAAATCGGAGGAGCCTTTGGCTTTTTGCTCTGCACCAATATCAAACCCTAGAGTGTAAGCAAATTTATCTTGCTTTCCCCGAAAGTATAAATTATTAAAGTACCTCATTCTGCGTGTAGTATCTGGATAATCAGAGCCAATCCAAACACTCCAATTAAACTTATTTTCGTTACGAAACAAGTGGACCCATTGCCACCCAAATGAAGGGAGTGAATTTTCTTTTTGAGGTACGATTCGCTGCCAACCGGTATGAAGGTGAAAGCTGAGGTCATTTTTTTCGTTAATAGGATAATTTGCTTGAAGCCCAGTTAAAAAATACGGAGAGTTCTCGGCAAATAAAGATCTAGTTAATGTAGCATTTTCGAAGCTACTAACACTCTCAAAACCCACATACGAAGGAAAGGTCCCAGCCTCTAGCCAAGCCTCCTTTTTTTTACTTAATCTTATAGCTGCTGACACCCTGTAAAGGGCTCGTAGTGGGGCTGGTTCGGCAGCATAATTATCCACGACATAGGTTCCAGCTTGCAGAGCGACATTCATTCGGAAAGTGCTTGTTATATACGAAGCGTCGAGGCATGCTTGATTTAATGCTAATTTTTTTATACGATTATGATTATACTGGAAATCTGAAAGCCTTTGCCCTGCCGTTTGATTACTTTTAAAAGTTGTGAAAATTTCAGCGTAAGCATTAATCGCCCAAGGACTTGAAGGTATAGAGTCCCTCATCGACCAAGCAGACGCACTGTAGGAAATAAAAACAAAATAAAATAAATACAAAGAGGGTAACTTAAGCATAAAATAATAATTTAGAAAAGCAAATTACTTTCGGTTCGAGTATTGTACACCTATAGAAAATCCATAGAAAAATTTATCAATAGGGACAATTACATTCTTATCAAGAATATGATCCCAGTGGAGTACTACATTTATCTTTTCACCTGCTTTGATATAAGTATTAGCATCGACTACCCATCGGGGAATCATTTTTGAAGATGTAACACTAGGCTGTAAATAGCTAATAAGCGAAAAGTCTACCCACTCACTTGCTCGATAGGAAAATTTTGTTTGATGATTGATACGCCACTGCGTTGAAAAAACATCCTTTATAACAGGCGGTAATAAAGCAGGACTCACTCCATTCCAATTCCATCTCTCACTTTCAAGCAATATCCCCAAACTCATGTAAAAGTCATACCCCTTTCTTTCTAGAAGACGCTTTCTATACCCAGCATTTATTGAATTTCTATATGCTAACCCCCACTGACCATTCCAAAGTGATTGTAGATAAACTTCAAAACTTGAGGCCCTTGTATCACGGTCTCTGAACCTAAAATGAACCAATCCCTCATTTTGGATTTCTGTTGGGCCATTATAAGAAAGTTCATTTTTAAAAACACTAGCAACAAAATATTTTGATCTCAGATTTAGAATAGTCTCAACATTAGAACTAGATTCAAGTAAATTGGACTTTTGCTTATCAGATGACAACGAAAGTCCAATAGCTATATCCCACCTTCGAAAAATTGAATCGTCCTTATTTTCACGGTCAATATTCAATACTTGTGCCTGCAAAATAGGTGGCCAAAAAGAAAATAGCAGCAATAGTCTAAAAACCATGTAAATCTTTTCACTAATATAATTGTTTTTGGATTTATATATTTTAATCTACTTGCTTATAAATTATATTAAGTAGGTGTAATTATCTTTTGCGTATAATCCAATTGGTTATGATTTATCGTTAAAAAAATATTCATTCCATAAATAATAATAATTGGGCAAGAGCTCCGTCCGATTCGTTCGCAAAACCCACCATAATCGAATGCGGTCCAAGCAGCCAGCGTTGGTGAGCCGTTGGTTAGTCAAAACATATTGGTTTTTACTGCTTAATGCCAACTCCTTCAATGAACTGCCTCCCCTCAGACAGATCTCAACTGATTCAGTCAAAACTGAGGTTACCCAGAATCGCTCACTTCCAAGGGAAACCACCAAATGAAGTAACCCTTTGTAACGAAATAATCCTGCGCGAAAG
>Ga0172372_10011242_pt1 | contig 11395 bp, 10 predicted proteins | sample LakKiv5m_2_FD_114544 | JGI IMG/M metagenome (GOLD analysis project Ga0172372, IMG submission 114544) | Freshwater microbial communities from Kabuno Bay, South-Kivu, Congo - kab_092012_9.5m | ecosystem: Environmental > Aquatic > Freshwater > Lake | place: Democratic Republic of the Congo... | reverse complement strand
TGGCCTTGTTTGATTTGCAAAATAGGCTTTTGACAAACGCGACAAGGCTCGCCTGTCCGCCCATAAACAAAATAAGTTTGCTGAAAATAGCCGGGATTGCCGTCGGCACCAAAGAAATCACGCAAACTACTTCCTCCCGCTTCAATGGCCTCCGCCAAGGTCGCTTTAATTTCAGCCACTAATCTTTCACACTTAGATTTGCTGAGCTTTTTGGCGGGCGTTTTAGGATTGATACCCGAACGGAATAAAGACTCACTCGCGTAAATATTGCCAACCCCCACCACCAAATGGCTATCCATGATGGCGGTTTTAATTGGCGCCGTGCGAGTGCGTAATTGCTGATAGAGATAATCCCCAGAAAACGCTGATTCAAGCGGTTCTGGCCCCAGTGTTTTGATCAGCACATGCTGGTGCGCAGCATCGCCATCCACCCACAAAACAGCACCAAAGCGTCGTGGGTCACGCAAACGTAACACCTGGCCACTTTTAAACTGAATATCAAAGTGATCATGCTTAGCTGCTGGCTCATCTTTAGCTAACAAACAAAGACGACCGGACATGCCCAGATGCAAAAGCAAAGTGCCAATCAGCTCGCCATTAGTGCGACTAAATTCCGCCAAAATGTACTTAGCACGACGAGTTAAACGTGTCAGCTGCAGGGTGGATAATGTGCTGACTAAATGGCTGGGAATGGGCCAACGCAAAGTCGGATGCCGAATAATGACTTGCTGAACTGTTTGACCGATCAGCGGGGAAATGCCCCGCATGGTCGTTTCAACTTCTGGTAATTCGGGCAATTAATTACTTGCTTGCGTTAATCGGAGGATTGAGCAATGTAAAGCCCACATCCATCGGCACGTGATACATCATGCCTTCATCTGGACGGCCCAGCAAAAGCTCTGGAGACTCTTGAATCTTGTCGAAATGCACTTTTTTACCATCGGCTAACTTCACCTCAAAAGATGGATAGTGCACTCGGTGGTCCGCTGCGTAAGGTTCCACGCGCTGTACGCTGATGTTACGCCAATAGGAATCAAACCAATCATTCATCTCAGTTTGCGAAGGCTTAGCCTTAGGGTCAGACACTTTCCATTGTCGATCAGCCAACTCAACATTTAATCGATTGCTTTCCCATTGCTCTAAATGAGAGAAATCAAAACCTGCAATTTGTTTTTGCTCAGATGGCTTAAATGGTGATTTATCTAAATACTCTTCAACTGGCGATTGCGCGCTTTCTGCATAGGAAACAGGCAAGAGATAAACCGCGTTTTGATAAGCCACATATTGCTCTGAAGAAACCGGATTGAATGTGCCAAATAAAAATTCTTCGTTATCAAATTTCAATTTCAGCTTAGGCTGATCCAAACCAAATTGCGCTAAATCAGTTAGCGCCAATTTTTGAGGGCTCTTTGCACCCACCAATGAAAGAATTCGTTGCACCAACATTTGGTCAGCACGCGCTTTATAAGGCTGACTTAAATACCAGTAGCCATCTTTCTTTTCAAAGCTTAACCCAGCTCTTGCCGGAAATTCCACAGTCAGCTTAGTGAAAGCGCCTAATTTAAGCGTAGAAATTTCATAAGACGTTTCAGCGATTTTGGCTTCTTGGTGAGGGCGGAACTTAATAAACGCACCTATTCCTAGCACTAATGCCAACAACAATAAGTTAATAATCCAACGAGACTTCATCGAAATTTACCTTTTATCAAGCTTTGCGGCGTTTCCACCAAAGCATCACGCCTGTCACCAAGAAGGCCAATGGAATCAATACTTGGAATAAACCAAATGAAATACCAAAAATAGGCATAAATACAAGCAATGCCCAGATATGCCCCCAGCCTTCTTGTGGAATGGTCACGTTCATGTCTTTGAGTGGTTTCGGTTGAATCGTGATTAAGCTGTCATCCCCTGACAACCAGTTCACCATATTGATACCCAAATCTAAATTAGACTCACTGGTCACGTGTGTATTCGATAAGAAGTTAGCATTACCCACAATTACCACACGCTGACCTCTTTTTCCGTACACACGTTGCAACGCAACGGCAATGTTGGTAGGGCCTTTAACGTCTTCTTTTTCCTCAAACGAAGCTTTAGCTGCTTTATCACTTAATTCTTTTTTGTTGTTTTCCAACCAACCGTTAGGAGCAACGTCAACGAGATTTGTGACTTCCCAACCATTCTCATAAGTGCCCTGAGCGCTCACTTTATGTGCTTCTGGGAACAATGTTCTGAACATAAAGTTTTTAGTGATGGCATGGTCACCATACTGGCTTGCTACGGCAATCTTGGCATCTTGTCCGTATTGCAAATTAGAGGCATCCACCACCATACCTTCAGACACCTCTAACCCAAAGTATTTAGCAATCTCACCTAGGCCATGAAGATTACTATCATCCAACAACCAGAGCAAATTGCCGCCATTGTCGAGGTATCGCTTAATTTTTTGTACTTCAACATCCGACACATTCGTCTGTGGACTCGCAATCACCAGCATAGCCCCAGTGAGCGGCAAGTCTTTCAAGACAGCCAAATCTGGGTTGGCTAACTTAAAGCCTTTCTTTTGTAGTTGTTCGCCAAAAGCGCCTAAATCATGGTCTTTTACGCCCATCAAGTTGCGTTCGCCATGACCTTCCAAATACATCACTGGCTTTTCATGGCTACGTGACAAACGTACCAACAAATTGGTCATATCTTGTTCTGCGTAAGGTGGCAACAAGTGTTCGCTGCGTTTCTGGTATTCAACCACCAACTCACCTTCGGCTTTAATGCCTGCTTCTTGGGCTTTCTTAGGCTGCTCAGCAGGACTAATAAATGTGACATGAATATCGGGCTTGGTACGTTGATAACGCGAAATAAAATCACGCACGCCTTTTCGATAGTTTTCACCATGTGCGGTGTTATCTTCTGATGCAAACACGGTGACATTCACATCACCTTTCATTTGCTTGAGAATGTTGACGCTACCGTCTGTCAAAATGTTGCGGTTGCTTTGGGTAATGTCACGCGCAAAGTGATACTCACGCGTTAAAAAGCCAACCAAGCCAACAAGAACTAAAAACAGAATCACGAAGAAACTGTTTTGCATCAATAACTGAAGACGTACTTTATTAATTTTCATAATTCGACCTAACTTCACCCAATTAACCGCGCAAACGATCAGCGTCCAAACGACGCACGGTTAATGTTAAAAATGTCACGATAAACAATAAGAAGTAAGCCACGTCCGCAGTATCAATTAAACCGCGCGCAAATGGCTGAAAGTGATGCATCAAAGATAGATAGTTAACCAAGGTTGCATCGTCGCCAGTCAAGAAACGGTCAACAATCAAAAGGCCAAACAGCGCAATAAACGTAATAATGGCAGCAACCACTGGCTGCGCTGTCAGGCTTGAGAAGTACAAGCCCAAGGCTGAAAAGCTAGCCACCAACAACCAAAGACCCACCACATTAGAAACCAAATAACCAACGTCGATATCCGCCCAAACGCTCAAGGTTCCCAACATGACACCAATCATCAACACCAAAATACTTAAGAAAGAAACCAAGCCGATAAATTTACCAATCACGATTTCCGTCAATGAAAGTGGCGCGCTAAATAAAAATGGCAGCGTGTTGCTGCGGCGCTCTTCACTAATTAAACGCATAGAAAGCAAAGGCACAGAAAACAACATCACAAATGACGCTAAACCAAACACACTTTGACCAATAAATGAAGTCACCCCAGTGCGCTCAGCTGGACGAATTGCGCCGGACATTACTTCAAAATATTCATTCACACCATTTAAAAAATAGGTGCCAAATGCAAACTGCAACAAAGCCAAAATCACCCAACCCATTGGTGAGGCAAAAACGCTTTTAAGCTCTTTTCTTGCGACGTTTAAAATCATGATTTACTTTCTTTAATCTGGCTTTCTCTGATTGACCAAGGACTAAGCCGCAGCCGTATCTTGATAAGTAAGTTGAACAAACACATCTTCGAGACTGGTTTGATCTGGATTGATTTGATGCAGTCCCCAGCCTTTTTTAACCGCAGCTTCAACCAAAGCCTCTGCTGGTGTTTTACCCGCTGCGTAGCGAATACGGAATAGACCGTTTTCAAGCGCTTCAACCGATTCCACCCCTTTGACTTTAAGTAAATCTGCTTGCGCTGGCGGCGTATTCAAGCCAATCACCAATTTATTACCATGGCGTTGTTGTTTAAGAATATCGATAGATCCGTTGAACACCAATTTACCTTTATCAATGATTTGCACGTGGTCACAAACCATTTCAACTTCAGGAAGAATGTGTGTTGAAAGAATCACGCTATGTTCGCCACCCAACTCTTTAATTAGCGCGCGAATGTCACGAATTTGGATTGGATCTAGACCAACAGTCGGTTCGTCCAAAATGACGACCATTGGATTGTGAATAATGGCTTGAGCAATCCCGACACGCTGTTGATAGCCCTTAGACAAGTTTTCGATTAAGCGCTTGCTCATTTCAGTCAAACCACAGCGCTCCTTAGCCCGCTGTACCGCAGCTTTGATATGCTTAGGCGCAACGCCGTGCAAACGTGCTGCAATCGACAAAAACTCATCAACCGTGAATTCACGATATAAAGGGGGGGTCTCTGGCAAGTATCCAATCAAAGCTTTCGCTTCCTTTGGATTTTCAATCATATCGATACCGCAAATTTTCACGCTACCTTGGCTTGGCGCCAAATTGCCCGTGAGCATTTTCATGGTCGTTGATTTACCCGCACCGTTTGGCCCTAAGAAACCAAGCACCTCACCTTTACTCAAAGTAAAGCTCACATTACTTACAGCCTCACGACCACCATAAATGCGAGTTAAGTGGTTTGCTTCAACAGTCAAAGTAGTCATAAAAAAGTAAAGACTCCACAATTATTGGCTAGCGCCAAATATCAATATTTTTAAGCCAAATTTAGAAGGCACGTTAAATTAAAAAAACGCCTGACAATTGTCAAGCGCCACATTTGCCGTGCTTATCCAAAAGTCGAACGTTTCAAATTGCGCGCAATTTGTGCGCTTAGAAATACGAACTATTGGAAAGTTTCTGTATATAAAGCTATAGTCGGTTCTCATTATGGATGAACTTGCATCCTCTGTCACGGACTAAGAGGGAGCTAAGCTAACAAGCTTCCTCACATACAAGCACTTAAGAACCCATAGTCACTATGCACAAGAAATTAAAAAAACTAGCGTCATTGAATATCAAATTAATTGCAACGAGCCTTTCTCTACTGATGGCCAGCTTCATTTCTCCCGCCCTGTGCGCTGAAGAAACCACCGCCCCAGCCAATAAAATAGACCGGGCCAGAGTCAATATTGAAGCCATGTTCCGCTATTTGGCGGCAGAGGTAGCCGGACAACGCGGGGAACTTGGTATTTCATCCCGTCTTTTTTATGACCTAGCAAAATCAACCAAAGACCCCAAATTAGCAGAACGTGCAGCTAAGGTAGCTATTTACAGCCAGAATCCTGGGTTGGCTGTAGAAGCCACCAAGCTCTGGGTTGAACTCAATCCAGACTCTGTTGAAGCGCAACAAGCCAGCACACAAATGAATGTAATGACGGGCAATTTAGGAGCAGCAAAACCATATTTGCAAAAATTGCTGACTAAAGAAGATACGCGCGCCAATGGTTTTCTGTATCTGAACACCTTATTTGCCAATCAATCCAACAAACAGGCCGTGCTTCAACTCGTGAAGGAGTTAGCTGCGCCTTATCAAAACTTGCCAGAAGCTCGACTCACCACCAGCCAAGCGGCATTTCAAGCAGGCGACTTTACCTTAGCCCTAAATGAAGTGACTGCCGCTAACCAATTACGCCCACACTGGGAAATTGCTGCCATCCAACAGGCTGATATTCTGCATAGCCAATCGCCAACCGAAGCGATTATGTTCTACAAAAAATTCTTGGATGACAATCCGAACGCCAACGATGCGCGACTTAATTTGGCCCGCATGCTGATTAAACAGCAGCGCTTTAACGAGGCCAAACCAGAACTGACAAAACTCTCAACGCTTGCCAGCAGCAACCCTGAAATTTTAGTGGTGGTTGGATTATTGTTTGTCCAAAGCAATGACTTAGTCACTGCAGAGCAATACTTTAAGCAAGCCTTAGAAAGCGACCTCAAAGGCAAAAATCAGATTTACATTTATTTAGGCCAAATTGCAGAGAAGAGTAAAAACGATAGCGAGGCCCTAAGATGGTTCGGCATGGCAACACCGCCCGAAAAAGACGCGCCACAACAAGCCAACCAATATCTTGAAGCTAGAATTAGCATGGCGAATATAGTAGCCAGAACGAATGGCGCGGATGCAGCCATTGCGCTTCTGGACGAACTTAGCAACTTGGATACCCCGCAACTTGCTCAAGTCATTTCCGCACAAAGCGGTTTTTTAGTCATGGCCAAACGTTATCAAGAGTCTTACGACCTATTGGCAAAAGCTGTAGCTAACATGCCCGATATGCCAGACTTAATCTATGACTACGCAATGGCAGCCGAGCGTCAGCAAAAATTTTCCATCATGGAAACACAACTACGCAAACTCATCAAAATGCGACCACAGTTTGCGCAGGCTTACAACGCGCTAGGGTATTCATTTGCGGACAGAAATACAAAACTTGATGAAGCCAACAAACTTATCAGCAAAGCTTTAGAGTTGAGTCCCAACGACCATTACATTATGGACAGTATGGGCTGGGTGCTTTATCGCCAGGGCAAATTAGATCAAGCTTACGACTACCTCAATAAAGCTCACACAGCGCAAAGCGACCCTGAAATTGCAGCGCATTTGGGTGAGGTGTTATGGAAAATGAATCGCCGAGAAGAAGCCAGCCAAATCTGGGAAGAGGCATTTACAAAAAATCCAGATAATGAAGTGCTGATGAACACAATCAAAAAATTTAAACGGTAGTCCGCCGAGCGAAATGACGAAAACTTGGCCAATCATTGCGGTGCTGATGCTTTCAGGATGTGCAAATCTAAACTTGCATCCTGATACCGGCAACACAACAGCACCACAAACCAAACAAGAGGATACCGTTATTCCGCCGCAGGCAAATCAGCATCTCAATGAGATTGCTGATATTAACCGCTTCAAACTATCTGGAAGAATCGGCATTCAGACGCAAGGCTATGGCCTATCTGGGCCAATTCAGTGGCAACACTCTCTACAAACCGATGATATTGATTTGTACTCACCTCTTGGCAGCAAAGTCGCACAAATCAACAAGACCGAGGATGGCGTTACTTTGACAGGCCAAGACGGAAAAATTTACAAGGCCCAAGATACTGAAAGCCTCACCCAATCAACGCTCGGCTGGCGCATTCCATTTACCAGCCTTTCCGACTGGGTAGTTGGTCGCCCGGCGAAGGGAATTGCTAGCAAGCTTAGCTGGGATGACACTGGCAAACTCAGCAAATTGACACAAGATGGCTGGGAAATTAGCTACATGGAATACCAGTCGCAAAGTCACTATCTATTGCCCAGCAAAATTAACCTACGCAATGGAAAAATGAATGTACGTTTGGTGATAGAAAACTGGGAATTAACCCAAACGATAGTCTCACAAAATACCCCTTAATATGCCACAACAGTATCTATCCCAAGGATTTCAAGCCTACCCCGCCCCTGCAAAAATCAATCTGTTTTTACACATTGTGGGTCGCCGCGCCGATGGTTACCACCTACTACAAAGCGTATTTAGGCTAATTGATTTGCAAGACACGATTTATATCCGCATTCGTGAAGATGGCAAAATTAAACGGATGAGCGACCGCGCTCAATCATTTGAAACACAAGTGCCCGAAACACAAGACCTGACCATTCGTGCAGCAAAGCTACTCAAAGAACATACAAATTGCCTTCTGGGTGCTGACATCGCCATTGAAAAACGCATCCCTATGGGCGGCGGCTTGGGGGGAGGCAGCTCTGATGCAGCCACAGTGTTAATTGCACTCAACCACTTATGGAAGCTAGGTTTAAGTCGCCAAGATTTAATGGAGCTAGGCTTGAAACTTGGCGCCGATGTACCTTTTTTCATTTTTGGCAAAAATGCTTGGGTTGAAGGCATCGGTGAAAAAATCCAAGAAGTTGCTCTGCCAGCCAGTCACTACTTGATTCTGACGCCCAAAATCCACGTCTCAACCGCACAAATTTTTAATGCAGAGGAATTGACAAGAAACACGTTTCCCACGACAATAGCGGCCTTTTCGGAAACGCAAAATATTTTGCCAACCGAAAACCAAGTGGCTCTTGGTGAAAATCGAGATGATTTTCACAATGATCTTGAAGTCGTGGTTTGTCAGCAACACCCAGCGGTTAAAGCTTGTTTAGATTGGCTAAGCCAATATTCAAAAGCGCGCATGAGTGGATCTGGCGCTTCTGTTTTTATCGCGCAAAAAACAGAAAATGAAGTGAATAACATCCTTCAAGCCCTACCCAAGAAAATTGAGGACACTGAATTATTTTGTGCTTCGGCTCTCGGCTTAAATCAACATCCGTTGTATAATTTAGCCTCTTAAGAGCAGTTGCAAAGAACAAATGGGGATTCGCCAAGTTGGTTAAGGCACTGGATTTTGATTCCAGCATTCCTAGGTTCGAATCCTAGATCCCCAGCCATACAATACGAGCGTGTAAGTTTTACACGCTTTTTTTGTTTTTATTGACTAAAAGGAATCCCGACTGTGGCCAAAGGCGACATGATGGTATTTACAGGCACGGCCAACCCAAAGCTTGCTGAAAAAGTGGCAAAGCACTTGGGCTTGGAATTGGGTCGCGCAACCGTTGACCGTTTCAGTGACGGCGAAGTCATGGTGGAATTATTAGACAACGTTCGCGGTAAAGATGTGTTCGTGTTGCAATCCACCTGCGCACCAACCAACGACTCCTTAATGGAAGTCATGGTGATGGTAGATGCATTACGCCGCGCCTCAGCAGGCCGCATCACTGCAGCGATTCCTTACTTTGGCTATGCCCGCCAAGACCGTCGCCCACGTTCAGCACGTGTGGCCATTACGGCGAAAGTGGTTGCCAATATGCTCACGAGCGTTGGCGTTAATCGCTTGCTCACGATGGATTTGCACTCAGACCAAATCCAAGGATTTTTTGAAATCCCGGTCGATAACATTTACGCATCTCCCGTTTTGTTAGCCGACTTAACTAAATTGAAATACCAAGATGTCGTGGTGGTTTCACCAGACGTTGGTGGCGTGGTGCGTGCGCGGGCCTTGGCAAAACAAATGGGTGCAGATTTGGCGATTATCGACAAACGTCGTCCAAAACCCAATGTCGCAAAAGTGATGAATATTATTGGTGACGTAACTGGCCGCACCTGCGTGATTATGGACGACATGGTAGATACCGCTAACACCTTGTGTGAAGCTGCTGCCGCATTAAAAGCAAAAGGTGCAGCCAAAGTGGTGGCTTATTGCACGCACCCTGTTTTATCAGGCTCTGCAATTGAGAGAGTCAGCGCGTCCGAACTGGATGAACTTGTTGTCACTGACACTATTCCTCTTCGTGAGGAAGCAGCAAAATGCAACAAAGTACGTCAACTCACTGTTGGTGAATTGATGGCAGAAACGATTCGTCGCATTAGCAATGAAGACTCGGTCAGCTCATTATTTGAGGACCTTGAGAATATTTATATTTAAGTTTCGATGCGCTGAGTAATCAGTGCATCACACCCCTGTTATCTGGTCGCGGATAACAGTTTTTTAAAAACTAGAACTTCGGTTTTAGTGAATTTAGGAGTTTTAAAATGGCAATTACAATTACAGCAGTATCACGCTCAGCGAAAGGTACGGGTGCGAGCCGCCGTCTTCGCCGCGAATCAAAAGTTCCAGGTATCGTTTACGGTGCTGGTAAAGACGCAGTGAGCGTTGAATTTGATGCAAAAGCTTTGTTTATGGAATTCCGTCACGAAGCATTCCACGCATCTATTATTGATTTGAATCTTGATGGTAAAAAAGAGTCTGTTTTATTACGTGACTACCAATTGCATCCGGTTCGTAACACATTGCAACACGTTGACTTCCAACGCGTAAGCGCAACTGAAAAAATCCACGTTAAAGTCCCTTTCCACTTTGTTAACGCTGAAGTAGCACCAGGCGTTAAATTGGGTGGCGGTATCGTGGCTCACATCAACACTGAAGCTGATGTAAGCTGCTTGGCTAAAGATTTGCCAGAATTTATCGAGGTTGATTTGGCTAACCTAGAAATGGGTCACTCAATTCACTTGTCAGAAATCAAATTGGCAAAAGGCATTGAATTTGTTCAATTAACGCATGGCAACGACTTGGCTGTTGCAAGCATCGCTAAAACACGCGGTGGCGTAGCGGACGCAGCTGATTCAGCGGCGGCTTCAGAAGCAGCGCCAGAAGCTTAATTCATCTTTGCATGAATTTTTAAACGCGCGTTTCGGTTTTTCCGGGACGCGCGTTATTATTTTAAGCGTCGAAAATTAAGAATATTAGGCATGAGCGAAATTAAACTCATCGTTGGCTTAGGCAACCCCGGGCCCCAATACGAAAGCACTCGCCACAACGCGGGCTTTTGGTGGGTAGATCAAGTCTGCGCAGAAACTGGCAGCAAGCTCAACCTTGAAGCAAAATTTTTCGGCCATGCAGGCAAATTAAATGGTGCCACAGAAATCTGGTTACTTAAGCCAACCACCTTTATGAACGCCAGTGGTCGCGCTGTTGGTGCCATCGCTAAGTTTTATAAAATCACACCAGAACAAATTTTGGTGATTCACGATGAGTTGGACTTACCCCCAGGCACCACCAAGCTTAAAAAAGGCGGCGGTCATGGCGGCCACAATGGCTTAAAAGATATTGCCGCTCAACTTGGCACACCTGATTTTTGGCGCTTACGTATTGGCATTGGCCACCCAGGTGAAAAAAGCCAAGTGGCCAACTTTGTGTTGCACGCCCCAACACGGGACGAGCAAACAGCGATTGAACAAAATATAGATCAAAGTACCACCCTCCTCCCCTTGCTATTACAGGGCAAGTTTGAAGAGGCAATGCTAAAATTACATACTAAACCTTAAAAAAACGATTTAGGAAAAACTATGAAATGCGGAATTGTTGGCCTGCCCAACGTAGGTAAATCAACACTCTTCAACGCGATTACCAAAGCAGGTATTGCGGCAGAAAACTATCCTTTCTGCACCATCGAGCCCAATGTAGGCATCGTTGAAGTACCAGACCCTCGCATGCAACCACTGATTGATATTGTGAACCCACAAAAAACACAACCAGCGATTGTTGAGTTTGTAGATATCGCAGGCCTAGTAGCGGGCGCTTCCAAGGGTGAAGGTTTGGGCAATAAGTTTTTGGCTAACATCCGCGAAACAGACGCGATTTCACACGTGGT
>Ga0172372_10011241_pt1 | contig 11395 bp, 1 predicted proteins | sample LakKiv5m_2_FD_114544 | JGI IMG/M metagenome (GOLD analysis project Ga0172372, IMG submission 114544) | Freshwater microbial communities from Kabuno Bay, South-Kivu, Congo - kab_092012_9.5m | ecosystem: Environmental > Aquatic > Freshwater > Lake | place: Democratic Republic of the Congo... | reverse complement strand
TGGACCGACACGGTGCACCGGATAACCAACTACTACAAGACCGTGACCGCAACAAACGACGCCATAGTGACGAACCGGGTACCTGGCGGGAAGTACATGGTCTATCCGCCTCGCATCCGGTACCTGCAGCCGGACCTGACCGGCAATCGGTACATCTGGGGTGGATACACGCAATACGTGTTCTCGGGCATGTCGGGTGTTCTGGCGGTGTTCTACAATGGAACATATCAACTCTCCAACTCGACACATAGCGAGGATATATTCGTCAATACAAATGGTTCCGGCGCACAGTTGCGAGACTTCAAGACGGCTGGTTATTGGGATCTTGATGGAGCTTGGAACACTCCGAAGTACTACACTGCCCGCTTTGCTAAATGGAGAGGGAGCGGAGCATTGAATATGGCCAACCTGAAGGTTGTGGCCAGCGGCCTCAATTCCAACTACCTGACCAGCATGGAAGTAATGACCAATATCGTCGAGGTCAACGCTATGGACTGGCACACGGATGGAGCATTGATTAGAGCTAATACTCCCGAAAAGGGAGATGTACCATGGGTCTATCTAAAAACATTGACGTATCAGGCCGATGCTCTTCGCGCCCTGATAGCAGCCCCGATAGACCCCCCCCACTCATATTCCAATGTCCTCTTGAGTCCCTATGTAGACGATACACAGTCGGATATGACCGGCATATTCTCGGGCTTCTCGGAACTGCCAGGCAACACGCACACGCAGTTTGTTGCGCGTATTGGATTCGGGCGCACGGCCTTTCTGTCGGAGTTAGACTACTACGTCATGTTGTTCGACGACGAAACCAACACGACCGGCGATGTGAGACTGAACTACTGGCCAATCACAAAAACAAACCTTCAGCACAGATATCAGACGCTCAATGCCCTCAAGTGGACGCATATCCAGCCGTTGTGGACAGGTGGCAATGTGGGCATCAAGGATGACTGGTACGATGATGGAACCGATAATACCTGGATATGGAGAGGATCCTCAACAAACTCGTGGGCCGAAGCCACGGCTCGTTGTACCAACTTGTACTGGGCTACAACTACTCATGGCCACCCCTATTACTTTGCCGTTGGAGAACGCTATACAAACGACGGAGGAAGTTGGGCTGTGTATGTGTTTGCTCGTAGATCGATGTTCAAGGTAACTGGTTTGACTACGGCAATAACGCATACAATTGACTTCTACAACAAGTGCGTGGTCCCGTCAAATGCACTTGGTGGGTTTCGACTACCCTTTGACGCCACGCAGAAGGAGTTCTATGCCTATAGTTCCCCTGTGTCCAATAATATCTATAGGCACTGGTACACAACAGGAAAAACAAATGGCTCATGGGCGTTTTCATCATCGCTGGGCGTTTCCAATCTGGTCGAGTCTACTATATGGCCGGTCGCTCCGACCATTCCACAGGTTCCGACGATCAAGGGATGGATGCTCACGAACAGGGATTGCGTGGTAAAGTGGGATTTCTCTTACTGTACGAACGCTATCCCATGAAGTTCTTGTACTTTGTCAAGGTGTATGGTAGAACAATGAAAGCGCGATAAGCGCCTGGAGGGCGTGTCATGGCAGGTTACGTCAAAGAAGTTGCTGGCAGAATCGCTCCGTATCTTGGCGTGGTGGGTAAACCGAAGAAACGCGGCATGACTGGTTCTCCCGAATCCACGTCAGCCCCGAGGCCGACCAATGCGCCCCCCATGGCGGTAAGTGGTCCCGCTACCGGCACACTCCTGATTCCTCAACCGGCATCTCCGGCAACCGAACAGTGGGTGAAAGAAGGAACACAGTGGACGCCATCCCAGATAGGTAAGCCGGCAGTACCCGTACCGATATTCAGCGCTGCCCCAAGTGTGCCGGTTCGTGTACCTCCTCCTGGCATGTCCGGATCTGGATTGACACCTGAAATGGCAAGGGCGGCACTTCCTCCAGCAGAAGCCATCAATGCAGCCATTGGAGAACCGGAACAACCCCGCGATACGGTCATGGGCGGCAAGTCCACCCGCCTGGTTCAAAGCGACCCCCGAATAGCGGCTCATGGCATGGGACTCTATCCCAGCGAGCAAAAAACGTTGCTTGGAGAGTACCAGAACAGGGCAAAGACTGAAGGAGGGACCGCTGGAACCACGAATAGCGGAACTGCGTTCTATGCAAAGGCTACGCCGCTCAGGGCTGGCATGGGTCAGAATCAGGCCGGACAACCTTCCAACGCCCCTGCGGAACAGCCGGCAGTGGCTCCTGTGGGTCTTTCGCCGTATCAGCAAGCGATACTCCGTGCCGAGGCCAATAACGCCATATTCAGGGCCAAGGTGGAACGCAATCAGCGGCGCATGGGTATGGCTCCAGCGGCCACCAGTTCAACCAACAACCCCGAAGCCATGGAATCGGCCCGGTATTGGAATGTGAAGAATCGCCAATTCACCAACGAGGCTACGGCTGGAGCCCCGGCGGCGAATGTGGCATATACCCCTGAACAGATTGCGGCGGAACGTGCTGACGCTCAGAAGTTTATGGGCAGGGAAAGCGTGTCCGGCAGTGAACGGCGTAGGGTGGCGGGCATGGAGCAACAGAGACAGGGCGCCGTCCTTCAGCAGCAGGCCGTTGCCGCACGAGAGCGGGCCGAGGTTCGACCGGCTGAAATCGCGGCAGAACTGGCCCAGCGCGAGGAACGGGCAAAACAGGCTCAATTCCTGCAAGCCAGCATCATTGCTGGCAACAAGTCGCTGGCAGACGAAGACATGGAAGAAGCCGACAAACAGCGTATTCGGCAGGACGTCGCCACGGCTCAGGCCCAGCTTGACGCTCTACAATCGTCCACAGCGGGTCAGCCCGCTCCGGAGTTACCGGCACAGGTACAACCCGCACAGATGCCAGCAGCGGGGCAACCTGCGCAGCCTACGACTACGAAACCGCCGGTATCACCAGCACTTGCCGCCACGTTTCAGGAAGGGGCTACCGTCGGAGCCAACTACAAGGTTGGCCAAAAGCTCACACTGAATGGCGTAACGCTGGTTGTCGGGCCGGATAGAAAATGGCATAAGCAGTAACAGAGTCAGCAGTCAGAGGACCGCACATGCCGAGACCGAAAGGACTTTTCCCCGCAAGAGCGGCAGGAATGATTGAGACCCCTGCTCCGGGATACCAGGATGTTGCATCCGGACCCTTGGACTATACCCCGCCCGTTGTGCCACAGCCCAGGTTGACAACTCCTGCTCCTTCTCCAATGGCACCGCCGCCAGCACAGGAAACACCTACGCTTGTCACGGCTCCGCAGGATAAGACCTATCCCAAGGGTCAGATGGGCATAGGCGAATACTACGACCGGGCAATGCGCGGCGAAGCTCAGTTCGGTGTGGATATTGGCAGAGTGTCCGGAACCGGACAGTTTTTCAATCCTGCCGCATGGTGGATCCGCGAAAAGGAACTCAGTGACGCCCGAACCCGCCTGACCCCTTCTGCCGGTCAAGTGAACGATTCCGAGCGTTTTCTTGCCTATGCGAATAGCCCGGACGTGGCCAAATTGTCTGACAATGACCTATCGAAAGCGGTCTACAACTCCGAGTTGAAACAGGACTTCGATCCCGCCTTTGACCGCAATGCGGCCGTTCGGCAACTCATGGACCGCGACCTTGATACCGTGGACAGGCTGCAACGATTCGAGCAGGAAGTGGCCGCCCGAGACAATGACGCATGGCAGGCCGCCGACGATTGGATGGACTATGCCAAGTACATCGGCACCAAGGGTGTCAGGGAAGTGGCCAACATGGGCCAGTACAGCGCAAGAATCCTACTTGGCTGGCCCGGCGTCTTTGTCGATGCCGTCAGCAAGGTCGATAGTCGCAAGTCAGGGCAGGGCTACGTGGATGATGGTCAGTATTTCGTCAGTACCGAGGGCGAAAACGACTTGACGGCGTTATGGAAGGGCACCCTTTCAGCGGCCAGCGAGTACTTGATTGAGCGGGAATTGACACCCGGAGTAGAGAAGCTGTTGAAGAGCAGGGCAGTAGCAGCCGGCACAGCGAAAGCGGCAGCGGCTATTGCCGAGAGCGCCGCCGGCAAGACTGCACTTCAGGCCGGAATCGCGGCGGCTCGCCAGGGTTTGGGAGTAGGCAAGGCGGTTCATGCTACCCTGCGCCGTGCGGGAATCAACAACTTCCTTGAGGAAATACTGCTTGAGGAAGGTGCTCAGATGATCGTGGATAGCGCCTTCAACCTGCAAAACCAGCAGTATGCCGATGGAACACCCATGTCATTCAAGGATCGCATGGTGGACGGCTTCCAGGGATTCGTGAGGGCATTACCCGAGATGGTTGTCAGCTTCGGACTTTGGACGGGCGGCGCCGCGGGGATGCAGCGGGCGGCGGATGCGCCTCGACGTCGGGCGATAGGCCGATGGGCGGACGACCATGGGGCTACCCCGCAGGAAAAGTCGGCTTTGCTGTCAACCCGCGACAAGGACATTGCTCTGCCCCTCATGTCTGACATCATTCAGCGCGGGCTCAAGTCGCAGAAAACGGCCATGCCCAGCGATAAGCAGCGGGCCGATGAGGACCATACCGAACAGCAGCAGGTAAAAAGCACACTGGCCAGGACGGCGGCGGACGGCCTTCGCAATCGGCGTGCGGCTGGATATTCGGCATTGACGACTGAGCAGCAGAACATACTCACAGAAGTCATGGCAGGGGCACCGGAAGGATTCAAGCAACAGGTCCGGCAGGCCGCCGACGCATCGGACGGGGCACGGCTCTCTCGGCTTCTCGACGAATATGCGGCAAGTCAGGAGCGTAAGGCATTGCAGGCCCTTCCGTCCGGAGCCGTGGTTCAGCCCGAAGTAGTGCCGGCACCAGCAGCACAACCAACCGCCATACCATTGACGCCGCCGCCTGCGACTGCCCAAGCACCGGTGCAAACTGGTACGGAGGGACAACCTGCACAAGCCGCTACCGCAGCCATCGCAGAACCCGAGGGCACAGGGGCGGCGGCGTCCTCGCCTACAATCGCACGTAACAACTGGGGCAAGCAACTCAAGCGCATTGCGGGCGGGGCTAAGAGCGAGAATGACGCCATGCTGGCCGTGTCGTTTGCCACATTGGCAGGGCTGAAGCCGGCAGGGATGCACAAGCGGCTGATTGACGCCGGCATGGCTCCGGAAGTGGCCACTGCTGCCGTCAAGGCAAGACATCCGTCGTGGAGTCCGAAGGCTGCCCCCGCCGCGAAGGCGGCTACTCCGGCTACAACTCCGGTTGAGAAACCATCAACTGAGGTTGAAAAGCCGACTGCCCCTACGACTATCGTCGAAAAGACAAAGCCCACAGTTGAACCCACACCATCTGCCGCCGAAGTTCCTGCGCCTCACGCCCAGGAACCGGCTCAAGGGGCTGCTGTTCCGACCGCAGAACCGGAACGCGCAAAGGCCGGGGGAGAAATCCCCGGAATGAAAGCAGCCCCTACTTCTTCCAAATCCGAACAGGCCAAGGCAAAAGCACAGGCTCGGGCAAAAGCACAGGTCGAAATAAAGACAAAGGAGCCATGGGAGATTGCCGACGAAGCCATCGGGCCATACGTGGTCAAACTCTCCAAGTTATCCGACAAAGAACTTCGTGCCGAGGACCGTAGTATCAGCGATGCAATCAACAAGTGGGCAAGGGATAATCCGGCGATGCTTCCAAATGGTACGCTCAATCCAAAACTGGGCAGGGACCAGTACTATTTCAACTTGAGTGCCCAACTGAAGGCAATCGGCAAGGAGCAAGAGGCGAGAAAATCGGCTCAGTCAAAGGCAGAAGCCGCCAAAGCCAAGGCACAGGAACGTAAGCAGGAAGCAGCGCAGAAGAAACAGGAGGCCGAACATGCCGAAGTGGTTACACGACCAGTTGAGAAGGCGGGCGTACAAGAAGGGACTCCGAGCGGAGAAGGCGGAGGACTACGTGTACGGGACGATGGAGAACATCAAAAAGGCGAACAAGGGCCAGTGGCCAAGACGCCACAAGGGAATGAGCGAGTAGAGAAGGCCGCGGAACTCATTGCCAAAGAAGTCAACGCTGGCGAAACGACCAACCTTCGGCCAGTAGGTTTCTTTATGGGTATCGCAGAACGCATAGTCAGGGCCGTGGACTCCAAAGATGGCGACTACTTGGCCTCTCTGATTGCCCGCGTACCCGGCGAAAACGATGGCAGCAAACATGCCTTTGAGTATTTGACCGGAACCAAGTTGCCGAAGGGCGTGGCCAAGATACGGTCATTTCTTGACGAGTGGGCTGGTGTTACCGCGGAAGAACGCACCCGACGAACCGCCGAAAAGCAGAAAGCCCAAGAAGGCGAACACGCAGATCGTGAACTGGAATATGCTGGCCGTGTGGCCGATGGCGTCAAGGTCAGACTGAACGGCGAAGAAACCACAATAAAGAAGGCCGTTGACGATCTATTCGCCAAAGGGTTTACCCGATTGCGCGACACCGGCAAAGTCGGTGGCCAGAAGTGGGTATTGATAAACCCTGAGACAATGACCGAGTATCCTGCCAAGGGCGTCATGCTTCGATACGCGAGGGCGAAACTGGCGGCGGAACCGGCAAAGGAACAGACGCAATCAGCGAAGGCGGAAACAGTCTCAAAGGAGTCGCCGAGGCAGGAAATAACAACGTCGGCCGGAATATTCAAGATAGGCGACAGGGTGCAACATACAAGCAAAGCCGTCGTCGGAACATTGGTGCGCATTGAAGAATATCGAGGCCAAACCAATGGCGCATGGGTAAGTATACAAACAGACAACGGCGAAACATTTGCTTTGCAGGCCGATTACCTACAAGCAGAGGAACAGAAACCGAAGATGGAATCCGAGGAACCCACAATTCCTCGCATCGAAGTCAAGTCGCCGCTGGCCAATCTCTCGGCAGAGAAACAAGCACGCGCCAAGGAACTACAGGACCGTATCCGCAAGCGCCTGCTCGGATCCGCCGGCATGGCACAGATGCTTGACCCCGAGATACTGACGGCTGGCGCCGAACTCACGGCGCTCTACGTCGAGGGCGGGACCAAGACGTTCGCCCAGTTCGCGCAGAATGTCCGCGCAGACATGGCCGACACATGGAAACGCATAAAACGCTATTTACACGCCATTTGGCAGGCAGCCGGGGCGGACAACCCGGACCTTGAGGATATCAGCCGCAAGGATGCAGAGGCCGTGATTTTGGACATTGACACCAAAACGCCAATTGAGGATACTACAGATGGAGGCACACATGAGCCCATACAACCCGAAAGAGGACAAGTGGCTGTGGAGCCGGTTGCAGTGGCTGAAGGACAACCAGCCCCAGCGGTTGCGGGAACTGGCGAGGGAGCCGGCGAAACTCCTGGTAGTGCTGGACCAAGCGGTGCAGTCAGCACGCCAAGCATGGCTGAGGGCCGAAAAGGCGGGCGCCGACAAAGAGCAGGCAAAGGAAATCGGCCTGTCGGTGCTGTGCCCGGAGCAGGAGAACCCGCCAGAACCACTGGAACTGCCGATAGCGGACAAGGAGTGGGAAGCGATCAAGGAAGCCGTGAAGTCCGCGCCGGACGAGACCTGACACCAGAAGATAATCTGCGCATCCAGTCGGACGATGAGATAGTACCAGCCACCCGGTCTCAGCGCATCAAAGCCAACGTCAAGGCTATTCGCCTACTCAAGAAACTGGAATCCGAGAATCATCTACCCAGTCCCGAGGAAAAGCGCGTCCTGGTGCAATTCAGTGGATGGGGCGACCTTTTTCAAGTCTTCGGCGAAACATCGCAAGAAGACTTCGGCGCCCACGTTGATACCAAAGATGACGACCTCCCTTACTACATGCGCGATGAAACCAAGAAGGCGCTGACTGCGTGGCGCAAGCAATATGGCGAAGCGTTCAAGGCTCTATCGCCAGCCCATGAGGGATTACTGACCGAGGAACAGTGGCAGTCTGCCAAGGAATCGGCGCTCAATGCCCACTTTACCAGCAGAGAAGTTATTAATGCCATGTGGGCAATAGCGGAACGATTGGGCTTCAAGGGTGGTGTAGCCGTAGAGCCTTCCGCGGGTATCGGTCATTTCATCGGCCTGACTCCGAACGAATTGGCCGGCAAGGTACATTGGATGGGTGTGGAACTGGACGACATGACGGGGCGCATGTTGGCCAAACTGTATCCCGCATCGGATATCCAGGTTACGGGTTTCGAGGACGCCAAGCGACTTACTGCAAACTCTGCCGACCTGGTAATATCAAACTTCCCGTTTGGTGACTATCCGATTGCCGACCCGAAACACAAAGACTACGACGGATGGAACATTCACAACTATTTCGCCGCCCGAGCGCTGGACGTGGTAAAACCCGGTGGCATTGTTCTGGCCATTACCAGTCATCATACACTGGACGCTTCGGGCGGTAGGGCAATGCGCGAATATCTGGCAGGCAAGGCCGACCTCATTGGGGCCATGCGTTTACCCTTTACGGCATTCAAGGCCAACGCTGGTACTGAAGTCGTTACAGACATCTTGGTTCTGCGCAAGAAAACGCCGGGATATACGAGCCCCAACCGATTTGCCGATACGGCCGTCGTAAAGATTGGCGACCAGGACGTGTCTATCAACCGCTATTTCGCGGAACATCCCGACATGATCATCGGCAAACAAGCCATGTCGGGCAAGATGTATGCACGTAAAGACGTCGAGGGCAATGTCATCAAGACCTACAACGTGGAACCCTCGGGCGATGTGCCCTTGGTTCTACAAATGGCCAAGGCCATGATGGACCTGCCAGAGAACGTCATGGGCTCCGAGGGTACAGCCGAAACCGCCGCGGAAGCCGCCGCCTCCGTTCGCATCGAGGGCAAGAAGGCGGGCAGTTACACCGTGACGGATGATGGAAAGGTCATGCAGGTGGACGCCGAGGGCGTTGCGCATCCTCCCGACTGGTCCGACAAGGCGGCACAAGTCGCCAAGGCCAAGAAACTAATTGGCCTGCGCGATGCGTTGCTGAAGCAAATCGACCTTGAGACAGACGAGCAGAGCAAGGACGCCGATATATCGGAAAACCGCAAAGAACTCAATGCCCTATATGACAAGTTTGTCAAGACTCATGGCGCAGTCAACGATAAGGGCAACGACCTGCTGGACGACGACCCGGAATGGCCGCTGGTTGCTGCCCTGGAAGATGAGGGTTCGGTTGCTGAAGAAGCCACACACAAGAGCGGACCTAAGAAGGGCGAGAAATATACGAAGATGGTATCAGCCTTCACCAAGGGGCTGCCATTGCGACAGCGTTTTGTGTTCCAGCGGAAGATTCCGGGCAAGGCGGAAAGCATCGAAGACGCCGTATCTATCAGCATCAACTACAAGGGCGACGTGCTCACGGAGTATGTGGCGCAGATGCTGGGCATTACGCCAGAAGCCGCCAAGGCGCAGATGCTGGAAAAGGAACTAGCCTTTGATAATCCCAACACCGGATTACTGGAAACTCCTGATGTTTACCTCTCGGGACCAGTGCGGGACAAACTTCTTGCCGCTCGCAATGCAGCCGCAGAGGACAAACGATTTGACCGCAACGTCACGGCACTGGAAAAAGTACAACCGGCAATGTTGGCAGCAGAACGTATCTATTTCCGGCTTGGTTCTAACTGGTTATCCTCTAAACAGATAGAGAGATTTGTTTCCGATGTTCTCGACATGAGGACGCGGGTAACATTCGTACGCACCGAAGACCAGACACAATGGAGTCTTGAACTGTTGTCGAAGTATCAAACCAGCGTAAAGAATACCGAGACATGGGCCGTCGATTATGGTTTCCGCGACAAGGAAGGCAAACTCACGGCGAAGTCCGGAAAGATTGTCGGAACAGACCTTGTGGAACAGGCATTGAACCTGAAACTGGTAGAGGCATCATGGACGGAACACGACAGGAAGGAAGGAGATAAGCATTACAAAGATGCGGCAGGAACGGCGGCAGCTCGGGATATGCAGAATCGGTTGCAAGATGAATTTCGAAGATGGGTTCTCAAGTCGCCCGAGGAATCCAAGGAAGTAGAATCCACCTATAATCGCCTGTTCAATGGTATCATTGCGCCGAAAACCACGGTGCCGGATATTGAGACCTTCCCCGGAGCCAATCCGGACATCAAACTCCGCGACTGGCAGAAGCGTGTAGCAGTACGGGCGGTACGGAATGGTGTCATTATTGCTCATAGCGTCGGGACTGGTAAGACCTATAGCCTGCAGACCATCGCCATGGAAATGAGACGACTGAAGACCGCTACTAAACCTATGATTGTTGTGCAGAATGCCACACTTGGCCAGTTTGCCCGGTCGTTCAAGTTGCTGTACCCACAGGCCAACATCCTGGTAGGAAACGAGAAACGGACGAAGGCTGAAAACAGAGCAGCCTTTGTGTCGCAAGCAGTGACGCGCGACTGGGACGCTATCGTTATTCCTCGGTCCTTCTTCGACAGCATACCCAACGACCCGGTACGCGAGCGCGACTACGTGCAAGAGCGCATGAATGAACTGGAAGACATGATTGTTGAAGCCGAGCGCGCCGCCGGTAATACCAAGTCGATTGATTTTGAGAAGTCGGCCAAAGCCCTCAAAAGCACTGTTGGTAAGGCGCTGCTGCGCACACGGAAGCGCTATCAGGCCCGACTGGAACGAACGCTGAAGCGTATGGCCGAGATGAAGGACGACCTTATTACCTTCGAGAAGATGGGCGTAGACGCCCTGCTTGTGGACGAAGCACACGCCTACAAACGTGGCGACTTCTTTACAAAGATGGACCGGGTAAAGGGACTGGATACCAACGGCAGCACGCAGTCCATGGATTTCCTGATGAAAACTCAGTGGATCCAGAACAAGACCCCCGGGCGCAATGTCATCTTGGCCTCTGGCACGCCAATTTCCAATACGCTGGCTGAAATGTGGACCATGATGCGCTATGTTCGGCCCGATATCCTGCGCAAGTATGGCGCCGATACATTCGACGATTTTGTCGGCACGTTTGCTACAACCGTCGCCGAAATAGAAGAAACGCCCACGGGCGATTTCAGACAAGTGTTGCGCCTGGCGCGATATGTCAATGGCCCGGAAATGGGCACATTGTGGCGGACCGGCGCCGACGTATATATCCTTGACCGTAGCGACCTACCGGGTGTGCCACAAGTCAAGGGTGGACAACCAACCGAGGTTGTTATTGAGCGTCCTGAATATGTCGGGCAGTTTGTAGACTTTCTCCGCAAATGGCGGGCATGGTGGGAGAACCTACCGGGCGACTCAAAGCAGGAATGGAATTACGTGCCCATTCTCCAGTATGGCCTTGCGCGGAAGGCGGCCATTGACATGCGCTTGGTAGATCCGCGCTTGCCGGACCTGCCTGACAGCAAAACC
>Ga0172372_10011239_pt1 | contig 11395 bp, 6 predicted proteins | sample LakKiv5m_2_FD_114544 | JGI IMG/M metagenome (GOLD analysis project Ga0172372, IMG submission 114544) | Freshwater microbial communities from Kabuno Bay, South-Kivu, Congo - kab_092012_9.5m | ecosystem: Environmental > Aquatic > Freshwater > Lake | place: Democratic Republic of the Congo... | reverse complement strand
GGGCACCACGAGGCAGGGTCCTGCGATGCACGATTGACGATGGTGGCGGTGACGACGATTCGCTGCCTGTGATTTCTGTTGACGACCAGGAATTCTCGTGGGACGAATTTGGCAGAATGCTGCACACATTCGCCGGTTGGGGAATGCGACTCATCTTCGTGCCGGATGATGAACTGGAACGGTCACCGAGAATTGAGGTTCGCGAACCAAATGAATGAATGCCGCCCGATTCGAACACTCCCCGAAACAGAACCTGTCAGCGCCTTTTCACTGCATCGGTCGATATGACCGGAGCGTCGAACGGCTGCAGGCTAACTCGCGTCGGCAGGTCTCAACGGAGCAAGTTTGCAGGTGGCTTCGCAGGCTGCCATGTTCCAGACCGAACTGTCGACGCTGGCGTTAGCTCAGGAAATCGTCACCCAGTTTTTCGCGAAGATCCTTAAGGTACGAACTGATGACCTCGCGGCTTCGCGGCTTCGCGTGAGACCAGCTGCCTGCAAACCAACCGCGTCGCCACAGGATCGATGCAACAAAAGCAGGCGGGCCAACCACACACGGGCTCACCAGTCCTCACACCCGCGGACTCCCGTCCGCGGCTCGCCAAACCGAAAACCGAAAACCGAAAACTGACCACTGCCTTTCCCTTCGCGGCTTCGCGGCTTCGCGTAAGACCAGCTGCCTGCAAACCAACCGCATCGCCACAGGATCAATGCAACAAAAGCAGGCGGGCAGCTCACACACGGGCTCACCAGCCTCACACCCGCGGACTCCCGTCCGCGGCTCGCCAAACCGAAAACCGAAAACTGAAAACCGAAAACCGGCCACTGCCTTTCCCTTCGCGGCTTCGCGTCTTCGCGTGAGACGAACTGCCTGCAAACCAACCGCATCGCCACAGAATCGATGCAACGAATGCAGGCGGGCCAACCACACTCGGGCTCACCGGCCTCACACCCGCGGACTCCCGTCCGCGGCTCGCCCGAGACCACCCCACCACCACCACCCCTCCCATCCCCCGCAATCCCCCGCAACGCCACGCCACCGCCCCAAACAGCCTTGCGAATTCCTCGCAAACCCCCAGTCGGCAGATACAACTTCATCGTCAAAACCGTTATCATCAGCCCTGTCGAATGATTGGTCTTGAAACGCACGACAAAGACGGGCAGCAGCAGCAGTGCAGAGTTCAGCCGAAGAGCGGGAGTTTCAGCGCAGTCGACGACGGAAACGTCGCCCGACCGCTGCCGGTGAAGAAGGCCCGATCGAAGAATTCAGCAACTGGTTCGCACTCGTCACAGCCGCCGGCTCAATCGCTGTCGCTCCATGGCTCATGGGCAGCGTCATCCCACACGGCAAACTGATCCTGCAGGGCGGCGCAGCCGTTGCCTCCACCGTGTTCCTCCTCGGCTGCCTGATCGCCCGACGCCTGCCATTTCGCATCTCAAGACCTGTCCTGTGCCTGCTCGGACTGTGCCTGATTGCCGGAATTCAGCTGCTGCCGATCTGGCAGCACCCGGTCTTCGAAATGCGGCACGCCGTTTTTCCTGACCTTGCAGGCGACCTCCCCGCCACACAGGAACTCGCCGCAAAACGACTGCCAGCCTCCTGTATGCCGGCTGAAACTCAGCAGCTGCTGGGACAATACCTCTCAATCGTTCTGCTGGGACTGGTGATCGCAGAAACAACGGGAACAATCCGCCGCGCCGTTACTGCCTGTGGCCTCGTCGCCTTCAGCGGCTCGCTGATGGCACTGCTGGCGCTCAGCCAGCAGCTGGGAGCCAAAGAAGTTGTCTTCGGCAATCAGTGGAAGATCAGCCCGGCACCGCCTTTCGGCTGCTTTGTCAACCCGAACAACGCCGCCGGGTGGCTGATCATCTGCCTTTCGTGCTGCCTGTTTTGTACCGGAGTTTCCTTTGGGAAAACGCCCGAGACTGTCCGCAGCATGCTGCGACAGCTCAGCTTGCGCGAACGAATCGGACAGACCATCGGCACACTCGCCCGACAGGTTGGCGCCATGACACAAACGCAGGCCGGGCTGTCGCTGATCTGCGTGCTGCTGCTGGTTGCCATCGCCGGTACCCTGTCGCGAGCCGGCATCATTGCCGGCTGCATCGCGGCAGCCGCATTCTTCGGCAGCCGACTGCAAACCGAACGCTGGTTTGTCGCCCTCTGCGGCATCAGTCTGCTGCTGGTACTGGCCGGCGGACTGCTGCTGCTGCTGGAACTGGACACACCCATCCTCACCGAACTTGAAACTCTCAAAGACCCTGTCTCGCCGTGGACCATTCGTGTGGTTCACTGGGCCGATACCCTGACCTCCGTTCGCGACTTTCCGCTGCTGGGCAGTGGCCTCGGTGCCTACAGCTACGCCACACTGCCGTACCAAAAACACTATTCCAGAAACTGGTTTGAACATGCAGACAATCAGTACTTCGAACTGCTGATCGAGGCCGGCATTCCCGGACTGATCCTCGGCGTGCTGGCCGGTGTCGCTGCCCTCGCGGCCGGTATCCGGCTGACCTTCTCAGGTCCGGAAGAACGAGCATTCGTGAGGCGTCGCTACGGTGACTGGGCCGGCTCCGCACTGCTGGCAATGACGTTCGGACTGATCGGGCAGGTGTTTCTGGATTTCAGCCTCGCACTTCCCGCCATCGTCGCGGCAGCCATGCTGCTGGCCTGCATGACTGAACGTCGCCGTGAAGATGTTGCCGATCAGCAGCCCCAGCAGACGCCGGAGCCGCTCTGGAACCGCCCCTGGCCCGTCGGAAGACGCTGGTGGCTGGTACTGCCCGTCTGGCTGCTGGCCCTCACCGGTACCGTGCTCACCATCCCGCGACTCTATGCAGCCACACTTGGCTATCAGGCCTACGTCGATGCACGACGCATGATTGATCGCCGGGACGCCGATGACCTCGTCGAAAATGGCGACCGAGTGCTGCAGAATATTACGGAATCGCTTCGCCTGAGCCCCGAGAGTGAAGATCTGCTCCGCACTCGCGCCAGACTGATGGAACTGCTGGGCTCCGCATGGATGCTGCAGGAATCGCTGGCCGTTGACCCCATTCGCGAACAAACCGAAGGCATGCAGCGGCAGCGCCGCAACGAACGACTCCGACAGCTGCTCACCGGCCCCTACACCGTCCGCTTCCTCTCCAATGACTACAGCGAAACCCCCGGACTGCTTCGCGACCCGATGCTCCGCGCACTGCAGAAATACCCCTGGCGCGACGAATACCGACAGGTTCTGAAAACCAGCCCGTTCGTGCCCGCCATCGCCGGCAGCCTCTACTCCGTTGATCAGTTCTTCGGAAAACAGCCGGATGAAGATCGTATCCTCAGCCACTTCCTCTTCAGCACACCACACGCTGCTGAAGGTCTGGCCGTGCTCGGACACCACCTCATCCTCGCCAACCGAGTTGACGACGGCATGAGCTTCTGGAGCCAGGCCCTGAAAGTCTCGGAAAAATTCCGGGCGGAAATCATGAGCATCGCTGCAGACCTGTTCGGCCCCGATCAGACTCTGCAGCTGTTCCTGCCAGACACCTTCGAAGCCTGCGCCAACGCCGGGCTGGATTCACGCCCCGGAACCATCCGGGATGCGCTGCTGCAGCGAGCCGAACAGCTGTGGCTCACGGGAGGCTTTCGGCAGACAAACTCCGTCGTCATCCTCCGCGGCAAACAACTGTGCGCCACAGCACGATCCAGCGAAGGGCTGCAGGTCCTGCGAGACACTCTGCAGCTGCGACCCTTCGACATCGAACTGCGCAAAACACTCGCCATGCTGCTCGATGAAAATGGCCTCTACGCACAATCACTCGATGAATGGATCCGCTACGAACAACTGGTCCCCGACGATCCCGCGGCCGAAAAAGCCATCAAAGAACTGGCCAAAAGACCGCCCACCAGACTGGAAGGCCCCAAAAAATTCTGACCCCTTGCCGGCCAGATCAGGACGCAATAGCCTGAGCCACCTTCGCCGAAGGACGTCGCCGAGCCCGGGCGTGACGCACTGTCCGGCTCTTTAACCGCAAAAATACAGACAGCATCTGCTGAGCATCCCGGAAACGACGTCGCGGATTCAGATCAATCGCTCGATGCATAAAGTCAATAAAGTCCGGATGGATCCGCCCGCGCAGCTTCGCATAACCCGCATACGGCCACTGAAACGGCCACTCGGGCCACTGCCCGGAAACCAAACGCCAGATAATCAGACCTATCGAGAAAACATCCGAACGAAACGAAGGCTTGCCCATCGCCTGCTCAGGAGCCATATAGCCGAGCGTCCCGGTACCACCACCCTGCACCGTCCTCTGAGATACCTTGGCGATCCCAAAATCCGCCAGCCGAATCCGGTTGCCCGGAAACAAAATCACGTTCTCTGGCTTGATGTCACAGTGAATGACGTGGTGCGCATGAGCCAGATCCATGGCCCGCAGAATCTGCTCGGCAATGTCGAGGGCCGTCTCAAGAGAGATCCGCCGGGTCATCCGGTCGGATAAAGTCTCTTCACCCAATGGAAACACCACAACCAGCCGGTCGTCAATGATGCTGGCATCCTTGATCGGCAGAATGTTGTCGTGCTCCAAAGGAGCCGTCGTGCGGATTTCACGACGGAAATTTGTCAGCACTGTTTCTGTCGTGTACTGCGAATGAGGCACCTTCAGGGCCACACGAATGCCCTGCACCGTGTCCATCGCCTGATACACCGCCGCAAAACCACCGGCACCCAGCTTCCGCTCAATGCGGTACTTGCCCAGTCGCTGCCGAATCTTAAGTTCACTGCTGGTCATGGAACTGACAGGCATTGCCAGAGAATCCAACAACAGAGACCGACGGGATGAGTGGATCAGGGACGCACGTGTTTGCTGTTGAGATTCGACCAGTTGCACCGGTTATCCGGATACTGTTCCGAACCATTTTTCACAGAAGTCAGCGGCACGATCCCTCAGCCTCATACAAGAGGCAAAGTTCGCGCACATTTCCAGTTCAAACCCAAAAAACTTTTGGGAATTGATCAAGTTGTCCCTGCACGCCGGCTCAGAACAAATTCCCGGCCTGATACACGGCAAACGCCCCCAGCCACGCCAGACCCGTCATCCAGCCAAAACAGGCCAGCGGCCAGCGCCAGGAATTCGTCTCACGACGGATCACCATTAAGGTTGAAACACATTGAGCACACAGGGCAAAAAACACCATCACTGACAGTGCCACAGGAACCGTGTACACCGGACGGCCGTCCGGCCACGTCGCCGCGCGCAAGGCACCACGCAAGCCCTCGTCCTCCTCGTCCACATCCCCGCCCAGACTGTAGATCGTGCCCAGAGTCGCGATCACGACTTCACGAGCAGGAAAGGAGGCCAGCACACCGACGCCAATTCGCCAGTCCCAGCCCAGCGGCCGAAAAATCGGCTCCACCGCTCGGCCCGCCGTACCCAGCAAACTGCCCTCCAGCTGCTCGGCATTCAAAACCCGCAGACGCTCCTCCAGCTGCTCCCGATCGCCCGCATTCGCACCGGTTTCACCACTCGCTGAAATCGCCTCCAGCTGAGCCATCAGCTCGTATCGCTCAGCACTGCGACCAGGAAATGACCCCGCCGCCCAGACCAGCACGCTCGCCGCGAAAATTAAAGTGCCGGCCCGACTGACAAAAGACCACGCACTCTCCCAGACACGCAATAACACCACCAGCACCGCAGGCACGCGATAATCCGGCAGCTCCAGCAGAAATCCCGCAGACTCACCCCGAAAGGCCGTGCGACGAAGCAAAAATGCCAGCGGTACCGCCACCACCAGACCCAGAATCGACATCAAAAACAACACCAGAGCCCGCAACGGCAGAAAACCGCCCAGCAGCATCGTGTCCGGAATGAACGTCCCAATCATCAGCACATACACCGGCAACCGCGCCGAACAGCTCATCAGCGGAGCAATCAGGATCGTCACAAATCGATCCCGCCGGTTCTCGATCACACGAGTCGCCATGATGCCTGGCACCGCACACGCAAACGACGACATCAGCGGCAAAAATGATCGACCACTTAAACCCATCACCGACATCAGACGGTCCATCAGCCAGGCCGCCCGCGCCATGTAACCACAATCTTCCAGCAACCCAATAAACAGAAACAACAGACAGATCTGCGGCAAAAAGACCAGCACAGCTCCCACACCAGCTATCACTCCGTCCGTCAGCAGACTGCGAAACGGACCAGCCGACATCGCACCCACCACAAAATCAGACAACACCCCCAGCAGACTTTCCACGCCGTCACTCAAAGGCGCCGTAAACCAGTAAATCGTCGAAAACAACAGCAACAGCACACCCAGACAAATGGCCAGACCCGCCACACTGTGAGTCAGCACGGCGTCCAGACGGTCCGTCAGCTGACCGGTTTTCCCCTGAGACCTCCGCTGCACCGCATGCAGCAGCCGGCCTGTGAAGTGGTAACGCTGACGAGCCTCTGAAGACGGAATCTCAATCCCCGCAGCCCGCAGACGCTCACGAGCCTCCAGCAGGCGCGCCGCCAAAGATGCCCCCTCACGAGACAACAGCAACTGCTCGACAGAACCACCAGGATCCAGCAGTGCCCGCGACGCCAAAAACTCAGCCGCATTCAAACTGATACCGCTCATCGATCGCAGATCGGACAACAGCGATACCACCTCCCGACGAATCTCCGCCGACAGCACGTCCCGCACTCCGCACTGTCCACTTGCACCCAGCCGCAAACGCTCTGTGGCGACTTCCTGCAAACCATCCAGACCCTCCCGACGACTGGCCGATGTACACACCACCGGCACACCCAGACCCGCAGACAATGCACCCACGTCAATCTGCAGACCCGCCGCCTCAGCTGCATCCCACATGTTAAGACACAAAATGACCGGCACGCCCGATTCCAGCACCTGAGTCGCCAGGTAGAGATTACGCTCAAGCGCCGCCGCATTGCAGATACAGATCACCAGATCCGGAGCAGGCTCGCCAGATACTCCCGTCAAAACCTGCACCGCGACCATCTCGTCCGGTGAACGCGGCGCTAAACTATAGGTGCCCGGCAGATCCAGCAGATCCACCTCGCGGCCACCCCACACCACTCGACCCGTCCGCTGTTCAACCGTCACACCCGGATAATTGCCCGTCCGCACTCGCAGGCCAGACAGTGCGTTAAACAGAGTACTTTTGCCGGTGTTGGGGTTCCCAATCAGGGCCACCCGCCACGGACGAACAGTTGACACCGCAGTTCCGGAATCAGTCACGGCCGCCTGCCAACCTCCGGGCCCAGCCCCTGAATTCTTAGCCAATCTTCAAACAGCCCCAGGCAGCAGCAGCCACCCATCAAACCGTCAGCAGCTCACCTGCCTCAGCAGACTGAACACCACTGCAGCCACACTGGCCGTCACACTCGCCAGCACCGCCAACGTAGACACATCGAGCATCGTCGGGACGCATCGTCAGCGAAACACCCTGCACACGATACTGCACCGGACCGCCAAATGGCGCACGACGCAGCACCTGCACGGCTGCACCAGGCACAAATCCCAGTTCCATCAGACGAGCAGCAATGCTGAAACCACAGCACACATGAGTCACCACGACGGTCTGACCCGGCTGAATGTCCGCAAGTCGTAAACTGTTCAAGGCAACACCCACTACCCTTTGAACCACAGGCAAAGTGAACCTGAGACTCAGTCTCACACCAATGAGTATCGCAGTCTGAGCACAAAATGCCATAAAGAAAGCCGGCAAAATCGGGGTTTTCGAATGAATTCCTGAGGCTGGTGCAACGCCCGCAGAAACCACACACACCACGCAAATCACCCAGCCCAACACCCATCACCAGCCAAAATCACAATTTTCACCCGCCAGCCAGCCCCTGCGGCAACTGAGATCTGTGGGGGACACACCCCGAGAAACATAGCCTTCACCCCCAACTCCCGGTATCCTCCACACTCCAAACACCCAAAACAAAATGTCGCTCGGGCTTTCCCGCCCAGGCACACCCCCCGAATCACTCAAAACCCGTCTCCGCTCATCCCAGCCGGGAAAACAGCCATGAAACGATCAGACCTGCTGCTGCCTGCCCTCCTGCTCTGCTGCAGCCTGACCAGCCTGCCCGCTGCCGCGGCCCAGGACCTGAACCCCGGCGGCTTCGATCTGCCCGTGATCTTCAACAATCAGGCCGATCAGGGCGAATCCGAAGTCCTCATCTCCGCCACACTCACAAAACTCTCCCCAGACTCCGCCAGCCTCGCTGTCACCATGCAGCTGCCGGACGGCTGCCACACCTACTCCATGAACCCCGCCTTCGGCGGCGCCACCTCCATCAAACTCACCAAAACAGCAGGACTGACAGCCACAGGTGACTGGCAGGCCGATCGCGCCCCCAAAGCTGCCTTCGATAAAGAGCTGCAGCAAAACACAGAAAAGTTCTACGATCGCGTCACCTGGACTATCACACTCACCGGACCAGTCCCCCCAAACGCCGAAATCTCCGGCAAACTGAACGGGCAGTACTGCAACTCCAGCGGCTGCTTCCCACTGTTCGACAAACTCTTCACCGCCACCACCGCCAGCAGCGACACACCTGGCAGCAGCGACGCCGCAGCGACCACCACCGACGCTGCCGCCGCCAGCCCGTCACAGCAAACCCTCACACCCGCCATCGGTTTCGGCAAGTCTGCCCGCGCAGGAGATGTCACCTTCGAAATTTCCCTGACACCAGCCGACGCCAAACCAGGCAGCGAAGTCACCCTCACCGTGAAAACCGTCGTGGCCGATGAATGGCACATCTTCGCACTCGACCAAAACCCCGACATGGCCGGTATCCCCACCACCATCGAACTCACTGAACTGAAGGGACTCATCACCACCACCGCCGATTTCGCTCCCGATAAATCACCGCAGGAAGAAACCCCGCTGCCGGATATCACCCAGCGAGTCCATTACGGTGAAATTACCTGGTCCCGCAAACTGACCGTCACGGAAGCCGCGGCAGCAGTCGCCGGCAGCATTCGCTTCCAGATCTGTCGAGATGGAACCTGCAAACCACCCACCACCGCCAAATTCAATGTCGCGCTGACAAACAAACCCGCTGCCGCCCCCGCTGATACCTCCGCAACCGACAACAGCAACAACGCCAACAGCACAACGGACGACAGCACAACGGACAACAGCCAGCCTCCGACTGTCATCACCGCCGACCGCAGTGTCGCCTCACAGGGACTGCTCAAATTCCTGCTCACGGCCGTCGCCGCCGGCTTTGTCGCACTCGCCACCCCCTGCGTCTTTCCCATGATCCCCATCACCGTCGCCTTCTTCCTCAAACAGGAAGAAAAACAGGCCGGAAGCTCCATGAAACTGGCACTGGTGTACTGCCTGTCAATCATCGGAGCATTCACTGTCATGGGTATCGCCATGGCCAAAATCTTCGGCGAATCCAGCCTCACAAACCTCGCCAACAACCCCTGGCTCAACCTGTTCTTCTCCGCACTGTTCATCGCCTTTGCACTCATGCTTTTGGGACTCTTTGAACTGTCCGTCCCCGCCTGGATGCTCAACTGGACCAGCAGCCGCGAATCAGCCGGCGGAATGCTGGGCGTCGTCTTCATGGCACTCACTTTCACACTCGTGTCATTCACCTGCACATTCGCCTTCGTCGGATCCCTGCTCGTTCTGTCCGCTCAGGGTGACTTCCTCTGGCCAGTACTCGGAATGCTGGGCTTTTCAACAGCCTTTGCTTCACCGTTCTTCATACTTGCCATGTTCCCCAGCATGCTGAAAAAAATGCCCCGCAGCGGAGGCTGGATGAATGACGTTAAATTTGTCATCGGACTGGTCGAACTGGCAGCTGTCGTCAAGTTCCTCAGCGTCGCTGATATCGGACTGTCCGCAAACGGCATCCCCGTCTTTGTCACCTACACAGTCTTTCTCTGGCTCTGGGTCGCGATCGCGGCATACGCCGGACTCTACCTGCTGGGACTGAAAACAGGACCACGACCAAAACTGTCCGCCAGTCGCTGCTGCTTCGCCGCCGCATTCCTGCTGTTTGCCGGACGCCTCGTTGCCGGTGCTCTCAACGCCGGTTTGCCCGAAGATTTCGTCTGGCGACAGGTTGCCGCCTTCGCACCGCCCGAAATCCGGGATGGCGATGTGCAGCAGCACCCCGTACTGGGATACGCCATCCTGCAGCATGAACAGCCCTGGTCGCTTGAGCACCCCAAAGCCAGTGCCCACGCCAGTCAGGAACAGCGCCTGCTGTTCCTCGATATCACCGGTGTCAACTGCGTCAACTGTCGCCTCATGGAACGCACCGTACTGGCCCGCAAAGATGTCCAGGAAAAACTGGCCGGCATGGTCCTGAGCCAGCTGTACCTGGATTCCGTACCCGGCGTCGCTGACGCTCAGCTGCAGGAACAAATTCTGGAACATAACAGAACCCTGGCGGTCGAACTGCTGAAAGACGTCACCATGCCCACCTACGCCATCGTGGCTCCGGATGGCAAACGAGTCCTCGCGATCTTTCCAGGTGTCGATGCCTCAGGTGGCGACAACTTCCTGAAATTCCTTGACCTTGGCATCGATCGCTGGAAAGAAAATCCGGCACCCGCCGCTTCTGCCCCGCCAACCACTACACCCGCAACAGCGAAACTCTGATGAAAATTGAACACCTCGCTCTGAACGTTCCCGATGCCCTGAATATGGCCCGCTGGTACGTCGAACACCTCGGTCTTAAAGTCAAACGACGCACCGTCGAAGCACCCTTCGTCCACTTCCTCGCCGACGACAGCGGCACCGTCATGCTGGAGCTCTACCAGAACCCCGACGCACCAGCCCTCGACTTTCCAGCCATCCAGCCACCAGCACTGCACCTGGCACTGCTGTCACGCGATCTGCCGGCTGACGTACGCAGACTGGTGCAGGCCGGCGCAAGTATCGTTGCCGATGTCCACACAATGGCCACCGGAGATACCTTTGCAATGCTCCGCGATCCCTGGGGACTGCCGGTGCAGCTGGTCAGCCGAAAAACACCGATGATCGAATAATCGTGACGCGAGGCCACCCGCGTCGTGCAGAGCCGCCGATGAACCGGCATTTTCCGTAGCTCGGGCTTTCCAGCCCGAGATCTGTCCTGCTGCCTCCCGCGCAACAACCCCGCGGCAACGAGCGACGCCTGCTGTCGCGTTGCCCCACGCAAACCCGCAACAGCAGCTTTGCTTTTTCCGTAGCTCGGGCTTTCCAGCCCGAGATCTGTCCTGCTGCCTCCCAAGCAACAACCCTGCGGCAACGAGCGACGCCTGCTGTCGCGTTGCCCCACGCGAACCCGCAACAGCAGCTTTGTCTTCCGTAGCTCGGGCTTTCCAGCCCGAGATCTGTCCTGCCGCGGCCCGGCTGACAACCCCG
>Ga0172372_10011238_pt1 | contig 11396 bp, 13 predicted proteins | sample LakKiv5m_2_FD_114544 | JGI IMG/M metagenome (GOLD analysis project Ga0172372, IMG submission 114544) | Freshwater microbial communities from Kabuno Bay, South-Kivu, Congo - kab_092012_9.5m | ecosystem: Environmental > Aquatic > Freshwater > Lake | place: Democratic Republic of the Congo... | reverse complement strand
TACTCTTCACCTGATTTATAATAAAAATCAGAAAATGCCTCTTGTTTGCAATTTGGACATTCGATATAATTAATTACGCTTCCCATATTATTTTGTTATTATATATTTTTTACCTTGTTTTTCCAACTTTCCAACATAGTCTTTTTTGTAATCGATTCCGGTCCAAAAACCACTAGCATCACTCCAAATACCACGTTTATTATTTTTATAAACTTCTTCACCAAATGTAATATAGTCTGGTTGATCTTGATCAAGTAAACAGGTCGCTCTTGTCATTTCACGTTTTTCTTGTGGTGTGTAATTTCCTGACCAGTCTTGTTTACATAAAAAAGTAGCTTCACCAACCTTAACTTCTTGTCCGTCAAGAATTGCTTTTTTATCTAATTTTTTCTTGTAAGTGTAAATGTAGCTTCCCATATGTTTTATTGTTTCTACAAATATATGGACTTCATTTCAATTAGCCAAATTTTTTGTAAAATATTTTTGAAATAAAAAAACCCCTTTGAATTCGAGGGGTTCTAAACTTTTTAAAAGTTTCAAGTTTAATTAAAAAATATAATCCGGTGGTGGAAGTTCTTCACCTGAATTATAATCATAGTTGTACGCATTTTTTAAATATTTTATAACCTCATTAATTTCTTCATCTGTCCATAATGAGTTTTCTTTAGCTTTATCTAATATTGGTTTAACATCTCTTTGAATAAAATAGTCTAACCTACTAAAAGATTCTTCTTTGTCTAAATCTTGTGATATTATAAATTTTTTTACATCATGATTCAAAGTATCTATGACGTGTTCTGGACTTAATCTAAATTCATTTTCTTTGATCACTCGTTTAACAATCCTGGTTAAATCTCTTTCAGTAAGTTTTATAATTTTTTTCATTGTTTTTTATTTATAAAAATATCCTAATTTTTTTCCTATTCTATAATCTTTTTACCCTTTAAGTAAATTTAACTTTATTTTTAATTGATTTTGAACCTTTACCTATTAGATAACCTTCTCAAAAACATAGTTGCTACTCCATCTTTTTGATAATATAGTTCACTTAATCCATCAAAAATGTCATCGTCAGATTTAGGATCAATTCCGTTATCATTTAAATAACCTATTATTTGATCTTTATACCCTTTAAAAGGGTCATCATCTGAATAAACAGAATCATCAATATCATTTTTTATCTCTTTGATCACTCGTTTAACAATACGAGCAAGATCTGATTCTGTTAGTCTTATAATTTTTTTCATATTATTATTTTTATCATAAATATTAGAACAAACAAAAAAATTTACCGATGAGTTGGTTAAAATTAGAATAATTTACGTTTCTTGGAAAAAGCAAGAGCGGCTTCCCTTACCCAAGAACCTTCTTCTTTTGCTTTTATTCGAGCTTCGATTCGTTCTTTATTACAAGGACCGTTACCTTCAACTACTTGCCAAAATTCATCCCAATTAATATCACCAAAATCGTAATGACCTCGTTTTTCGTTCCATTTAAGTTTAGGATCTGGAATTTTTAATCCAATCAATTCAGCTTGAGGAACGGTCGCATCCACAAAAGATTGACGTAACTCATCATTCGTATATCGTTTTATTTTCCAACGCATTGATTGTTCTGTATGTTTTGATTCAACATCACTCGGACCAAACATCATCAAAGCCGGCCACCAAAAACGGTTTAAAGCGTCTTGGGCCATTTCTTTTTGAGACTCTGTTCCGTTCATAAGGGTTGTCATAATTTCATAACCTTGTCGTTGATGAAAGGATTCTTCTTTACAAATTTTTACCATGGCTCTTGCGTAAGGACCATATGAAGTTCTACAAAGGGCAACTTGGTTCATAATTGCAGCTCCGTCCACTAACCATCCAATAGCCCCCATATCGGCCCAAGTAAGTGTTGGGTAGTTAAAAATGGAAGAATATTTCACCTTACCTTGATGAAGATCATCAATTGTATCCTCGCGACTTACACCCAAGGTTTCTGTGGCCGAATACAAATAAAGACCATGTCCTGCTTCGTCTTGAACTTTAGCTAATAAAACTGCTTTACGTCTCAAACTTGGAGCCCTTGTAATCCAATTACCTTCAGGCAACATCCCAACAATTTCACTATGTGCATGTTGGGAAATCTGACGAACTAGGGTTTTACGATAGTTATCTGGCATCCAATCGTTCGGCTCAATTTTGATGTCCGCATCAATTTTAGCTTGAAAATTCTCTTCTAATCTTTCTAGTGTTTTATTTTCCATATTAATAAATACCATCTTTAAAATATTAGCACCCACACTTACATATTAACGACAATGAAAATCTGCCGCCTTTGTTGCAATTTGGTTATCAGGTTTTATATTTGCCCTATAACCCAAAGAATTAACCCATCCGACCGCAGGTCCAACCAACTTTGAACTGAAATGTTTTTCTTGATCATTATAATCAAGATCAATCTCAAGTTTAACATTTACCTTACTTGTTAAAAAGTTTGCGACCTCAATTGAATAATCGGCTTCATTCCATAACCTTGTCCACTTATCACGAATTTTTTTAACCTTATGTTTGTGATATATGTAGTGAACACCCCGGTTTCCATACCGATATGCAATTGCAGTCACATATATGGTAGATCTTCTGTGGTTTTGAGAATCGGTTCCAACATGAATTTCAACATAAGGACATTCATTTAAAATATCCAAAGTATGTTTTGATATGTCAGAAACCGGATTTCCATCAACCTTTCTAAATACTCGGTTCATTAAATCCCTCTTTTAATATAATTAGACCACCCAAAAGTTTTTAATCTATTGGATTATAAAAGTTTAAAAAATAGTTCTGGTCAACCACTCGCATCCCACCACCCTGTTTCATGTGCCTAAGCCTTGTCCGTTGTGAACTATTTGTCGGCACAGTAGGAATCGAACCTACATGGAACCAATTAACCTTTCAACCGCGTATCAGACGGAGGGTATATGTGCCGTGTTTTAGTTTTTCTTTACAAAAGTAACCATTTTTTGGTATAAATTGCTCAGTTTTACTAAATTTTTGTGTCCCAAGTTGGATTAGAACCAATGGGAACTCGGTATGTCAAAGAACCTTTTTTGAGCTCCGTACCAGAATCGAACTGATTTCTTCTGATTACAAGTCAGACGCATCGCCATCAATGCTTACAGAGCCAGTATAAAACAAAAAACCCAAGATTTTTAAGTCTCGGGTTTCACATTCATTTTATTATGTTAGTTAAACGTTGTTAACTCATAAATGAAGATACCCTCGACTGATTTCGCGTAATATAGATAAACGACCACTGATTGCTCGGTAGACAATTGACCATATGTTTGAGTGTATTTTTCATTTCTATTATAATTATATCGTTTTTCTAAAAAGTTTTAATTCTTGTACAAATATACGAATCTTTTTTTAATTGACAAGTGATTTTTGAATTTATTTTATTTCAAAAGCACATCTCATAGGTCGTTTTGTTTTGGTAGCATCTTCAGGATTCCCGATAACAACACCATCTTTAATTGTAAATGCGTGACCTTTAACTAACACAAAAAATGTCCCTTTTGGGTTTTGTTTAACAAAAGTACCTACGGTCATGTTTCTTTTTTTGGTTATACCTTTTACAGTAACATCATACGCAAGTGAACCTAACATGTATTGATTATTTCTCACACCAACAGTACAGATTTTTTTACCATTCACTTTAAGTGAGTTGTCTGCCATTTTAACAAGTGTTGTTACAGTACCGTAAGTTCCTTTTCTTGGTTTTCTCCCAAACTCATCTGCAACGTATTTGTGGGCGAAGTCATAAGATACGTCGAATGATGATGCGAATGCTCTAACAACACAATCATTTGTTTCACCTCTGGCGATTGCAGAATCATTATATCCTTTAATTGCGTTTCCTGTTTTTTCGTATGGTAGTTCGTTTTTCATACCACAAAGATACAAAAATTTTTTTAAATCAAACCATATTGATTTAATTCATACAAAAATTTTTCATAATCTTCAGAGTTAATAAACTCTTCGTGGATTTGTTGGTGTATATCTTCCATAACACTAATATAAATATAATTTAGTTTTAAATCAACTTTTTTAGTTCAGTTGGATATTTATTTATATAAATCCATTACACTATGAAAAAAGAAGAAATAGAAAAGATGATTGACGAAGGAAAGTCATTGAATCAAATAAGTAAAGAAACTGGTAAATCCTTAACGACAGTGCGGTATTGGGTTAAGAAATTGGAGATACAAATTAAAACCAAAAACTTTGCAGAACTGGGAAAAAAAGATTATGGTCAATCAAGAGTTTGCCCAAAATGTAAAGAAAATTGTACTATCGATCAATTCTATAATAGAAGAGGTAAAGAGAATAGTTCAGTCTATTGTAAAAAATGTAGTACAATTCAAACCTTGAGTAGATTACAAAGACTAAAAAAACAAATGGTTGATTATAAAGGGGGTTGTTGTCAAATTTGTGGTTATAAGAAATATATGGGGGCTTTAGAATTTCATCATATAGACCCAACTCAAAAAGATTTTAACTTATCTCGAATGAAACAATACACTTTCGACGATAAAGTCACAAATGAACTTGATAAATGTATTTTAGTTTGTTCTAATTGCCACCGTGAAATTCACGGTGGATTAGAAGTGGTACACCCGCCAGGATTCAAACCTGGGGCCTAATCATTAGAAGTGATTTGCTCTATTCAGCTGAGCTACGGGTGCAAATAGATATTTCGCAGAGGAGGAGGGATTCGAACCCCCGGATCCGTAAAGATCAACGGTTTTCAAGACCGCCTAATTCGACCGCTCTGACACTCCTCTAACATTCAAATAACTTATGTTACAAAATTAATAAATATATTTTGATTTGTCAAGAATCGTAATTTATTTAAAAATTACATTTCCCAAGATTTGGGTTCTATGTAAGAATCTGAAGAACAAGTAATTGGTTCATCAAATACTTCATATCTAGAACTGATTGATTCGTTTAACATTGGTACGTCTTTTACTGAAGACACAATTGAATCAAGAATTTCGTAAGACCTTTCAATATTATCACACACAACTTTAGAAACTTCTTCTGGTGTTCTTTTAAATATTGGAAGACTTGTAATTACCATTGGGTCTCCGTCATGATAAACATCACATATTAAAATTGCGGTGTACCTTTCGTCACTTTTTCTTTTTGCAATTTTCAACTCACATTCATCACCGGTTATTGGATGAGTATATTTCAAATGTTCTTTTCTTTCATCATTTTCTTTAATGATTTTTTTAATTAAACCTATAAGATCAGATTCTGTAAGCCTTACTATTTTCTTCATATTATTAAATATCTTTATAGTATAATATTTTCTCGTTTATTTCATGTGATTTTTTCCACCCCAATTTTTCTTTCAACTTAATTGAAGAAATATTGTCTGCGGGAGTAATTGCGTATAACCTAGAATTACCATCAAGTTTTGCAATTCTTTCGGATTCTTCAAATAATTTCATACCAAATCCTTTTCTTCTATATTCTTCTTTGACCTCGAGTGAGTGGGTATAAAGTGAATTATCTAAATTACCCATGCTTGAATGAAAATCTAAAATTCCTTGATCAATTTTTGTTTCTAACACATAAGGTAATAAAACCGATAGTTTGGCAATCTCAATACCTCCGATAGTTTTTTTATCCTGATTTTTGCAGACCAAACTTAATCCTCTATGATTTTCCATCATATCCCCAAAGACCAAAAATTCATAAGGATCAGAATTTTCATTTAAAATGCCCTTAATTCTATATATGTCTTCAAATAGGTTCACATATATAAATATTTGTCAAATTAAATTCTTAAAAAGTCTTTTCCAATTTTTGAATTTGGTGATGAGTTTACGGGTTTGACTGGTTTTTTGGAGACTACCGCTTTTTTCGCGGCATTTGAATTTGAGTTTTCGTTAACTGGTCTTTCTGGTCTTGAGTGTGTTCTTTCTTTTTGAATTTCTCTATTTTGTGTGACTTCGTTAACTTTATTATAATCCACTTCTTTAACATCAACATTAACTTGTCTATTTAAAAAACCACCCAACACATTTTCTCTTTTTTCCGCAAAATTTACAGTTTCAAAAGTTGTTTCGTATTTACCAGGATTTATAATAATATATTTTGCAGTTCTTTTATTAATTAAGGGTCCAAAATTTGTTTTTTCTAGATATTCTTTTTTGTAACTCATTCGAAGTTTAGAATTATATCCGGTTTCAGGCCTACTAGTTAAACCTTTATTGTGTATTCTTCTATAAAAATCTAAATTGTTAGACATAATACCCTTGTAGTTATTTTTAAAAAGTCTTACCACAAATTCAGAATCCGCTTCACACTTCCAGGGCTCAAACCCATTTAAATGATCAAAAATTTGTTTTTTGATTGTGAAAACACCACCTTCGTAAATTCTTTTTCCATTTGGATCCCTTTTTCCACCATCTTTAAACTCGACATAAGACGACCTAATAAAATCACAAAACGATATTCGTTTTAGAATATTTCCAATCATATTTTGATTCATCACATCATCTGAACCAAAAAATAAAAGATAATCAGATGATGCAATATTTGATAACGTGTTAAATACCACATAAGGACCATTATTTTCTTCAAAAAAATAAAACCTGAAATTATCTGGGTAATTTTTTGATGATATAAACTCTAAACTTTTATTACAAGAGTCTATACCAACTAAAATCTCAATATCAAATCCTTTAGTTGTATTAATTATTGAATTAAAACATTCTGTTAAATATTCTACATTTTCAAAGGTTGAGATTAAAATTGATAGTTGATATTTCTTTTTGTTTATTTTTAAATTATTGGTCAGTATTTTAATTTTATTAATTATTTCGTCACTCAAATTTAAATTATGTAAAGTCACATTTGTTTTTTTAAATATATCTGGTCTTGTTTCCATAATTTGACCTCGAGAAACCGATATATTATTATACCCATGGGTGTCTAAACTATCAGGATATATGGATTCATCTAAAAATTTTTTTAATTTGTTGTTTTTCAAAGACATTATATGGGTGTAAACATACGCATCAATCCCTTTCTTTAATTTTTTGTCTACCAAAGATCTAACGTATTCGGTTTTTGTTGCCATGTTTAAGTTGGTAAGACCAAGATAATCGTATAAGTAAATTTTACCAGTTTCAAAAGAATAAAAATAGCATTTTTTTTGATCATACCAATCATAGTTTTCTTTAATAATTTTTTCATAAGAAATACTTAATCTTAAACTTGGTGAATAGTCATCTGAACCTTGGAATAAGTAGGCTTTAGACGTTTTACTTGATTGTTTTGCAATTTGTGACCATTTTTCAGCAAGGAATACTTTATTGGTATCACTTAAAAATAAAATTCGTTTACATCCTTTGTTTATTAACCTTTCTTTAAAGTCCTCAAGTAATTTGGGGCAAGAAGATTCGGAATGAATTTCCTCATAAACTATTAATTCCCAATCAAAATTTATGTTTTGCTGGTTACAAAGACTTTCAACTGAAATCCAGGATATTTTTTTATTGTTGTAAATTGGTAGGGCGACTGTCAATTCTATGTTAGAATTTTGATCAAAGTAAAATTCGTTTTTAATCATTATATTGGATATTCTTATATATATAAGTATAGTTAAAAAGTATTATGTATAGAGTAAATCAAGTTAAAATAAGCAAATCTGTAACCTTTTTTAAAGACAAGATAATTGAAAGGTATGGTTTCAAAGAATATGAAAATGATTATGATCCATGTGTTTTTTGGGGTATGTATCGAGATGAAGATTTTGATTTTTTAAAAAATCATAAAGGAAAAAAAATAATAGTTTGGAGAGGGTCTGATGCAATGAATTCGGCGAAATACTCTAATCAACTAAAACAAATTTCAAACGTAACTAATTATTCTATTTCATCATTCACATTCAATAGTTTAAAAAAAAATAATATATCTAGTATTTTAAAACCAATAAGACCAACTCAAATATATAAAAATTTAACACCAAGAGGGGATTCTATTTATTTTTATCATGGTAGTGGTAAAGATTCTGCCAAAAAATTTTATGGGGGTGATTTATTAAATGAAATAAAAAAAAATGTTCCATATAGAATTATAGAAGCCGGACATCAAAGTTATAACGAAAAAGAACTTAATGAAATTTATAAAAATTGTTTTATTGGGTTAAGATTGACGGAACACGATGGTCTTCCAAACACTGTTTGTGAATTAGGTCTTATGGGTAGAAATTGTTTACATAACGGAGATTTACCAAATTGTATTAAATATAAAAATTTAGATGATATTATTTTTAATATAAATAAAGAATATCATTTAAGACATTTTGATAATACTGAAATCGTTGATAAGGTCTATAATTATTTAAATATTACCGATGACTGGTTGATCATATAATGATATGATCCGAAATCATTTTTTTTCTAGATATTTCATTCAAGGTATATTTTTCCTTATCCTTTAATCTTTTTTGATGTGAAGAATCTTCAGTTATTACATAAGTCCAAGTTGGTATATTATTATATATAAAAACATTTCCTTCATGTTTATATATTCTTAACCATAAGTCGTGAAAAGCATGATTACCATATTTTAGTTTAAATGGTGAATATTTTTTAAATGTTTCAGATAAAACCATCGCACAATCAGAAACAAAATTCCTTTTCAAATGTTTTTCGAAATTGTAATCGTGAAATTGCACTAATGATTGGTTTTTTGAAATATCAATTTTATAAAAAGAAGAATAGCAAACTTTTTTTTTTGTTTTTTTTAGAATTTCACTTTCTATAAATAATTTGTCGTCATGCATTATGTCATTACTTGATGCGTATGTTACAAAATCTCCGGTAATTAGGTTAATAGAATTATTTATTTGTTCAAATATTCCAGGTTTAGATAAAGTTGCAATTTTTATTTTGTTATCAGAGATCCAATTCAAACAACGATCGTCATCAACAGTACTTACAATTAACTCAACGTCAACATTTTTGTTTTTTAAAATGTTTTCTACCGATCTTTTGAATAAGTTCTCACTTTCATTGTAAGAGTTCATTATTACAGAAACTTTATTCATTTTTTAAAACTTCATTGACTGATTTTATCCACATTTTTACTCTTTCAGATTCGAATTCTGTTTTATGTGAAGAGCCAAAATGAGTCACCATTTTTTTTCCATCTAAAAGATACAGATAATGTAAATGTGGGTTGTTTTTATTTTTTTCGTAATTGATTCCATTAAAACCCTCAAGGTCATAAAATAGAACTTTATGATTTTTAAGTTGATCTTGAACTCTATACCCAGTATCAACATAAATTGTATTTACTTTAAATCCGCTTTCTTCTGTTCCTGGTGTGTAATCTGGAATTACTTCTTTATACGTTTTTTTATTGAAACTTGTAAAATACACACTTGATTTACCAGAAAACTTTGGTGTGATTAAGGCGTCGTATTTTTCATGATATTTGATTATATTTAAATCCCAATTTTTTTTCAAAATTGCAACATCACAATCACAAATAATAATAATATTCGCTCTTTCATCCAAATAATTGATAATTTTATTTAACATTACTGAATGGTTATAAGCTCCAAAACCTTTGAACAGTTTATGAGGTGTGGTAACCCTATCAACAATATTCCAACCATCACAAGACTGATCAAATTTATCATCGGCAATTGCAGAAAAAATTAAATTTTTTGGATTACTTGCATTCAATTTAAGATTATTTAATAAATGAATTGCATAGTCCGAAGAATTATGTGTTAAACAAGTAAAAATCTGTATCATAATAATAAATACACCATAAAACAAAATAGGAACCGAAGTTCCTACTTTGCTAGATTCTAGAACACCTCCTTTCTTTTATGGTTTATTCTTGTTAGACAACTACGTCTTACAAGCCCTTATTGCCTTCTAGACAATCTATTTAGAATCTGACTTTTAACAGATTCCGTTATCATGTTCTTTTTATTAATCGCTTCACTTATGTTTGATTTAACATTTTTTCTTAAAGATTCGGTTAATGAATCAATACAATTAGAAGATCCAAAATCTCTGTCGGTCCAGACTGTTTTTAATTGTACACCAGAAACTTCTTCACCTCTCATAAGATTTTGTATGTCATTCCATCTTAATTGTAAATTGAACATATTTCTTGGCACATTTTTAATATTAATTTTTGTTTTGGTTGCAGTATTATTCCAATCATCTTTTTTTATAGGATCAAAATCTTGTTTAGATAGAGTTCCGTCTTTAAAACATTTACAAAGAGTTTCTTTTTCTCCTCTATTTGGCATATCCAAAGCACTTGCGTTAAATGCTCTAATTAAATAATTTATTAAATAATCCCTTATACCTCTTGTATCGTATGGACATGCCTGTGTTGGTCCTTGACCGGAAGCAATTGATTTTTTTCCAACATAAATTGATAAAGTTGATGTTGTTCCAAGATATTTTCCAAAGGTTAACTTTTCATATTGTGTTAAAGACTCTTGATCCATTGGTGGAATCAAAACTGATTCATTTTCCTTGGATATAATTGCTCCGGGATCTTTTTCGGATGTCATTGGTATTCTTAATTTGTACTCATCACCCAAACCAACTAAGGATATCATTTCATTATATTTTAAGAAATATTCAGATTTTGCACCACTGTTGTCAATTGCATTTTGTATTGTACCGCTTCCTGATTCACCTAAATTTTGTTTTCCAAGTTTTTCAATTTTAGATTTTGGGTCATATGTTGTTCCATCTTCTTTGACAAATCCAAACAACTTTAATAAATCATCTTTTGACAAATTTTGACTAGTTGGAGATGTTGTTGATGTGGAACCTTGAATTTGAGTCGTGTTAGTTGTTGCTTGATTAGTTTGAGGTCTATTTTTGATTTCATTACATTTGGATTTAACTTGTTTTAAAATATTTGATATTTTATCAAGATAATCTTTATCAACATTAGTCATTATAAATCCCTTTTCTTTTTTTTGGTTTTCGATTTCGGCCAAATTACCGTCAATATCTTGAGTACAAAAATCTTCTGGTTTAATTTTTTGTATTTTAACTCTATTTTCGTCGATTAACTCATTTACTTTACCTTTGAATGTAGATCTAGTTAATGGTTGTTCGCTTCCGTCTTTTTCTGCAATTTTTTGTGTAATATTTTCATTATACAAATCCCATTGATCAATAATTGATAAACCGTCAGCCTGTAAACTTGTAAGTTTATCAATATCATCTTTAGTTGGTCCTGATTGAGACGAAGCACTTTGAGATGTTGTTCCTCCTGGTGTTGTTCCTCCTGGTGTTGTTCCTCCTGGTGTTGTTCCTCCTGGTGTTGTTCCTCCTGGTGTTGTTC
>Ga0172372_10011236_pt1 | contig 11396 bp, 8 predicted proteins | sample LakKiv5m_2_FD_114544 | JGI IMG/M metagenome (GOLD analysis project Ga0172372, IMG submission 114544) | Freshwater microbial communities from Kabuno Bay, South-Kivu, Congo - kab_092012_9.5m | ecosystem: Environmental > Aquatic > Freshwater > Lake | place: Democratic Republic of the Congo... | reverse complement strand
TTCACAAATCGTAGGGCAAGCCAAATTCGGAGCAGCAGGGCGAACGTCAGTCAGAATGTATGGTTCTCCCGGGTTTGCGAACAGCCATGCAGCGCGTGTCATTGTTGTGAAAACACCTGAAGCGCCAAATCCAATAGTAGCCATATCGTTCCACTGAATGTTTGTAGTTCTCCAGTGACTCATGCCTGTCCAAGGACCATCAGTTGCAGGAATGTAATACATACGAATGTCTGCAGGATCTGTTCCTACAGGGCGAAGAATTGCATGATAGAAAGTGTCGTTTGCGTTACAGATGATTCCGTCATTTGAAGTTCTCAGGAATCCATCGTTGTCTGCGTTGTTGTTGATGAAGCGCACAGTGTACACATCAACACCTGCTGCAGTAGGAACAATATCAATAGGCCGGTAACGTGTTACATTTACGCTTGAACCGGTCGGGAACAAATATGTTCCTGCAGAGTTTGTAGCGCGGGCGAAAGTTCCGGGAGCAGAGCTGCTCACAAATCCTTCAGAACCTACTGTCTGGTTATTGGTAACAGCGGCAGTAGCAGGATTCAGAACTGTGAACACCTGAGTTTGCGTTTCCAATTCGCGATCGTTGATCGTGAGAATACCATTCAATCCGGTATTTGTATCAACACCTTGCAATGTTTTCTTGCGGTTGTTACCTACGCCGGTTCCGGTAAGTGTAAGATCATTGAACGTTGTAACAGTACCGTTCGTACTTGTGATCAACTGCTGCGTATTTCCGTACAGTGTAACATTACTGTTACCGCCTGTGAATGTTGCGTTATTCACCCAATCCTGCTCAACATTGTAGTCTCCATCGCCTTGCACGGTAGAACCGTTATTGATTGTGAAGTTTCCGGCAAAAGGGAATGTAGAATTCTTGGTTGTTGTGATTGTGCCGTTGTTTGTAACGTTTGATGTCTGATCAAATGTTGCACCACCGTTCACAAAGATTGTAGCGCCACTGGCTACGAAAAATGTTGCTCCGTTTGTGTAGAATGTTTGAGCCGAAGCCGAAGCTGCGATCAAACAAAACAGGGGAAACGCGAAGTACTTTTTTCTCATGGGGAACTAGTTAAACCCTGTACTAATGACAGGGATAATCAAAATAACGCAAAATCAAGGAATAAAGCAAGTGCAAAGCACTTGCTCTGATATTGATAAATCACTGAGGTTCTGCTATTTGCATTTTCTCAGCAAAGTAGGCGCAGAAGTCGCGCATATCGCCGACCATTTTTTCTTCACCGGTTGCGCGCTTGAAAGTATCGGAAAGTGTGAGCATGTTCTGATGAACGAATGCCTTCATTTCGTCAACGAGCATCGTTTTTGTCCACAGATCGATGCGCATGGTGCTTTGTTCTTTTTCATCCCACAGCGCAATCATCATGGCTTTGCATTTGCCTCCTTCCTGCGAGTCGGTAGCTTGCCATTCAATAGCTTCAGGAAGGTTGTTTTCGTCCATCGTAATTGTGAACGTAATTTGTGCTTTGCGTGCTTCAGCCATTTTATGTTTTTTGAATGCACGAAGTTAAGAAATGTAATTCGAGCCGCTTCAGAATTTCGGCTTGTACTTTGATCGTGTCAAAACCATTTGGCCGTCGCTCAAAGCCATGAGTTCTTCGAGTGTTGTTGACGGATATTGCTGCATGTAGGCAGAAACAATTCTGTAACCGATCCACACTCCCGCTCTGCCCGGCGATTCGCGCGGGAATCCGGGAGTGAAAGGCGCGTCCATTGTCATGTGATTCAAATCGTCTTCACTTTCGGAATACACGATTTGATCTTCAATCATCTTCGCCCACATTTCCGCTTCGTTGGCTTCGCTCCAAACCAATTGCGTTTGTGTATAACCTGTAATCACAGAATCAGGTGTTTCGCGCAACAACGCTTTTTGCAAATACATTATTTTCCCTTCGTAAACGATGCGATTGATTACATCATTTTTTTCGGAATTATACGGAAACTCGGTCATCATCCAGGAGCGAATAAATCCGGAAGCCATGTATTGCGGCTCCAGCTTTCTGCGCTGATACATCGGCCATTGAAGTCCTTCATAAAATACATTGTCTTGTCCTAAAAACCAATCCATTCCGATTGCATAATATCCATCGCAATTAAAATAGTTGTAGTTAAATCCGGAGAACACAATGAAAATTCCTTTGGGTAAATTTCTCTTTGGAAAGTGAAACGCGAAATACTTATACGCCTCAGAAATTTCATTTCCCTGTGCAGCGAAACCGTTAGCGAATTTCTCATTACAAGACACCCAACCACCGTGCATGGTATGATCTGTCAGAAATCCCGACAACGTATAATAGCAATCTGAAGAATCCGGAGTTGCATAACAAATGATGTTGTTCAAATAACAATCCGTCATTACGCCATATTTCGTTCGGATTGCCGCCATTCCGGCCGGAAGATTTGCAGTATCGAGCGCGAAAAGATCCTGATCGATGCGTTGAAATTTCACAGGATCGGCTTTAACGTCGGAAACATCAACATCCAAAGGATCCGATCCGCATGAAGAAATTAAAATAATATTAAGAATCAGCAGTTTCAGAACTCTCATAATCATTAACCCGAAATTCGTTATACTTGCAAAACGAAAAAACCCTTATCAAAAGTATGAAAAAGGCACTGATACTGATTCTTATGCTTACCCTCGGGGCTAGCTATTCATTCGCACAGGACGAAAATAACCTGAAAAATTTCCGTTTCGGTCTTATCGCTTCTCCATCTCTCAATTGGTACAAGCCGGAAGATGCTAAGAAACTTGAAAACGGTGGAATAAAGCCAGGCTTTGCTTGGGGACTTCAAATGGAATTCCGTCTGAACAAAGTTGCAGGTCTCGTAACCGGTCTTCAGGTTCAGTACGATCGCGGAAATATGAATTTCATCGATACTGCAAATTTCCTCCTTGACACTCAAGATGAAAGTTACCTTGCACTTGAAGATACAGCAGGAAAAACTTTCGTTGGTTACAAGCTGAATAACCGCGTTTACAAAACGAATTACGTTACGCTTCCTTTGTATCTTAAAATGAAGACGAACGAAATCGGAATGATGACTTATTTCGGTGAATTCGGATTGAACTCCTCTTTCCGTCTGAAGTCAAAAACAACTGACGATGTAACTCAGTATTCCGCCGGTTTCCCGAAGTCAACTTTGACTGATATGGATAACACAAAAGACATGAACCTGTTCCGTTTCTCATTGCACATCGGCGGTGGCGCTGAGTACAATCTTTCAGGAACAACTTCATTGGTGTTCGGTGCTGCATTCAACTACGGATTCTCTAACGTATTCCAGAAAGAATCAGAATACCTCGGAACAAACGCTGCAACATGGACTCCATTCAAACAGCAAGCAACTGCAAATAACATTGCATTGACTGTAGGAATCCTTTTCTAAAATATGTGAAATGCAATTGAAGGCCGGTTGAAATACCGGCTTTTTTATTTTGAATCAATCCGTAAGGATCAATTAACTTTGACTTATGAAAGTCGGACTCGCACAGCTGAATTATCACATTGGAAACTTCGCATCGAACACCGAAAAAATAATTGCTTCCATAGAGCAAGCGAAGAAGCAGCATGCGGATGTGGTTGTGTTCGGTGAGCTGGCTGTTTGCGGATATCCGCCACGTGATTTTCTGGAGTTCAATGATTTCATTGATCAGTGTTTGCTTGCAGTAGATAAAATTGCAGCGGCATCGAACGGCATTACAACAATTTTAGGAGCTCCTGCGCGAAATCCGCGTGTGGAAGGAAAGAATCTTTTCAATGCAGCTTATGTTGTGCGCGACGGAAAAATTCAAAGCGTACATTACAAAGCATTGCTTCCTACATACGATGTGTTTGACGAATACAGATACTTCGAGCCCGCACGTGAATTTCAAATAGCGGAAATAGCAGGAAAGAAAGTTGCTGTAACGATTTGCGAAGACATCTGGGACATTGAAGAAGACAAGTTGTACACAGTTTGGCCGATGGAAGAGCTGAAGAAGCAAGGCGCAGAATTGATGATCAATATTGCTGCTTCGCCTTTCACTTACCGTCACGCTGATGTTCGTCGTCGCGTAATGCAGAAAAACACAGAGCTGTATAAAATGCCGTTGGTTTACGTTCAACATTGCGGCGCGCAAACCGAATTGATATTCGATGGTGGCAGCATGGTCGTGAATTCGAAAGGACAAGTTGCAGCGCAACTTCCGTTTTTTGAAGAGTCGCTGACTGTTGTTGATTTAGCTGATGCAGAATCTGCGACTGCTTCACCTGCGCTTCCTGAGAAATCAGAACTCATACATCAGGCATTGGTTTGCGGAATACGCGATTACTTCCGCAAAATGAATTTCAGCAAAGCCATTCTCGGTTTGTCCGGTGGCGTTGATTCTGCATTGGTGCTTGCTCTCGCAGTGGATGCACTCGGGAAGGAAAATGTTTTACCGGTGTTGTTGCCGTCGCAATATTCTTCCGATCATTCCGTAAACGACTCTGTAAAAATGTGTGCGAACATCGGATGTCGTTACGAAATTGTTGCGATTGAAAAAGGATACAATGCAGTATTGGAAATGCTGCAACCTTCTTTCGCGAATCTTCCATTCAATGTAGCGGAAGAAAATATTCAGGCGAGAATGCGTGCGATTGTAGTGATGGGAATGGCAAACAAACATGGTTACATTCTACTGAACACCACGAACAAAAGTGAAGCGGCTGTAGGATACGGAACGTTGTACGGCGATATGTGCGGCGGACTTTCCGTTTTGGGTGATGTTTACAAAACAGAAGTTTACGCTTTGTGTCGATGGATCAATCGTAACGGAGAAATAATTCCGGAGAATATTCTCACGAAAGCACCTTCAGCGGAGTTGCGACCAAATCAGAAAGATTCCGACTCCTTGCCGGAATATGATATTCTTGACAAAATTCTTTACGCATACATTGAAGAACGCAAAGGTCCGCGTGAACTTTACGCCGCAGGATTTGATGAAGCGTTAGTGAATCGCGTACTCAAGCTGGTGAACTCGAACGAATGGAAGCGCGCGCAAATGGCGCCGGTGTTGCGTGTATCGCCGAAAGCTTTCGGTTCCGGTAGAAGAATGCCTATTGTGGGGAAATATCTTTCTTGATATTATTTCTCAAAGAAAAATATCCGTCTGCAAATCGCCGCCCGGCGTTACTGCGTATTGTGCGAGGTCTGTGATTCCTGCTGAATTCAGAATATCATCATCGATGCAGAAATTTCCGGTGAACTCCGAAGGAGATTTTGCAAGAATAACTGCGGCAGCATCTGCTACAATTTCCGGTTTACGGGAACGTTTCATCAATTCATCTCCTCCGAGAATATTCTGAACGGCAGCAGTGGCAATTGTAGTACGCGGCCACAAACAATTCGCTGCGATTTTATCTTTCTTCAATTCGTGAGAATATCCGAGTGTGATCATGCTCATTCCGAACTTCGACAAAGTGTAGGGCGCAAAATGTTTGAACCATTCCGCATTCAGACTCAACGGCGGCGATAAAGTCAGAATATGCGCGTGTGAAGATTTCCGCAAATGCGGCACACAATGACGCGTAACGAGATATGTTCCGCGCGCATTAATATCCTGCATGAGATCGTATTGCTTCAACGGCAATGCAGAAGGCGGAGAAATATTGATTGCGCTGGCGTTGTTAATGAGAATATCAATACCGCCGAATTTTTCTGCAGCTGCAGCAATTGCCGCGGTAACATCTCCTTCTTCACGGATATCGCATTTCACTGCCAGCGCCTTCCCTCCTGCCTTTTCCATATCTTCAGCGGCGGAGAAAATTGTTCCTTCCAATTTAGGATGCGGCTCTGTTGTCTTTGCAGCGATTACAATATTCGCTCCCATGGAAGCCAGTTTCAATCCGATTGCTTTTCCTATACCGCGGCTACCGCCGGTGATAAAAACGGTTTTGTCTTTAAACATCATTCTTTGTTTTTAATTTTCTTAAATAATCTATTCGGATTCTTCATCACCATTTTATAAGCACGGTGACTTTCGATTTCTTTCGCCAACTGAGCGCATCCGAAGCTGCTGTGATCTTCAGAATCGTCAAATAAAATAAATCCGCCAACAGCAAGTCGTTCATGCGCATTTTCAAAGTCACGTTTTGCAAAATCGTAATCGTGATTTCCGTCAATGTAAACCATTGAGAATTGCAAATCAGTTTTCAATTCTCTTTTGCGCAAGTCTTCAATTCTATCATTTGACTTCAACAACGCGAAGAACTCATCGGACGTGCATCGGAACGCAAAAGGCAGATTTGATTTACTGAAGAATTCTGTATTTCTCAGATAAGAATCTTTGATGAAATCGGCGTAATCAACACGTTTCACTTCGGGTTCACCGGCTAAGTTTTCCAAATAGGCAGCATCTGTTGTTTGCTCATCTTTGTAACCGCGAACAATCCATGGATCAACGGAGACAACTTGATTTGATTTACCAAACTTCCTCAACAAATAACAAATGATATTTGCAGATTGTCCTGCGTGTGCACCGATTTCCAGAATCGGATTTCCATTGGGAAGATTCTGAACAGCGTGTTCAAAGCAAGCCACATTACCACGGTGCTGCATCCCCGCGTTACTCACAAGCAACCAGTTTATGAACTCATCTGAAGTATCGGTAAAATGAGTTCCGGCAATCTTCTTAGCCAATTCAAGTCCTTTACGGCGCAGCGACATAGAATCAAAGATAATCGCTTTCTGCATGATACTGTTTTATCGTAATTTCGCGCAGTTAATTTCACATACATGAGCAAGCCAATCATCTCCGGTATACAGCAAGTAGGAATAGGAATTCCTGATGTACACGCCGCATTCAAATGGTATCGTCAGAATTTCGGAATGGATGTTCCGGTTTTCGAAGAAGCTGCGGAAGCAAACCTGATGTTGCCGTATACCGGTGGCAAAGGTCACAGTCGACACGCGATTCTTGCTGTGAACATGAAAGGCGGAGGCGGATTTGAAATCTGGCAATACACCAGCCGCACTCCTGTTCCGGTATCGTTTGAAATTCAATTAGGCGATATCGGACATTTCGTTACACGAATGAAATCGGATGATGTAAAAGCGTCTTACGAGTTTCTGAAAAGTCGCAAAGCAGATTTGCTTGGTGGTTTGACAACTTCACCGGACGGACAACCGAATTTCTTCGTGCGCGATCCGTGGGGCAACATTTTCGAAATCGTTCCCGGCAACGATTGGTTTGGAAAAGGAAAACAACATACAGGCGGACCTGCTGGCGCATTGCTCGGTGTAACTGACATTGAGAAGTCAAAAACATTCTACGGCAACATTCTGGGGTACGACACGGTTGTGTATGATAAAACAGGAACGTTTGACGATTTGAAAAATCTTCCGGGCGGAAACGTTGAAGTGCGTCGTGTTTTACTGAAGCATTCCAAACCACGTGCAGGAGCTTTTTCACGATTGCTCGGATCGAGTCAGATTGAATTGGTGCAGGTCTTGAATAAAACACCACGCAAAATTTTCGAAGGACGCTGGTGGGGCGATCGCGGATTCATTCACTTGTGCTTTGACATCGTGGGCATGAAAGAACTCAAAGAACTTTGCGAGAAGAACGGTCATCCGTTCACTGTAGACAGCGCAAACAGTTTTGACATGGGAGAAGCTGCCGGACACTTCAGTTACATTGAAGATCCGGACGGCACACTGATTGAATTCGTGGAAACGCACAAAGTTCCAGTGCTGAAAAAACTCGGTTGGTACTTGAATCTCAAAAATCGTCCTGCAGAAAAACCACTTCCTGATTGGATGGTGAAGAGTATGGGATTGAATCGTGTGAAGGATTAGGGAGGAGGGATTAGTGATTAGTGATTAGAGAGGAGAGAGGAGAGAGGAGAGAGGAGAGAGGAGAGAGGAGAGAGGAGAGAGGAGAGTGGAGAGAGGAGACAGGAGAGAGGAGTGAGGAGTGAGGAGTGCGAAACTAGTTCTTGCGCAATGCGTTCATTTCAGCAACGATTTCTGCTCTGAGTGTGACGAGTTTTTCAACTTCTGATTTATCTGAACGGAATGCCGACAGCAACGCGGATTTTGCTTTCGCCTTTTTCATTCTTGCCCAATATTCCTGAGCGAAATAACCGCAAATCGGCATTGTAACCATGTATGCGCCGAGAATGTACCAGTTGCGGAAAATCAATGCAACTGCAAGCGAAGTAAGTCCGTACCAAATCTGCCACAAAAACGTTCCTACAGTTCCGCTGATGGAAGAATGCCATTCCATGTGCTTCACGATTTTCTGCGCCAACGCATACGGAACCTTATACGGAACGTAATTCGTGATCGTCCCGAAAAGCCACAACGGAAACAGCAACACGAAATACAAAAAGTCCCAGAGCAATCCAGCTCCTCCGATTGACTCCACACCTTTCGGACGCATCAGCCAATCGCGCACGCCGATATCTTTCAATCCGAGCAAGTATGTATCCACTTTCTCACGAAGGCTCAACACACGCTCCGCATTCGTATTGGTAATTTCATTTACAGTTCCGGCGATCTGCTTTGACACAACATGTCTGTCGTTCTGATTTCCCGGATCCAATGCCTGCGCTTCCGTCCATTCATCAAGCAGAATTTCTTCCAATCCGTTCACGAGTTCGTCGTTCGCCTTGTCTTCAATAATCACAAGACGCTCTGCCATCTTCTTCTCCAGATCCTTAGTGAACTGATTCATCGCACGCGCTTTGTCCTGACGATACAACGCTTCGTAATCTTTCATTGCGAAAGGTTCGCCGCACTCAATGTAAACGCGTGATCTGAACTTCCACGGAGAAGAATCGTAATTGATTCCAACCGGCACAATCGTCAGATTCAGATTGAAGTTATTCTTCTCCTCTGCTCCGAATGCAATTCGTGCTGTGCCTTTTTTCAATTTGCGCAAACGACGTTCCTGAATGCAAAGTCCTTCTGAAAAAATCAGAATACACTTGTTGTCTTCCAACATCGCAGTGCATTTGTCGAATGTTTCGTCATTCTTCGCAAGGTTCTCCGTTCCTTCCAATGCGCGATAAATGGGAATGATTCCGACAAAACCAAGAAACTTTGCGAGCGCTTTTTTTCGGAATACATCAGAGCGCGCCAGAAACCAATTACGTCGCGGTAATGCGCTTCCCACCATAATGGCATCCATGAATGCGTTCGGGTGATTGGAGCAAAAGATTACGGGACGATCCGTCGGAATACGTTCTATTCCGGTGACATTCTTCTTGCGGTTAAACCGATAGAAGTAACCCATCCAGATTCCGAAGGAATACCACAAATACCAATAGAACACCGTTCCCAAAAAACGCATAGACGCAAATTTACTAAATGCCGGCGTAAAGGCGTTGAATCGGTAAGAATAGACAGGCGTTTACTTGTTCCCGCCTCTGCATTGAGCTATATTTGAATAACGTATCTGACCAAATGAAAAATATACTCATCGGCGCTGCACTTTTTTATGCGCTCGCTTTGCCTGCCCAGCAATTCATTACAACCAATTCCGGTCGCGCACTCACGTTCCGCGAAGTTCAAATGCAATATTCGCAATGGAAAGACACTGCGGATCTGCAACACACGAAAGGTTGGAAAGCTTTTAAACGTTGGGAAATGGAAGTGGCAATGCACACCGACGGTTCCGGCGAACCGGGTGATGCAAGCGAATACTTCAGCGCTGCAACAGAATCTGCACGTCAGCGACATCCTTCGGATCCGAATCAAGTAGCGTTCAATGCGTGGTATCCTGTCGGTCCGGATTATCTTCCTGCCAACCTTACCGGTTACATGGAAAACGGAATCGGGCGTATCAACTGCATTGCGTTTCATCCAACAGATGTGAACACGTATTACATCGGCGTTGCGCAAGGCGGAATGTGGAAGACCACAAACAACGGAGCAACGTGGACTCCAATGACAGATCAGCTTCCGATCACACGCATCAGCGATATTGCCATTGACCCGAATGATCCTGACAGCACCATGTATATTTCTGTCTGCGATTTCGAATACATCGGATTCGGTTTATTCCTCAACGGACGCAAACGCAATACGCATTACGGAGTTGGTGTGTACAAAACAACTGACGCAGGTCAAACGTGGCAATCAACAGGACTTACATTCAACATGACCGACGAAGACGCGTCGCTCATTTGCAAAATCATTGTCAATCCTTCAAACAGCAATGAAGTACTTGCGTGCGGCGTAAGTGGAATGTATCGTTCAACAGATGCAGGCGCAACGTGGACCAACATGAATTCCGGATTGTTCTGGGACATGATTCCTGTTCCGGGATCACCGAATACAATTTACGCCGCAACAGGTTGGGTAGCTACAAGCAACATGGGCAGCGCCGGAGTTTGGAAATCCACCAACTTCGGACAAACGTGGTCATTGCTTACAACCGGAATTCCTGCAACAGGAACAGTACAACGTGTGAAGCTGATGATGGCTCCTTCCGATGTGAATTACATCTACGCAATCACTGTAAATCTGCAAAGCGGATTGTACGGCATTTACAAAACCACCAATGCCGGCAACAACTGGAACTTCATCAGTCCGAATCCGAATGTGTTAGATGGCGGGGACGGATCAGGATCAGGCGGACAAGGAACATACGATATAGGTGCATGTGTTTCTCCAACCAATCGCGATCAGATTTTCATTGGCGGCGTAAATCTTTACGGCTCTTCCAACGGAGGAACAAGTTTCCAGCCCGCATCGCATTGGACACTTAATTACGGACCAACCGCGCATGGCGACATTCACTATCTCGCAGTGCAGCCGGTGTCCAATCAATATTTCATGTGCAGTGATGGAGGCGTTTATAAAACAAACGCGATCGTTACGCAAACCTGGAACTCTGCCAACAACGGAAATCCCTGGCAAACACAATGGACGAATCTCAGTAACGGAATTCAAGTGACATCTTTTTATCGCTTGTCAAGTTCGCGTGCGGGTGACGGTCGACTTGTTGCAGGTGCGCAGGACAATGCCACTTTCTATTATGACAATGGTGGCTGGAGCACGATTTTCGGTGGAGACGGAATGGATTGTTACCTCGATCCGTTGGACAATAATATGATTTTCGGATCCAGTCAGTACGGTAACTTTTATCAATCACCGGACGACGGTGTAAGCGCTTGGGGAATTTCCGCAAACGTCAATAGCGAAGCCGGAGAGTGGACATCACCCATTGTTGCCGACTACAATAATCCCGGAACGATTTATATCGGCTTTGAGAATGTAATGCAATCAACCGACAACGGAAACACGTGGAATGCAATCTCAAATTTCCCGTTCGTGAATTCGTCAGTAGAACTTTCCGCATTGGCGGTTTCCAATTCAAACAGCAATACATTGCT
>Ga0172372_10011235_pt1 | contig 11397 bp, 7 predicted proteins | sample LakKiv5m_2_FD_114544 | JGI IMG/M metagenome (GOLD analysis project Ga0172372, IMG submission 114544) | Freshwater microbial communities from Kabuno Bay, South-Kivu, Congo - kab_092012_9.5m | ecosystem: Environmental > Aquatic > Freshwater > Lake | place: Democratic Republic of the Congo... | reverse complement strand
TATGCAATGCCATACTCCACATACCGATAGCTGGATGAAAACAAAGCACTTCGCTAGTAAAGACACTCTAGTGGATAGCAAAAAGGCCAGTGATATCATGACTGATTACGGCAGTAAAAAAAATGCCCTTGAAGAAGTCGCCTGTGCGGTTTGCCATTTTACCACAAAAACAGTCGATCAAAAAGTCACTCCCATATTGGGCATTTCGTGTGAATCATGCCATGGCCCCGCGAAAGAATGGCTTTTCATACATCAACACAGTAGCATCAAAGACCTTATGAGTTTTAACTCGACTAAAATCAATGATCCCAAAGCCTTAGAGTTGTTCAATGGTGTAAAAGCAAAAGTTGCATCTATGACTGATGAAGCTAGCTTCAAGAATCTGATTTACGAAACCACTAAATCTTTGGGAATGATTAGATCCAATGACACTTACACCCTCATTGAAAATTGCTATCAATGCCATACCGTTCCAGAACCAGACCTCATTAATAAAACTAAACACAAAGCTGGAAGCTCATTTGAAATCATTAAATATTTAACTGGTGATGTTTTGCATCATTACAACGGATCAAATGAAAAGGGAGCAGCCCCCCAACCCCTTAGTATTGAAAAAAAGAGAGAGCTTTACGTCTCTGGAACTTTATTGTTCCTAGAAAATGCTCTCAGGGCTTTAGATAAAGCTGAATTTGCCAGTGGAGATAAGGGTAGCAACTACTTTGAAAAAATGCTCTTACGCACAAGGAATGGAATTGATGATCTCATCGAACTAAACAAAAATTTGAGTGGCGGTATTTCCGAAGTATCAGAATTAACTGAGCTCTTTAAACCTTTCGAGGGCAAGACAAATGTACGCAACCTCAAAAAGGAAAATCTTGCTGGTTTAATTGAAAGCACTAAATCTAAAAATCTACAATTCCTTAAAGATCGTATCCATGCACCTGAACTTCAAAAATTGGATGCGACTATAGAGAAGATCAAACCCGTTAAATCTTTCAAATAGGGAAACTTTCTAACTGCAGCGATCTGCAATGGACTTAAAAATAATCATCTGGGATAACCAGGGCAATCGCTTAAATGACAAAGCCATCTCTCATGATCTCAGCATCTATTTAAAAAACGGAGAACTCATGTTCTCCGTGCCCTTAAAAGAAGAAGGCTTTAGGTTTGTTTTTCACGAAAACGGCATTCGACTGGTCAATCATCACCCTGGATTGGATTTAAATGGTGAAAAGCTCCTCACCGAAGCCGAAATTAAACCGATACTAAAACTTAATAAGACCTTTAGCGCTTCGCTTAAACACTTATTTAACAGTTTTCATAATAACTCTCCTATAGCCATTCATATTTCAGATGAAGTTCAATACATTCAGGAAATCAAAGAAGGCGTCCAACGACTCATCGCTCACTACCGAAAACTCAACCTCATTTTAAAAGGTATTGAATCTTTATCCGACCTAAATCCGAGTCATTTCGAAAGTGTTTTGGTCGATTTAGAAAAAGCAAAACTATTCGACGAGTACAGTCCCAGAAAAAACCGCAACGAGTTACTCAATACGCTAAACGACTTAAAAACTCAATTGCAACTAAAGGAATTGATGTTTGTAAGCTGCAAAGCCAAAGATATAGATGAAGACTCTTTAAAAATGATGGAATCGCATTTGGAGAAATTGGATGCGGAAAATATCAAAGCACTCAATGATATACCACAGACTATTTTTAATCATTACACGTCATTAAAAGGTTGTTGCCAAACTTTCGATGATATCGTCAAGTACTTTCGATCTATCATCCAAGAGTATCGACGCATCGGTGTCATAGATCCTGGCGATATGATTCACCTAAATGATCTAGTTATCGAGATCAATCACATTTCACCATTCCCCAACCAAGCTCAATGGGAAACACCCTTTGATGTCGGGCTAACTTATCATGAGGTTGATCAGTTGCTTCAATCCATAAAGAAACATCCCTCTAGCATTCAAGCAATGGAGGCCTATGTCGAACAAAACATCAATATCAAAAAAAACCGCGATGCTATTCTCAAAGAATGTAAAATGGAACTCGAAGCCAATTTACCTGAAATTAGAAACATATTGCGCTACGACTCCAGAATTCTCGATTTCAATTCAGATCAAAAACAAATCAATGTCCTTTGCAATTTTGGAGACTTTGGGAACACCGCTTATTACATTGTTGAAGGTGAAGTGGAAGTACTCCTCAACAATGCCGAATTATTAGAACTACAGAGCAATCGAAGATCAGGCACCGAGAAGAGATCCTTTTGGAGTGCACTTTCACAATTATGGAAAAATCGTCACCGCTTTATTGAATGGCGTCCCAAAGTCGCCACCCTCCCTTCGCTCAAAGGCCACCCTCTGCTCTTCCTTCAAGATGTCGATAATGTCATTCAAAAGCGCCATCTACAGAAAATCACACTCAGCTCAGGTCAATTGGTTGGGGAAATCTCGGCCATGGGTAGAACGCCTAGAAATGCCACCATTCTAGTCAATGGCAAAGCAAAAATTGTCGAAATTCGCTGGCAAGGGCTACGAGACCTGCGTAGTCAATGTAGTATCTTAAAACAAATCACCGATGCAAATTTTAGAGCACGCGGAATGGATGGGCATTTACGTGCATCCAATCTATTCAACCATCTAAGTGAAGCTGAACGCAAAGATATCACCGCTAATGTGGAATTCTTTTCGTATGGCTCTTTCGATTGGAATACCTCTTATAAAGAGTTGATGACCAAAGGCAGTAACGACACCATCGACAATGAGCCTATTGTAGTAAAAGAGGGGCAATTCCCCGATGGATTCTTTATGATCCGTTCAGGTTTTGCACGTGTTTCATCTATACACAATCACGGTCACATCACCCTAAGCTATATTGGCAAAGGCGCTGTCTTTGGATTAAAAGAATGCCTTCATAATATTGAACATCCTGATCAAGAAATTTGCTACGAGCATAGTTTAAGAGCTATTGGTTATGTTGACACTATCTTTATCCCAAATAGCTATGTAAAGAAATACCTCTGCCAACGCAAAGAGGCGACACCCTTCATTGCCAAACATCTCGATGAGAATCTCAATTCTTTTGGAGAAGACATGGATCAGTCTGTATTAGAAGAGGTTGTATTGAGAAGAACCATCAATGCTCGATCAGGTATGATGATCAATATGGATCGTTGCACACGCTGCGACGACTGCGTACAAGCTTGTTCAAGTGCTCATGATGGCAATCCCAGATTTTTAAGACAAGGGCCCATCGTCGATAATTTTATGATCGCCAATGCCTGCATGCACTGTCATGATCCCGTATGCATGATTGGTTGCCCTACTGGTGCGATTCATCGCAACGTCCACGGTGGACAAGTGCTCATCAATGACATGACCTGCATTGGCTGTGCCACCTGTGCCAATAGCTGCCCCTATGGCAACATACGTATGGTGCAAATATCCGATAACCAAGGTTATCCCAAAGTCAACGATCTCGGCGAAAATATCCAAAAAGCCACCAAATGCGATTTATGCATCGATCAATTAGGCGGTCCTTCCTGTGAACGTGCATGTCCACACGATGCCTTGAAACGAATGGACTTTGAAGATATTCCAAATTTTGAATCATGGATTAAGGAACACCATGCTCCTTAAAAAGAGACGCAGGTACATGTGGTTCTGGACAAGCCTTGGGTTCTGTGCATTGCTTCTCTATACGCTTTATGCTCGAACTCACTTTGTCGATCAGGCTTTTGATAGCGGACTGCTACTGATAGCCGCAATGATTTTGCTTGCCCTCTATAATTTTAAAAAGAAAATCAGCTTCATCCCACTTGGCACTTCTAAAAGTTGGACTCAGATACACATTTATGTGGGATTATTATCTAGTTTTCTATTTTTAATCCATATAAGTTTCAAATATCCCGCTGGTGCGCTTGAAATATTGTTGACCATACTCTACGTTCTTACTTTTTTAACTGGAATAATTGGACTGATTATCACTCGTTTTTTCCCTAATCGCTTGACTGCGCGCGGACATGAAGTCGTTTTTGAGAATATTCCAATAGAGCGTAAAAATTTGCGTGTGCAAGTAGAGCAATTGATAATTGAGACCGCCAATACGACAGAATCAAAACACCTGATAGATTTTTACATCAATAACCTCGTGCCCTACTTCTCCTCACCTTCAAACCTAATCATGCACTTGGTTGAATCCCGAAGGCCGCTTAGGGCCTTGATCGATAAGGTCAACGATTTAAAACGCTATTGCAATCAAACTGAAATTGAAAGTTTAAATAAAATCAATGAACTCATTAAATCAAAAGATCATCTTGATTACCACAATAGCCTACAAGGATGTTTGAAACTTTGGCTTTTCGTGCACATTCCATTAGCGTATGCAATGCTAATCTTTGCGGCACTTCACATCTTGATGGTCCTCTCATTTAGGGGGAGAATCCCGTTTTGAAGCATAAAGGCCCACCACCTCCCTCGCATCCTTATAATCGACCCAATCGACCTTTTGTCTGCGGTCGTCAATGCGAAGGTTCTCCATGTCAGTTTGGCCCTCTGCCTAACGGCAAATGCCCTGACAAGAACAACCCCTGCCAGCCAAAATGGAGCTTGCGCAAGAGAAGAACTTTCATCACCACCCTGACTTGCCTCCTCAGTCTAGCGATGGTATCTCTCTGCCTATGGCTATCGAATGACCATCCGATATTATTAAGCCCAGGACCACTTAGCATTCATCACGCGAAGTTGCTTCGACCTTCCGAACCAGGAGCTCCTGAGCAGTGTTCAAAATGCCATGCCGTGACTGATAATAATCATTGGTTCAGCGCCAATCTAATCGAACACGATCACTATGTGGATAGCAAAACCTGCATCGAATGTCATCAAAATGATCGATTGTCTTCCAATCAAAATATTTCTGCTTGGTTAAAACCACATGGCTTGGAGGACACGAAGGTTTATCCAGAAATGATCGCACAAAAATTTAACAAAGAGACTCATTGCATTCAATGCCATCGTGAACATCGTGGTTTGCATGCTTCCATCACAGTCATGAGTGAAGAGCAATGCCAAAATTGTCATCAAAAACAATTCAATAGCTTCAATGACGGGCATCCTGAATTTAAAATATTTCCCTACAAAAACCCCATTGCTATTGAATTCAATCATTCCAGAAAAGAACATCAGGACATGCAATGCACCACATGTCATACCTACAATCGCAAAGATGAAAAGCAAATGCTCTCGAATTTTCAACAAAGCTGTGCTCAATGCCATCAAAAGGATTTGACCGATGTCGATCGCTTTAAATTCACTGTTTTTCAACTTGCTCCAACACGTGAAAAAAACATTGACGTATCACCTTTGATGGAGTATTTGTTTTCTTCCCCAAGTGAGGGTAGCTCAGCACTAGCACAGTATCTCAAAGTAAAAAAGTCTATTTACGAAATGCTCAACCAAGTCTTGCCGCCATCAGAAAGCATTGATACACCTTTTCTTCAAATACTGTTCAAAGGGTGTGACCCTCAAAAAGTCATAGCGACACTTGGCATTTCAGATTCGGAAATGGCCAGTATCTGGGCAAGTGAGTCACATCAAAATAGTGAAGACTTTTTCCTCCAAAACTTTTGGGCCACACTCCTCAAAAACAACCGCAGCAACAGTATCCATGAAGACGTATTAAACCTTTTTCTCTTACAAAAAGAGCCCCAGCTAAAACGAATTTACGCGCTCTATCTGTCTTACCTTTATCGTTCACCCGAGCTTTTTTCACAACTAAATGCTTTAATGAGTCAAAACTCAATTAAAACGAGTGATTCCATACTCTCTTGGATGAAAAAACAGGACAATCTCTTACTTAAGAATTTAACACAATGGCTTTACTCCACACCTTCAATTTCACTCACAGAACAAGAGACTTCCTTGTTCAATGAATTTCAGGAAATTATTGATTCTGAATTTAATGATAAAACATGGATAAGCTGGAGCATTGATAAGTTTTTACAAATTCTTTTGATCGAAGAAGAGTTCATCGATATGGATGCTATTTTACTCGCTTTGGAGGACGATGATCTAGAGAAAAAGCTCTCCGATTTGAAATTAGATGAACAACTTGCGCAATTGCTTGTTTTAAGAAAAAATTCGCTCTCACCTATTTTTCAAAAGCTCAAAACACCATTTTTAAAAACCGATGCTCCAGCAGTATTAAGTGAACAAGACCAGTCCCTACTTGAGGAATTTCAAGACATCGTTGATGCTAAGTACGATCCCTTTAAATGGTCCCAAAACGATTTGACTCCTTTTTTAACCAATGTTTTGATTGAAGAAGAACACATCGACATCGATACCATCTTGCTAAATCTCGATGATAAAAAATTAGAAACGGCCTTAAAAGATGTTGATTCTGATAAAATTGTTTCCACTCTACTTAAATTCCAAAAGCAACGTCTAGAAAACATTTTCTCATCATTAGTTAAACTAAATACTAAAAATACCGAAAAAGCAGACTCAATACCAGCTGAGCTAACTGACTATGCAACTGATTACCAGAAAGATTTGAAGAATCGCAAACAAAAACAATCCCTACCCTACTTTTTTGATGAACCAAGTCCACAATGGTCTTATCATCCTGAGACACAATCTATCTTTTATGCTAGCGGCCTACATGCTGATCCTGTCCATTTGGCTTTGCTAGAAGGGCATCCCAAGAATCACAAACTCGGCTCTATTTTAATCTCCCAACTAGGAGACTGCAGTTCTTGCCATACCCATCCATCTATCAAAAACGTCAATGAAGCCAATGTTTGGCGTAGTCCCATCAGAAAAACACTACACAATTTCAAACATTTTCCCCATATCCAAAACATGTCTATGGAATGCGCGCACTGCCATAAGAAAGAAGGCAGTGGTGGCATCAGCGGCAGTGGTTTTTATCCCATCAAAAAGGCACAATGCACCAATTGTCATAACGCTGATGTTGCAGGTGAGGATTGTCTACAATGCCACAATTACCACGCGGATCAATTGCACCTAGATGTAAATGATGCTAAATCCATGTTAATTAAGTTGGGACTCGATTGATATTTTTTCTTTTTCGAACGCGTCAGTTCTTGTTCGAAAAAGATTTGCGTTAAACACCTACCGATGGTTTTCAGTCTTTTCAAGCAACAAAGTACCTCTAAAACTTATGTGTTTTCAGATATACATGGTTGTATCAATGAATTCAATCTACTCTTTGAAAGCCTCCCCTTAGATAAAAACTCTAAGCTCGTTTTTATGGGTGATTATATCGATCGCGGCCCAGATTCTGCGGCAGTGGTGAGTCGTATCATTGAAATCAGCAAGCAATATTCAACTATTGCCTTAATGGGCAACCACGAGAAAATGTTTCTTGAATTTCTCCGAGACAGCAATAGCGACGAAGCATCTTTGTTCGTGATCAATGGTGGCACAGCTACTTTAGCAAGTTATAGCAAGAATCATGAAGGCTACCAGATTCCGGAGGAACATATAGCTTTTTATGAATCATTAAAGTTATATCACGTCGACAAAGATTACATCTTTGTTCATGCCGGAGTTCCCAATGTGCCCATTGATCAATTTAAAACTCATGCTGACCCATCAGATTTTTTATGGATCAGGGAGACTTTTTTTGAAAGTCACTTTAATTGGAAAAAACTAATTATACATGGACATACCCCAATCTCCCAATGCTTTATTTCAAAACGAAGAATAAATATAGATACAGGCTGCGTATATGGAAACAAACTAACAACGTTAGAACTTCCCGACCAGAAAATCTATCAAGTCAAAAAAGTTTTTCCAACGGAACAGACCTTTTACACTCTCAAGGGTTCGGCCAGACGCTCAGAGCGGTTTAGTATTGATCTACCTGTCATGCTACAAATGCATGAGGGCATTGCTATGTGTAAAGCCATCGACTTTTCCGAACTAGGCACGATGTTTATGTATGATAGCCTAGACGAACCCCTTGTGCTTAATATAAATGATGAAGTTGAAGGCATGATTGGCATAGAAGACAAAGACATGGCCCCCTTCAAAGGCGTTATACGTCGAATTCAAAAAAATCGACAAGCGATTTTTTATGGTCTAGAATTTACCAAAACGCCCTTTGAATTCAGCAACGACTCTAGTATCGATTAAACAGCAGTTAGGCATATTTCTTTAAGTGAATTATATTGAAACTGCTTCGGTGTTAATTTTGTGTAATTTCTAAAATCTTTCGTGAAATGGCTTTGATCGCAAAATCCACACCGATTTGCTACCTCCGATAAATGATAACCCGCTTTCAAGTATTGACTCGCCCTCTCCAATCTAAATCTTTTTATATACACACTTGGTGAAAGCCTGTACCTTTCTCTAAATTTTCTAGAAAATGTACTTTTTGACATATGCGATAATTGCGCCAAATATTGAATCGAGATGGTTTCATTGTAATGTGTGGCAACATACTCTAAACAATCTTTAAAAGGATTGCTTGGCACTTCAATCCCAATTTTTAACTCATTCATATGTTCCATAAACCCTTCTATTCCGACAACACAGCCTCGAACATCCATCAGTGGTAGTTTGGTCACGGTAAACCAATGTATGTTACCTGATGAATCTATGACTTTATTAGGTTGGTTGGAATAACCCTTTCCACTTCTCATTATGAATTTATCTTCTTCATTAAAAAATTGAGCAGAATCTTTATTCAAAAAGTCAAAATCAGTTTTTCCAAAAACTTGATCCATATGTTTAACTTTAAAGAAACTTAATAAATTCCTGTTGCAATAAACAAAACGTCCTTGACTATCTTTTGAAAAATAAAAACAACCCAAGATATGGTCGAATAACCCACTCGGTCGAAAAAACAGAACGGACTCATTTCCGATATCTTCAGAATAGGGTTCTTGCATAATTTTCAGACTAAAATAGTTATTATCTCATAGTTTATGTACTAAAAATACAAAAGAAAGGGATGAATTCCTCGATCTTATAATGAAACCATCACAGATTACTAATTTATCATTACTTATAGACCTCATAAAAAAAAGCCACCGTTTCACTTCTCTGAAACGGCGGCTTTTTTTATGAGGCCTATACTACTAGTTTGCTGTAACTTTTCGATCCGTTAGGAGCAAAGTTGATTCGCCATGAAGAATAATATCACCACTGTCCATGATGACGTCCACGGTTTCAACTGTAGCACCGTCGTTCACGACAACCTCTCCTCTAATGAGCAATTGGTCCACCTTAATTTTGCTACCCTTTGCAATCACCAAACGGCCGTTGATCGTCAAATCCCCAAATTCGCAATGTTTTGCGCCATCGACCAACATGTCACCGTCAACAACCACGGGTTCTTTAAAATCATAACTCAAGTATTTATCGATCACTAAAGTTCCATTGATTCGATACGCTTTATCAATCACACCCGCCTCAGGTGTAAAACTCTTGCCCTTAGTAACTTCTGTAATGGGTGCAGCTGACACTTTTGACCAAATGACCATCAAGCGATCGTTGATCAACTCAAATTTTGCTTTTCCGCCAGCAGCATTCTCTGCATGATCTAAAATGGATTGAAATTGACTAAGATTTCTAAAAACAGTTTTAAATCGAGATTCCTTTGAAAACTCAATCTTGCGGGCCTTAGGCACACCTTGAGTCACGATATTGATAAAGGGATTCAATTCATCTACTTTCTTGACAAACTGGTCGATTGAAAACTCACCTGTTGGAATAGTCAGAATGTAATCCTGACTCAATTGGCTAGACTGAACAGCCGAAGTCAAACCAAATAAAATCATCATTCCAAGCGTCAATAAAATTTTCATAAATTCTCCATTTTAAATTTCTCTATTTTTTTGAGCCAATTTAATCAACATCAACTGTTCTCAAGGATTTTCACAATCTATTTTGCCTTTAATTTACACTTAAATTCCATGTATGATTCTTTCTCTAATTTTCTTTTACCCAAAAAATGGCCATGCCTGCCATGTCTAATTCTCTTTTGGACCTTGGCTATTCGCCCTAATCTCGACTCCAATCCAATAGGATTGATCGATGATTTTGCCTTAGGCCTTTCCAGAAGTGAAACACCTACCTTACTTGAGGCCAAGCGCGATACCGTCTCTGCTGAACCCTTTCTTTTGCTTCAACAATCTGGCAATATCATCTTTCAAGTCAAATCCAATGGCAATATTTACTGGTCCGGAGCGCTCAATCGCGATGCCACCACCATGATGGGCAATCTCTACCCTGCACAAGCCGAGGCGGAATTAGGTTCACCGGAAAATGTTTGGAAACAACTTTACTCAAAACACCTATTTTTACCTTTGACACAAAGTTCTAATCATCAAATCACCTCTGCCAGAAACGATGCCACACTTGAAAAATTGGCCGCATACCAAGCAGAACAATCTAATGCCCCAGTTCAACTGGGACTAAAGCCTAATCCCTCACCCGTACAATTCGAGCCCGAGCAAATTCTTTATTACAACATTGGTGAACTTTTGGCTTTATTCCTTAAACGCCTTCAAGACGATCAAGAGCGATTCAAACAAATAAATATCGAGCTGGATGAAGTGCGATCTATCCATTTACAACAAACCTTTTTGAACCAAAGCCTCCAATCGCAATGCAACACTCTCAAAGACAATCTTGAACTTATTGAACAAAACTCCAATAAACGAATAGAAGCCATTGATAATGAATTAAAAATCATAAAAAATCAATTAAAATTTTTGACAACCTCGGTTCAAGACAAACTAAACCCAAACAAACCAACTGAACCCTCTAAAAAAGACACCAAACCATGAAACTCAATATGGATAACTCCAACTTGGGAATCAATCCCATGGTCAAGTGGATGCTTTGTTTTTTTATTATGGCAACATTCTTTCTCATTATTGGTTACCCCCACTTCGCAACAGCCATAAAAACAGATGACTCAGGCATCACTTGGACCATTCTATTTTTACTTTTCCTAGGCTTAATTGGAACGAGCTTTCAAGCCTACCAACTTAAAGAGGATTATAAATTCATTAAATACCATCTACAAAATTTTTTTAAGCCTTCTGATCAAAAAAAAAGCTTCCCTAGAGGATTTGAAAATAAGCCCTTAGTAAAACTCTTGGGTAAATGCAAGACCACTTTGGCTCATGATATGTCTTTCGATAGTAGTAGCGTGGTCCAATCTTATTTCACTCGACAAAATTCAGGAAACCGCTTGTTGAGTAGCCTCGCTACTTTATTGGTCACACTTGGTTTAATTGGAACTATTGTCGGTCTGATTTACGCCGTCTCTGGCCTAAACGAAGTGATTCACAATGTCGGCGCTTCCAAAGACGATCTCATGGCAGGCTTGGGGAAAACCATT
>Ga0172372_10011232_pt1 | contig 11399 bp, 9 predicted proteins | sample LakKiv5m_2_FD_114544 | JGI IMG/M metagenome (GOLD analysis project Ga0172372, IMG submission 114544) | Freshwater microbial communities from Kabuno Bay, South-Kivu, Congo - kab_092012_9.5m | ecosystem: Environmental > Aquatic > Freshwater > Lake | place: Democratic Republic of the Congo... | reverse complement strand
CGGCCATCGGCAATCCGTCGACCTCGATACGTCCATGCGTCACGCATCGACAATCGGGACCCCTGACATCGATGATGCCGTAGCCAAGCCGACGCGATCCCGGGTCGATTCCGAGAATGCGGCAGTTCTGCGAAACGAGAGTCGTCGGGGCCTCGACCGAGCCGGAGGACGCCGGATCGTAGCTACGCCAAGACTTGGACCGATATCGCGCCATGCGCTCGCAACCCCGAGGATGCGCTGTAAAGCGACCGGCCTATGATAGCTGGAAACCCTCAGCGATTCGGCATGTCGATGGCGCGCTTGTCGGCCGCAAGAGCGGCCTCATGCAGCGCCTCAGACAAGGTCGGGTGTGCGTGGATCGTGCGCTGCAGATCCTCGGCGCTCGCCGAGTACTCCATCGCGAGCACCGCCTCAGCGATGAGCTCGCCCGCCATCGGGCCGATGATGTGTACGCCCAGAATCTGGTCGTCGTCCTTGGCGGCGATCAACTTAGCAAAACCCTGGCTGGCCTCCATGGCCCGCGCGCGACCGCTCGCGAGGAACGGAAAGCTGCCAACCTTATACGGCCGACCACTCGCCTTGACCTGCTCCTCGGTCTGGCCGACCCACGCGATCTCCGGCGCCGTGTAAATCACCGAGGGAATCGTCTGGTAGTTCACGTGGGCATAGAGACCGGCGATACGGTCCGCGACCGCAACGCCCTCTTCCTTACCTTTGTGGGCCAGCATCGGACCGCGAACGCAGTCTCCGACCGCCCACACGTTCTCGATGCCGGTGTGGCAATGATCGTCCACTTTGATGAACCCTCGCTCGTCGATGACAACCCCCGTGCCTTCACCGAGCAGATTGGCCGTATGCGGCCGTCGCCCGATACAGACAACGAGCTTGTCGACGGTCAGCGAGTGCGAGGCGCCGGCCTCGTCGGTGTAGCTGACCTGCACCTCGCCCTTGACGACCGTCGCACCGGACACCTTGGCTCCGAGTCGGACGTCGAGACCCTGTTTCTTGAAGTGCTTCATCGCCTCTTTGGCAAGCTGCTGATCGGCCATGGCGAGAAAACTCGGCATGGCTTCGAGTACGGTGACATCGGCGCCGAGTCGACGCCACACGCTGCCGAGTTCGAGCCCGATCACCCCCGCACCGATCACCCCGAGGCGTTTCGGGACGGCGTCGAATTCGAGCGCCCCCCAACTGTCGACGATGTGCTGTCCGTCGAAAGCCGCCGTCTTGAGTGGCGTCGGATGGGACCCGCTCGCGAGCACCACATGCTTGGCGGAAAACGTCTTGACGCTACCGTCGTGGGCCGTGAACTCCACTTTGCGACCCGCGAGCAACTTGCCGTGCCCCTGCATCGCCGTGACACCCGCGGCTTTCAGCAACTGCACGATACCGCCCGTCATGTTCTTCACGATGCCGGCCTTGCGCTTCTGCATCGCTGCGATATCCATGGCGACCGGACCCGTCTTGATTCCGTGCGAGGCGAACTCGGCCTGCGCGCGATGGAATAGCTCGGAGGACTCGAGCAAGGCCTTGGATGGAATACAGCCCGCATTGAGGCAGGTGCCTCCGAAAGTGGCGCTACCGTCGTAATTCTTCCATTCGTCGATGCAGGCGACCTTGAGTCCGTTCTGTCCCGCACGGATCGCAGCCGGGTAACCGGCGGGACCGCCGCCGATGACGATGACGTCGTAATCACTCATGATTTTTTTCCGCTAATGTCAGAGGCCGAGCAGGATGCGACCCGGATCCTCGAGGCAATCTTTGATTGCCACCAGGAACTGCACAGCCTCGCGGCCGTCGATGATGCGATGGTCATAGCTCACCGCGAGATACATCATCGGGCGAACGACGATCTGCCCGTTGACCACGACCGGACGCTCCTGAATCTTGTGCATGCCGAGGATCGCACTCTGCGGCGCGTTCACGATTGGCGTCGACAGCAGCGAGCCGAAGACTCCACCGTTCGTCACGGTAAACGTGCCGCCCTGCAACTCCTCGATTGTCAGCGACCCCGAACGGGCACGCGTACCGAAATCCCCGATCTGGCGCTCGATCTCGGCGAAGCCAAGATTTTCGGCGTTACGCAACACGGGCACTACGAGGCCACGATCCGTCGAGACCGCGACGCCGATGTCGTAGTACTCGTGATAGATGATGTCGTTTCCGTCGACCGCCGCGTTCATCACCGGCACCTTGCGAAGTGCCTCGATGCTCGCCTTCACGAAGAACGACATGAAACCGAGTTTCACGCCGTGCTGCTTCTCGAAACGATCTTTATGGCGCGCGCGAAGCTCATTGATCGCCGTGAGATCGACTTCATTGAAGGTCGTGAGCAGCGCTGCCGTATGCTGAGCCTGAACGAGGCGCTCGGCGATGCGCTGACGGAGCCGCGTCATCGGCACACGCTGCTCGGCACGAGGACCGGACGGCACCGCCGCCACCGCTGCAAGGGCCGATTTTTTTGCCGCATGCGCGACGACATCGGCCTTGGTGACACGACCATCGCGACCCGTTCCGCTGACCGCTGCCGCCTCGACACCCGTCTCCTCGACGACCCGACGCGCTGCGGGTCCAAGTTTAGCCCCGGAGCCCGCCTTCGCTGCAGTCTCGGTTTTAACTGCCGCAGGCTCCGACCTGGGCGACGCCTTGGGGGCCGCGGCAGCGGCAGTGCTCGGCTCGAAAATCGCGAGCAAATCGCCGCTTTTTACAGTGGCACCCTGCTGCACTTTGAATTCTTTGATAACGCCAGCCGACGGAGCCGGCACCTCGAGTACCACCTTGTCGGTTTCGAGATCGGCCAGATTCTCGTCGCGCTGCGTTGCCTCACCAGGCTGCTTACGCCAGGCGACGAGCGTCGCATCGGCGACAGATTCGGGAAGTTGGGGAACGCGGATTTCAATGGTCATGATGTCGATATTTCCTGATCAATGCTTGCCAGTGCCCGTGGCAGCGTGCACGGGTTTGGTGTTGTCCTCGGTGAGTCGGCGAGTGACGCGCGTATCGCCCTCGCGCGCAATCGATTGCAGAGCAGCCTTGACGAGACCCGACTGCTCAGCATCGTGAATCTTGCCGATACCGGTCGCCGGAGCGGCCGCCGGCGCGCGCCCTGCATAGAGCAACGTGCGCTGGCCCGCAAACGGACGCTCGAGGCGATGACGAATCTGGTACCACGCGCCCTGGTTTTGCGGCTCTTCCTGACACCAGACGATCTCCTGCGCTTTCGGGTATCGCGCAATCGTCGCCGCATATTCGTCGGCCGGGAACGGATAGATCTGCTCGAGCCGAACCAGCGCGACATCGGTTTGCCCCGATGCGCGACGCGCCTTGAGCAAGTCGAAATACACTTTACCGCTCGAGAACACGACTCGCTTCACCTTGGCACGGTCGATGGCATCGATCTCATCGATGATATTTTTGAAGGAGCCACTCTCGAGGTCTTCGAGCGCCGATACCGACAAGTCATGGCGCAACAAGCTCTTCGGCGTCATCACGATCAGCGGCTTGCGGAACTCTCGCAGCATCTGCCGACGCAGCATGTGGAACATCTGCGCGGGCGTCGAGGGGACACAGACCGACATGTTGAGCTCGGCACACAACTGCAGGAATCGTTCGAGTCGCGCAGACGAGTGCTCGGGCCCCTGTCCTTCATAACCATGCGGCAAAAACAGCGTGAGCCCGCAGTAGCGACCCCACTTCGCCTCACCCGAGCTGATGAATTGATCGATGATCACCTGCGCACCGTTGGCGAAGTCGCCGAACTGCGCTTCCCACACCACGAGTACACCCGGATCGGTTTGCGAGTAACCGTACTCGAAGGCCAACACGGCCTCTTCCGAGAGGACTGAGTCGATGACCTCGAATCGAGGCTGACGCTCTGCGATGTGTTTGAGAGGCACGTGAGCGACACCGGTGTTTTGATCGTGCAGCACCGCATGTCGATGGAAGAACGTACCGCGTCCCGAGTCCTGTCCCGAGATGCGAACGGCATAACCATCTTCGAGCAAACTCGCGTACGCGAGCGACTCCGCACAACCCCAGTCGAGCGGCAGCTCGCCAGCGATCATCTTCGCCCGATTGGTGATGACCTGTTGCACGCGCGGATGCAACATGTGCCCCTCAGGAGTCGACACCAGCCGCGCGCCAAGCGCCTTGAGACGCTTCATCTCGACGCCCGAACGGATCGTCGACGTCCAGTCGATGCTGCGCATGTAGGCGCTCCAATCGACCGTGTACTTGTTGCCGATCATACCGAGCGAGGCCTTCGCCTGTGGCCGTCCCTCATCAAGACCCGCACGATACTGCTCGATCAATCCGTCAGCATCGAACTGCGTGATCACACCCTCGGCGACGAGCCGATCCGCATACAGCTTTCGGGTAGTCGAGTGCTTCCGGATGACGTTGTACATCACCGGCTGCGTGGCCGCCGGCTCATCCGCCTCGTTGTGTCCCAAACGTCGGTAGCACACGAGATCGATCACCACGTCTTTGTGGAAACGCTGGCGATACTTCATCGCGAGGCGCGTCACGAAGACCACGGCCTCGGGGTCATCACCGTTGACGTGGAAAATCGGCGCCTCGAGCATCTTCGCGACATCCGAGCAATACATCGTCGAGCGCATGTCGGACGGATTCGAGGTCGTGAAGCCCACTTGGTTGTTTACGACGATGTGCATCGTGCCGCCCGTGTAATAGCCCCGAGCCTGCGATAACTGCATCGTCTCCATGACGACGCCCTGACCGCCGAATGCCGAATCACCGTGAATGAGACACGGCACGACGCGCTCGCCGAGGGAGTCTCCGCGACGCTCTTGACGCGCTCTGACCGAGCCCTCGACCACCGGATTGACGACCTCGAGGTGCGAAGGGTTGAACGCGAGCCCAACGTGGACGTTGCCACCCGGCGTGCGTAGGTCAGCCGAGAAGCCCTTGTGGTACTTCACGTCACCCGAACCCTTGATTTGCGAGATGTCGTGTTTGCCTTCGAACTCACCGAAGAGTTCGGACGGCGCCTTACCGAGAACATTGACGAGCACGTTGAGGCGACCACGATGCGCCATCCCGATGACGAATTCTTCGACACCGAGGCTGCCACCCGTCTGCATGAGATCATCGAGCAGCGGAATCAGCGAGTCGCCGCCCTCGAGCGAGAAACGCTTTTGACCGACGTACTTAGTGTGCAGGTAACGCTCGAGCCCTTCGGCGGCCGTCAGCTCCCAAAGAATATTTCGGCGCTCTTCGGTCGAAAATCGATGGTGCATGCGCCCCGACTGAAACTCGTCCTGCAACCACAGACGCTCGTCGGTGTTTGAAACATGAGCGAACTCCGCTCCGACTGACCCGCAATACACATGTTCGAGCGTCGCGATGATTTCGCGCAGTGTGGCGCGACCCGGAACGTTACCGACGCGACTGCCCGTGAAGAAAGGCGTATCCAGATCGCCCTCCGTCAGCCCGAAATAAGAGAGCCCCAAGACCTTCGGTCGCTCTCGCTGCATGAGATTGAGTGGATCGAGTTTGGCGATCAGATGACCCCGGTTCGCGTAAATCTGTACGAGACGAGAGACCGCGCCCTGCTTCGCGCTGGCATCACCATCGAGCGCTGCGGCAACCGCGACGCCAACCTGTCGGGCGGTCTGCGCGCGCTCCGCGATCGCGTCCTGGATCGCGCGGTGCGAACGCTCCGGCCCGGAGGGCTGAGGCATACGAGCAAAATAGTCACGCCAGGCGGCCGAGACCGACGCCGGGTCATTCAAGTATTGCTCGTAGAGGGACTCGACGTAGTCGGCATTGCCGCCGTAAAGCGGAGAGGAAGCGAGTTGATCGCTGCGCGAAGCGCCCATGTGTGACACAAACCCCCGAAACCGTCGAAAGCCCGACATTCTACCCGAAGGGTATGGCGAGATTGGGTCATGGCGCCCCCGGCCGGAGTTGAACCGACGACCATGAAGTGCCCCGATAAGCGGAGACTCAGGAGGTAGTGGCGCCCCCGGCCGGAGTTGAACCGACGACCTACCGCTTAGGAGGCGGTCGCTCTATCCACTGAGCTACGGGGGCAGACCCGGCATCCGAGGGAAATGGTGGAGCGGAGGAGGATCGAACTCCCGACCTTCGCATTGCGAACGCGACGCTCTCCCAGCTGAGCTACCGCCCCACACGAGGGCGGCGATTCTAGCACCACCCCATCAGTGATTTTATATCGATCCGATATAATTTTGCCCATGGATGCCAAAACACTCTGTCTCGGCCTGCTCTCTTTCGGTGAAGCGAGCGGGTATGACCTCAAACAACACGCCGAGTCGGCGGGCGATCATTTTTTCGCCTCAGGGTTCGGATCGATTTATCCCGCGCTGTCCGCTTTGATGAAAAATGGACTCATCGAGCGTGTGTCGAAACCTCGCGAAGGGCGTCGAGATCGAAAGGTTTACCGCATCACCCCTGCAGGCCGCTCGGAACTCATTCACCTGCTCTCGCTCGTGGAGCCGCGTCACGTACTTCGATCGGATCTGTTCGCGCTTCTTTACTTCTCTCATCTCGTGACGCCGGAGCGCATCACTCAAGTGATTGACGAACGCCTCATCGCAATCCGTGCAGATCTCGAGGCGACCAAGCGCTCCGATACGACGCTCAAGCATCCAAGCCCGCCGAGCGTCCGATTCGTGAGTGGCCTCAAGAAGGCTCTCTTCGAAACGACTCTCCACTATTTTCGCGAAAATCGGGCATTGCTCGAACGCTGAACCTACGCCCGAGCTCAATGATCGATCAGTAGCGAAGCATCAATAGGGACGGCGGATCATGATCCCCGATCGTGACGATGAACAGTGCGTCGTACTCGTCGTCACGCAAAGCGACGGACTCACGCCCTCTCGTCAGTAAAGAAATCATTTCCGGCACCGTATTCGAGTGACCGACGATCAAAACAGTCTGGCCCACATGCTCTTTGAGCGATCGCTCAAGCAGTGCGTTGACCGCTCGACCCGGATAAATCTCTGCAGCGAGACCGAGTGAGTCCGTAATAGGTTCGGCGGTCTCCTTCGCTCGGCGCGTATCGCTCACATACACCGCCGCGACGCCGACATCGCGCAATACACGACCGAGGCGGCGCGCTCGCTCTTGCCCGATATAACTCAGCGGAGGATCTTGAGCGGCATCATTCGACTTCTCCGCATGGCGCACCACGATCAACGTGGTGGGTTTTACAGTCGAAACAGGCTCTGCTCGCGCGGCATCCGCAAGCAGGGCCATCGTGACCCCGATGACGGCGATCAAGAAAAGCAAACTTTTGACGTACACACGGGCCATGCCTGCGCAGTGTATCGACTTCCGGCTATAGTCGCGGCGTGAACCCCATCGTCTACGCCATTCCAGTTTTCATGGCCTCGATCCTGCTCGAGGCGTGGATCGCACATCGCCGGGGCGTCGCGACCTACGACATTCCCGATGCCATCACGAGCCTGAACTTCGGAATTCTGAGTCAGTTATCGGGCGTCTTCGTTCGAGTGTTCACGTTTGGAATCTATATTTGGGTTTTCGATAACCTGCGCATCCACACGTTCTCCGCCGACTCACTTTGGGTCTGGGTGTTCGCGCTGATCGCGTATGACTTCATTTATTACTGGGTCCATCGTTGCGGGCATGAGATCAATCTCATGTGGTCCGCTCATCAGGTTCATCACTCGTCGGAGTATTTCAACCTCTCGACGGCGTTGCGCCAGACGTCGACGGGAGCTTTTGCCTCATTTCCGTTTTATCTGCCGATGGCACTGCTCGGCGTCCCTCCCATCGTCTTCGGAACGGTCGCACTCATCGATTTGCTGTATCAGTATTGGGTACATACCGAACTTGTCCGCAAACTCGGCTGGGTCGATCGGGTGTTCGTGACACCCTCGAACCACCGCGTCCATCACGGTCAAAACGACTACTGCATCGATCGCAATTACGGCGGGATCTTCATCATCTGGGACCGCCTCTTCGGCACGTTCGCAGAGGAACGGGATAACGAGCCGGTGGTCTACGGCATCCGCAAACCGCTCGCGAGTTACAACCCGGTCTGGGGCAATCTCAACATCTACGCCGACGTCATTCAAAAATCTTTGAACGCAGGATCGCCATTCGCTGCAATCAAAATCTGGTTTGATTCACCCGGCGGCCGTGGAGCCACCCTGCCCCATCTCGATCCGAAGAGCGTCAAAAAGTTTAGTACGGATACCTCGCAAGCCGTGCAACGTTATGCCGTCGCACAGTACGCACTCCTCGCTGTCGTCGTGACGTATTTTCTCGCCATCGCACCAAGGCTCACCTTGCAAGATCGAGTCATCTGGGCGATCGCCATCACATTTTCGGCGATGAGTCTCGGCTGGCTTCTCGAAGGGCGACGCTTTGCCCGGCATGTTGAAATCGTGAGACTTTTCACGCTAGGCGCAGTGATCGCTTCGTTCGCTCTGCCGAGCCTTTGAGGGCTTTATGGGGGGGATATCGCACCCTCCCCCCCCCCCGAATCTCCGTCGGCGTCAGCCCATGACGCTCGTGGTCTGCCTGAACCCTCGATAGGCAGAGGGGTTCCAAAGAAAAATCTCGAGGTTGACTCGAGAGCGACTCTCGATTCGAAGCCAGATCTCCGTCGTGCTGCCTGCGGCGATCTGTAATGGAACGACGTCGTAGAAGGCAGCAATGGCGCTACGCTTCACGCGAGGCACACCGTATCCCGTTCGCTCCGAGCGCCAACGGCCATCGACCTCCGACTGAAACACGGTCACGTCCGTGTGCCGAGGACGACCCAACTGCAACCATCGCTCAAGATCGTCGGGTGACGAATTACGCAGGCGCATCCGCAACCAGACCGCATCGTCGATCGGACCGACTTTGCGATCGTGGCGCGTGAGAGTCTTGAGCTCACACCCCCCCCGAGGCGACGTACTGACGGGTCGCCGCGGGCGGCGTCTTACACCACTCAACACCTTCAATGATTTCGAGGTCGTGAGGAATCGAGGCGACGTCTGTCTCGATCGGGGACGACAGCGCCGCAAGCGGCAAGAAAGCCGCCCAGCACCACCCCGCCGCCACCCAACGTGAGCAAACACCCATCGACTGCCTCACCCTCTAGGAGTCGCTCCGAAATTGTTCAGACCGGAACAATTTGGCTTAACAGAATTGTCTTATAAAGATCGGATATCGCGATGAATATACTCCGAAATGGATTAATCTTTGAGGGTCTAGTGCGGCAGGGAATGCCCCCCCTGCGCACGGGGGAATCTCGATACGAGTCGGTTCGGCCTGCCATTTCGAGTCATGAACGGCTCCTCTCTGTCGAAGAAAGCGTCCTTGGACACCCTCAGTCTGATCTCAGAGCACCGTCCAAGCCCTCCTGACGAACCGCTGATGAACCTCCATCAGTCCTCGCTGCGCGTTCGAGGTGTCCTGCACCTGCTACACGAGGCACTGCAGAGCGGTAACGGCATCTCCCCAAGTCATGCCGCCGCGGTCGGCGCGCTGATAAAGCATGCCGAGGCCGACCTGTCGGAGATGGACCAGTCGATCGACGAGCTGGTCGATCTACACCTCGGCCGCTCCCACCGCTGACCGACTCGGTTCGGCGGGATCGGGTAGTCTGGGGCGATGACCAGACTGCCCCGGCGCCTGTGGTTCACGATCCTCGGTCTCTCCGCCACGGCCCTGCTGATCTGGGTGTTTAGCGGGGCGCTCGCGGAGCGGCTCATTTTCAGGGTGATCGAGCGCGCGGCCTCGACCGCAGACCCCGCTCAAGGGCTACCCGATGGTCTTCATGTCGGGTTGTGCGGGACCGGTTCCCCGATGACCGACCCCCGGCACAGCGGTCCCTGCACTGCTGTCCTCGCCGGTCATCGGCTCTTCATCGTCGATGCGGGCCCAGGCAGCGCCGCAACCCTCAACCGCATGCTGCTGAACCCCGGTCGGGTGGAGGCCGTGCTACTGACCCATTTTCACGGGGACCATATGGGTGGACTCGGTGACCTCGCCCTGCAACGCTGGGTCGCCGCCTCCGCGGAGTCACCTCTCGAGGTGCACGGCCCGATCGGGGTCAAAACCGTGGTCGAGGGCATCACCCTCGCCTACTCCACCGATAACGATTACCGAATCGCCCACCACGGCGAACGAATCGTTCCCTCAGGCGGTCGCGGTCTATCCGCCAAAGAATTCTTGATGGGCCAGGGCGACCGAACAGTCATCATCGATTCACCTTCTCTCAAGGTCACTGCGTTTCTCGTCGATCACGGTCCGGTCAAACCCGCCGTGGGTTATCGCTTCGACTATAAGGGTCGCAGCGTCGTCATCAGCGGCGATACTCGGGCGAGCGCTGCGGTCGAGCGCGAATCAAAGAATGTAGACCTCTTGATCCATGAGGGACTCTCACCGCGACTCGTCGCCTTGATGGAAAGCGGTTTCGCCCGGCATGCGCGAACCGCGTATGCACAAGTCATGGCCGATATTCGGAACTACCACACCTCACCGGAAGACGCCGCGGAAATCGCTCAGCGCGCAGGGGTTCGAATGCTCGTGTTCAACCACATTGTCCCACCTCTTCCGAGCCGGATGTTGGACGCACGGTTTCTGGGCGACGCTTCTGCGCGCTTTGACGGACACATACGCGTCGGTGTCGACGGGGATTGGTTCTCCCTCCCGGCCGGCACAACAAGCATTGAAGTCGATTCCCGACCGTGAGCGCCGTGCGAACACAGATCGGGCGTCACGTGGCCCGTTTTTTGACCAGCGAGACGCGGCTTGAAGCACGGCGTCATCTGAAATCTTTGGGGCGTCGTTTAGTCGGAAAAGCTCCCACGGCCCATTACTTCCATCAGTTTGACGATCCATACAGCGAGCTGGCGGCTTCACAACTCGATCGACTCCGAGACGAGTACTCGATCCACATCGAGTGCCACGCCGTGCCTCACCCCGACCCGGCTGCTGCACCGCAGGCCGAAGCGCTTCGCGACTGGTCGCGACGAGACGCCGCCCTCCTCGCAACCCGAATGGGTCTCGCGCGACCTGGAAATGGTGTTGCGCCAAGCGATCTTCGCTCTGATGCAACGTCGCTTGAGCATGGCCGCGCGCTGCGCGAGCGTTTGGGCCATTACCTGGGCGCCACGTTTTTCTTTGAGGGTGAATGGTATTGGGGCATCGATCGACTGCACTATCTCGAATCCCGATTGGCCAAAGCCGGACTCGCGCCGCAGGCGCGGTCACCGAGTCCTCTGACCCCTCCGGAACTACGACTCGCGCCGCTCGAACACTCTTCGGAGGCGAAACAATCCCCTCCGACGGTGGAGTTTTTCTGCTCGCTGCGCAGTCCGTACACCTGGCTCGCAGTCCCACGCATCCGAAGACTCGCCAGACACTACGGCGCCACCCTCCAACTCAAGTTCGTT
>Ga0172372_10011230_pt1 | contig 11400 bp, 7 predicted proteins | sample LakKiv5m_2_FD_114544 | JGI IMG/M metagenome (GOLD analysis project Ga0172372, IMG submission 114544) | Freshwater microbial communities from Kabuno Bay, South-Kivu, Congo - kab_092012_9.5m | ecosystem: Environmental > Aquatic > Freshwater > Lake | place: Democratic Republic of the Congo... | reverse complement strand
GCGCGGCCGAAGGCGCCGATCCCGCACGCGTCGGTCGCGAACGCGGTTGCCCGCTCGCGTGCGGCGACAAGCGCGACAAGCGCGGCGGAACTCGCGGTGTCCTGCAGCACGCCGCCGCCACGGCGTTCGCTTTTCGGATCTCCCGATGCGCCCACCGATCCTCCCGCCGAGAGGAAGCGCTCCGGCAGGCCCATCGCGTGGACGAGCCAGTCGAGGACATGCGTCTCGATCTCGGTGCATGCGGGGCTCGTCGACCACAGCATGCCCTGCACGCCGAGACCCGCGCTCGCGAGTTCACCGAGGATCGACTCGTAGCTCGAGTTCGCGGGGAAGTACGCGAACCAGCCCGGATGCTGCCAGTGCACGATGCCGGGCATCACGACCGAGTCGAGATCGGCGAGTATCGCCGCCATCGGCTCGCCCTGCTCGGGCGCACGCGTCGGGAGTTTCGCGCGAATCGCGCCCGGCGGCGGGAGGTGCGCGACGGGTCGCTCAGCGATCCGCTCACGGTAGTCGGCGATCCAGTCGACGAGGGCGTGGCCCGCGCGACGAAAGCCCTCCGCATCGAGCGGGCGCCCGGCGGGGTCGGACAGTTCATCATGCGGCGTCGCGGGCGTCATGAAGAGGAGAGGGTATCCCGGAGGAGGGCGTGATGTGCGAGGGGAAGTCGGCTCCTCATGCAGGAATCCGAAAGCGCGTCCGGCCACTGGGCGCGGCATCGCGTGCGCGAAGGCCTTGCGGGGATATCTTCTGCGCATGGGCTCCGAGGTGGTTTCCCTTTCCACCGAGCGGCTACTCCTGCGACCGATGCGCGCGACGGACATCGATGCGACCGTCGCGGCGCTCGACGACCTCGAGGTGTCGCGTCGGCTCGCGCGCGTCCCGCATCCCTACACCGATCGCGACGCGCGGGCATTCCTCGAGATCGTCGAGCGCGGCCGGGTCGACGGCGCGATGGAACACTTCGTGCTCGTCCGCGGCGACGACCCGATGGACCGCGCGATCGGCGCGATCGGGGTGCATGGTGAACCTGGCGGAACCGTCGCCGAGGTCGGCTACTGGATCGCTCGGCCCCACTGGGGAAACGGCTACGCCCGGGAGGCGCTCGCGGCGGTCGTCCGGCGTTCATTCTTCGAGCGCACGCCGTCGATCGCGCTGCTGACCGCGCATGTCCACGAGACGAATCGCGCGTCGATGCACGTGCTCGTTGTCTGCGGCTTCGTCGAGACCGGCTCGCGCATCGCGTCGTGCGCCGCGACGGGCGTCGATGTTCCTGCGATCGAGTTCGAGCTTCGTCGCGCGTAGAAACTAGTGCCCCGCGCCGACGAGCTCGCGATCGACCTCGGTCGCGAGCTCCTTCATCAGCGCGCTCGACAGCTCGAAGCGCAGACCCGCTGCTGCAAACAACTCAGGCAGCGGACGCGATCCGCCCAGTGCGAGACCGTTTCGGTAGTTCGCAAGCGCTCTCGACTGGTCGCGGCGCGCGTTCATCCACATCTGGATCGCGCCGGTTTCAGCGATGCCGTACTCGATGTAGTAGAACGGCATGCCGAAGAGATGCAGCTGGCGCTGCCACTGCGCGTCGCGCGCGTCCTCGCAGCCGTCCCACGAGATGTCGTTGCCGAATCGCTTGACCAAGCCGCGCCACGCTTCGGTGCGCTGCGCGCGCGCGTGTCCCGGGTTCGTGTAGATCCAGTGCTGAAACGCGTCGATCGTCGCGATCCAGGTCATCGTCGCCGGGAACTTCTCGAGTCGCTCGCGCACTGCGCGACGACATTCGTCTTCGCCGTAGAACTCGCCGTGATAGGGAAGCGTGAGGAGTTCCATCGACATCGACGCGACCTCCGCGAACTCGGTCGGCGCGTTGCGGTAGTCGACGAGCGGATCCTCCTTCGAGAGAATCGAGTGGAACGCGTGGCCCGCCTCGTGCACCATCGTCACGAGGTCGCGGTGCATGCCCGCGGCGTTCATGAAGATGAACGGCGTACGCGAGTGCTGGCGCTGGTACTGGTAGCCGCCCGGCGCCTTACCCGGTCTCGACTCGAGGTCGAGGCAGTCGCCCGCGCGCATCGTGTCAAACATCTCGCCGAGACCGCCGCCCATTGCGTGGAACATGCGCGAGCAGCCGTCGATCAGCTGGTCCGCCTTCTCGAACGGACGCAGCGGCTTGCGGCCCTTCACGTCGACGCCGAGATCCCACGGGCAGAGCGGCGCAAGTCCAAGCGCCTTCCCGCGCTCGGCGTCGAGGCGGCGCTGGATCGGCACGAGATGCGCTTCGATCGCCGCATGCATCTTCATGCAGTCGTCGGGCGTGTAGTCAAAGCGCTTGAAGCGTCGGTGCTGGAAGTCGCGGAAGTTGGGGAAGCCTGCGTTGAGTGCGATCTGGTGGCGCAGCGCGAGCATCTTGTCGTAGATCTCGTCGATCGCGTCGCGATCCTGGAGACGTCGTTCGGCGATCGCCTTCCAGGCGCGTTCACGCAGGCTGCGATCGGTTTCCTCGAGCAGCCGCGCCATCTGTGGCATGGTGCGCGTCTGGCCGTCGAAGTCAACCGTCATGCGGCCCACGGTCTGGTTGTACTTCTGGTCGAGTTCCGCGAGTTCGGTCTCGAGCGGGATGTTCGCCTCGCGGAAGAGCTCGATGTCGACGCGCATGCCGCGCAGCAGGACCTCGTAGCGCGCCTTCGGCAGGGCGTCGGCGTGCGCGCTCGTCGCGATCTTCTTGTCGAGCTCGCTGAGGATCGGCTTGAGCTTCGGCTCGACGTCGCGCACGAAGCCGAGGAACGCGGCCTCGGCGGCTTTGTCCTCGGTGTTGCGGGTCGTCGCGATGTAGAGGTTCGCCTGCTTCTCGGCCACGAGCGCGTCGAGGTCGCTCCGGTCAAGGATCAGCTGCTCGAGGTCGTCCGCGTTCGCCAGCGTGCGGCCGAGCAGTTCGCGGTAGTGAGGCTCAAGAGCGTCGAAGCGAGTGGCGTCGAGATCGACCGGGGCGTAGGCGCGGGAAGTAGCCATGGGACGCGAAAGATACCGCGCGGCGGCCGCGGCGGCGCTATTCTCGAGGGATGCCTTCGGTTGTCCATGCCTTTGCACCCGCCAAGGTGAATCTCGCCCTCTCGGTGGGCGCGCCGGATGCGACCGGCATGCATCCGATTTCGTCGCTGATGGCGACTTGTTCCTTCGGTGACGATCTCGAGGTGAAGCGCCTGCTTCCCGACCGTTTCTCGCGCTATTCGATCGATTGGCACGCGGAGGCGCGGCGCCGGTCCGACATCGACTGGTCGATCCGGAAGGACCTCGCGGTGCGCGCGCACCTCCTGCTCGAGGAGCGGCTCGGTCGAAAGTTCCCGGTCCAGCTGAAGCTCGAGAAGCGGATCCCGGTGGGCGGCGGGCTCGGGGGCGGATCTTCCAACGGGGCGGCGATGCTGCGCGCGATCGACGCGCTTTTTGAACTGAATCTCCGGCGGGACTTTCTTGAGGCGCTCGCGCGCGAGCTCGGGAGCGACGTGCCGTTCCTCGTCCGCGGAGGACACGCGATCGTCGAGGGAACCGGCGAGACGCTCGAGGCGGTGGATGTGACTGAGACGCATCTTGTCCTCGTCTTGCCAGAGATCCAGTGCCCGACCGGCGCGGTCTACCGCTCGTTCGATGCACTTTGTCCCGGCGCACTCCTCGATCCTGCGCGCGTGCGCGCACTTGCGGGCGATCGAATCGCGCCACACGCGCCCTTCAACGATCTCGCGGCCGCGGCGTGCGCGGTTGCGCCTGCGCTTACTGAGGCAATCGCGAAGGTGACTGCGGTTGCGGAACTGCCTGTCCACGTGAGTGGTTCTGGCTCGACGCTCTTCGTCGTGTGCGACTCAGACATCCACGCCGAGGTACTCGCCGGAGCGATCGAGATGCGCGCGGGAATGCCTGCGGTCGCCACGCGCACGACGGTACCGGCCGCGGAACTTGTCGACGGCGAACCGCTTCTGGCGCGCGACGATCACGCGACGATCGACGATGATTGACCGCGACCGATGCAACATGTGCGCCGCGTTCCGGCGCGCGAGGAGGAGCCATGCCAGCAAGTCCAGCCTTTCACGCGATGCAGCCGGCGATCTTTCGTGTCGCGGCCCGCGTGGTCGTGATCGGGATGGTCGTCATGGGCATCGGCTTCGTCCTCGGTTCTGGCTTCTTTCTGTGGCGGACGAATGCGTGGCACGCGACATCGGTCGCGACGTCGGGAACGGTGATCGGGCAGGCGCTCGGGCTTTCCTCGGGCCAGATGCCGGTGAACGGCGCTGGGCCGCGCGGCACGACACCCGGCTCATCGAGGGGCTCGACCCGCCCGACGCGCGCCGAGATCGTCGAGTTCAACACTCCGGATGGCACGCGCCACGAGTTCCGCTCGAAGATCGGTTCGTCGGATCCCTTCGCGGTCGGCGCGGCCGTACCCGTGCGCTACAACCCCGCCGATCCCACCGACGCGACCATCGACACGTGGTTCCGCCTGTGGGGTTTCCCGCTGATCTTCCTCGCGGCCGGCTTCATCGAGCTCGCGGTGGGCATCGGTTTCCTCGCTGTCGCGCGCCGCGTCGCCGCGTAGACTGTCGATCCATGCTCTGGCAGCCGTCCCTACCCGAACGCTATCTCAACGCGACCGAGGCCGACCTCGCGCGTGCGATCGCCGCGCGGAGGGCCGAACTCGGCTCGAAGCTCCTCATCCTCGGCCACCACTACCAGCAGGACGATGTGATCCAGCACGCGGATCTCATCGGCGACAGCCTCAAGTTGTCGCAAATGGCCGCGGCCGAGGCGCCGAAGCGTGGCGCGAAGTACATCGTCTTCTGCGGCGTCCACTTCATGGCCGAGACCGCCGACATCCTGACGCCGGACGACGTCGAGGTGATCCTGCCCGATCTCTCCGCGGGTTGTTCGATGGCCGACATGGCCGCGTACGACGACACTGTTGATGCGTGGGAGTCGATTCAATCGGCGATCCGCGCTTCCGGCCGCAACCAGCGCGTGGTGCCGATCACGTACGTGAACTCGACCGCCGCGATCAAGGCCTTCGTCGGCCAGCACGGCGGCGCGTGCTGCACCAGTTCGAACGCGATGCGCGTGTTCGAGTGGGCGCTCGCGGGAGGCGATCAGCCGAAGCGGCGTGATGATCGTGATGGTCGTCTTGTTCGCGATCGTCGAGGCGATGACGAAGAGATCAAGATTCTCTTCTTGCCCGACCAACACCTCGGACGCAACACCGCGAAGCGCCACGGGCTGATTACGGAGATCGATGCGGCTGGCGCCGGTCGCGGCGCGCGCGCGGAGACGGCGCTCTGGAACCCGAAGCTTGATTCAGGCGGCCTTTCTCCCGAAGAGATCGTCGATGCGAAGGTCTTGCTTTGGGCTGGCCACTGCAGCGTGCACAAGTTGTTTCGCCCCGAGCACGTTACTGCAGCGCGCAAGGAACGTCGCACGGTGCTCGTTCATCCCGAGTGTGCGCAAGAGGTCGTCGATATCGCCGATCTCGCGGGTTCGACCGAGTTCATCATCGATGAGATCGCGAAGGCCGAGCCCGGTTCGCGCTGGGCGGTCGGCACCGAGGTGCATCTGGTCAACCGTATCGCGCGGCGCGCGGCGGAACGCGGCGTCGACGTGCGCATCCTCAGCGACTGCCAGTGCCTGTGCACCACGATGTACCGGATCGACCAGGCGCATCTCTCTTGGTGCCTCGATCATCTTGCGGCGGGGAAGGTGGTGAACCGCATTTCGGTGCACCCCGAGGCGAGGCGCCTCGCGAAACTCGCGCTCGAGCGGATGCTGCGGCTCGCGCCGGGGAAGTCCGCCCAGCCCGTCGCGGTCGACTGATTCGCATCGAACCGGACTGATCCGGCGCGCACGATGCGTGCCGCGGGCGGGCAAACTTCCCGACATCCCGGAGACGGCCGACGAGCGCGCTCCCAAAATGGTGTGCGGAATGCGTTGTGCCTACCGGGCGACCATTCCGCCGCTGCTATCGTCGGCGCTCCTCGTGGACTTCGATTCCGATGCCGTCGAGGGATTGTCGGGATCGTTGCGGGTGTTTGGAGGGTCGCATGGAGCAGAAGAAGCGTCGGTCATCCCGGAAGCTCGGTCGCGTTGCGGTGAGAGCCGCGTTGGGCTTGCTACTCGTCGCCGCGCTGCTGGTGCTGCTCGCTCCGACGCTGCTCTCGGGTTATGTCGGCGACCGGATCACGCGCGAGGTGGCTACACGCGTCAACGGATCCGTCTCCGTCGGCGAGGTGAGCCTCGGCTGGTCGGGGCCGCAGAAGATCTCGGCGCTTTCGATCGACGGCGGAGCCGAAGTCGGTTCGATGCGCATGGACGCCGAGATCGCGCAGGGATTGTGGGCGCTTGCGACGGGCGACGCGGTTGACGTGCGGGTGTCGGGTGATGTGCGGTCATCGCTCGGCGCGGATGGGTCGCTCGGACTGCGCCGCCTCGCGCAGGCCGACGCCACAACTGAGCCGCCTACTGAGCCGCCTACTGAGCCGCCTACTGAGTCGCCTACCGAGCCGCCTACTGAAACTGGGCAAGTTCCGCCCACACCGACGTCATTGCTCGGTGGACGGCGGCTTCGCGTGGAGTTGACGGGCATCGATCTGCGCGCGACCGCCGCCGACGGACGCGTCACGGCGCTTGAGGGGCTCAAGGGAACCGTGACAGCAACGGAAGACGCGGCGCTGACGCTGGCGATCGACTCGAACCTCTCCGCCACGACACGCATGATCCATGCGGGAACTGAGCGCAACGGCGGTGTCACGACGTCGATCGAGGCGAGCCTTCCTCGCGCGACCGACGGCGGTTTCGTCTGGACGCGCGCCGAGGCGGATCTGTCGCTTCGTGCGAACGATTTCCCGCTGCCAGGACCGGTCGAGGCGATCGCTGAGTCGCTTTCGATCGCGCTTGAGGCTGCGGATAGTGGCGCGAAACTCAAGTTGAATGCCGCGCTCCGGGTGAATGCCGCGCTCGGGGCTGGCGACGCGCCCGCCTCGCGTATTGAGGCAGCGGTCGATACGGGGCGTCTCGTCGATACCGAAGGAAACTTTGACGTCGATCCTGCCGGAATCCGCGTGATGGTTGATGCGAGATCGGTGCCGCTTGCCGTCTTTCAAGCGTATGTGCCGGAGATCGCGCGTGGCGTGAAGATCGATCTCGTCGAGGACGTTGGTGATGTCGCGGACATCGTGATCTCAAAGGATGATGCCGCGCGCGCTGATGTCGGTGAGGCCAATGCGAAGTCGGCTTCCAAGACCACGCTGCGGATTGATGCGCGCAAGCTCAAGGTGTCGCTTGAGGCCGATGTCGCTACGAATGCATCTGGCGAACCGATCGGTCTTGAGCACGGCACGCTTGCCGCAAGTGCCTCGGTACGACCGGAACTTCTTCGCGCCTTTGGCGTTGAGACTGAGACGCCGCTGGTAGCGACCGCGACGGCAACCGAACTTGCCTGGCGGCGCGGGGATGCTTCGGGCGTTCCGACTTCAGACCGTCCTCTGCGTGCGGTCGGCGGCACCTTCGACGTGAGACTCGCGCGCACCTTCGAATGGAAGGGCATGGCTCCCAAGACGCCAGCCGAGGAAAGTGCCTTCTCTGGACCCGTGCGCGTCGAGGTTTTCGGTCTCACCATCGACAAGCCGATGGGTGAGGATGCGGCGCGATGCACCGGAGTCGTGGAAGGGCGCTACGCCGACGCAGGAACGTTGAAGGCCGACTTCTCGGGGCGGTTTGATCCTGCGGAGCGCACACTCGGCCATGGGACCTTTGATGTGCTGCTTGGGCTCGATCCTTCGCTCGTGGAGCGGCTTTCGAATGGCGCCGTTCGCGTCGGAAGCCAGACGGCGAGTTTGAGGATCGCGGCGACGGGCTTTGAGATTTCGCCTCAGCGCGATCCCATCGGAGTCGTGCATGCCGAAATGGCCGGCGCACTTGCGGTCTCGGGTGGTGAAGCCACGGCGGTTGTAAATGATCTCGTGGCCGATGCAACGCTCGGAGGTGAAAGCCGCGCCGGGTCGCTTACGCTCGCTGCAAAGATCGACGGTGCGCAGGCGCGTGTGCAGCAGTCGTTCGTTGGGATTCCGAGGGATTTCGCGGATCCCGCGGCACTCGGCCTCTCCGGTTCGATTGAACTCTCTGGTCTTGATCCCGCGATCATCTCACGCATGGCACCTGCGGCTGCCGAGCGGATCGGAGTACTTGGTCGTGGGCCAATGCGACTCTCGGTGCGCAACAAAACCGAGGCGGGCGCGCTGTCGGCCGACTTCGACCTCGCCGCAGCGGCGGTCGCAGCGCGCGGCGCGGCGCGCGTCGCCAAGGATTCGATCACGCTCCGCGATATCACCTGCGACGGCACGCTCACGCGGGAGGCGTTGGCATCGGTCGGACTTGGCGACGACATCGAACTTGAGCCTGGCGCGCGTTACGCGCTGCGCGTGCCTGCGTTCGCGATGGCGCGCAGCGATGCGGGCTGGGCGCCGTCGGGCGATCTTGCGGGCTCGGCGACTGTGCAAGGACTCTCGGTTCGCCGCGCTCCCGGCATCAAAGCGCCGATCGCGATCGCGCGCATCGCGGCCGAGGCGACGTATGTCTTACGCGACGAACGCGCCGCTTCGAAAGGCACGATGACGCTCGGCGCGAACGGCGGCGATGGCACCGTGGCCTTCGATCTCACGTGGCGGAAGCCAGCCGAAGCGAAGGTGTTCGCGGGTCTTGAAGGCAAACTTGAAGCGACGGGGCTCGATCTGGCACCCCTTGAGGTGCCGCTTGGACTTGAGCAGGGGCGGCTCTACGGCGTGCTTGGCGGGCCGGGATCTTTGCGCGTTGCGCTTTCTGAGCGCGAAGTTGCGGGTGCTGCGCTGACTGCGGAGTTTCCACGCATGCGCGCGCAGATCGACGCGACGCTGCCCGAGTCAGCGGCGGGGCGTGTGGCGCAGGCGAAGGGTTCGCTGCGCACAGAGATCGCGCCGGACACTTTCGCGCGCCTCGCCGGGTTTGCGCAGGACGCGAAGCGCCGTGTGGTTTCGCCGGTCACGGTCGACTTTGCGATCGCATCGCTCTCGCTTCCTATCGACGCGAACTGGAAGCCCGGCCTTGCGGGTGCCGCGATCGACGCGCGCGGATCGATCTCGCCTGTCGCGATTGAAGTGACCGATGAGCGCGGTGCAAAGAGCACGGTTTCGACCGACGCTTTGAGTGTGACGGCGCTTGCGACGCGCGCGTCGGAAGAGATCACGCTGAAGATCGCAACGGCGAAAGGTGCAACAACGACGACGGCAGCGGCAGCGGCTACTCCCGCCAAAACACGTGGGTCGCTTGACGCAGATGCGAAGGTGCGCGGGCTCTTCGCGGAGGCGAAACCCGACGGCGCGACTGGGCCGATTGCAGTCGACGCCGTGGTTGCCGCACGCGCGTTCCCTGCAGCCACGTTTGACGTCCTCGCATCAACCGATGGCGCGATACGACGCTATCTCGGTGACGTGATCGACGCAGACATCGATGCACGAATCGTCGGCGCGGGGACATCCGCGGCGCGCGGCACCGTGAAGGCGTCGCTCGTCTCGCCGAACGCGCGGGTCGATGTGCCCGAGGTGGCGATCGCCGATGGATTTGCGCGCGTTGCGACATCGAAACCGATGACCGCGACGCTTGCGCTTTCGGAACCAGTGCGCGAACAACTGCTCGCCCCGATCAATCAGATTTTCGCCGACGTCGTGTCGGGCGCGCCTGCGCGCTTCACGCTCGCGAACCTCGCATGGCCGCTTGATGGCGACCGCCGCCGCTTCGACGCCGAGTTCACGCTCGAGACCGGCGAAGTGAAACTGGTGAACTCGGGGCTTCTCTCTTGGATCCTGATGGCCGCGCAGGCCGGGCGCACCGATGGCTTCGAGGCGTTCATCGAGCCGCTGCGCGGGCGTGTTGCAAAGGGACGCTTGACCTACCGCGACTTCGCGCTCCGCGCTGGCAAGACAACGCAGGCGGCTGGCGCGACAGGATGGAAGAACTCGCTCGTCTTCAGCGGCGACATCGACCTCGCATCGGTTCCGATGAAGGCGATCGCGATCACCACGGGTGTTCCGCTCTCCGACGCGGGCAACTGGTCGAGCGACGCGCGTCGGCTCTTCGAGTCGATCGGCGCGGTCAGCCCGGAGTTGCTGAAGAGCCTCGTGGTCGGCGTGAAGTTGTCGGGCCCGATCTTCGACGCGCAGGGACGCCCCGCGAAACTTAACGAATCGCTCCAACTCCCCGATATCGGCGAGGCGATCCGTCAGAACCCCGGTGGCGCGATCGAGGCGGTCGGCGGCATCATCGACCTCTTCAAGAAGAAGGACGACAAGAAGAAGGACGACAAGAAGCGGGACGACAAGAAGAAGGACGAGACAAACAGCGCTCCGAAGCAGGGTCAGCCTGAAGTGCCGAAGCCGCAGGGCTGAACGCGTCGGTCGGATGCGGGAGCAGCACCGGATTCGATGGAACGAAGCGGATGTCCGTATTCGGCAGCCACATCCGTCGCCATGCGAGGCGCCGGTTCCCGCAGCATCGGGTGACGTCGGATCTCGGCGCCCTGCGGCGCTTACGGCCTACGGCGTCTTGCGTCGCTCGCGCTTACATCGGCTTCTCGCCGACGGTCTCGTCGTACACCTGAAGGAGCTTCGTCTTGTCGAAGATGAGTTCCTGGCGCGAGAGTCCCGTCACCTCGTAGTGCGGCGTCAGTTCGATCGCATCGCACGGGCAGGCTTCCTCGCACATGCCGCAGTAGATGCAGCGCAGTTCGTCGATGTCGAACTGCTTCGGGTACTTCTCGCGGTCGGACCACGGGCTTTCGTCGGCGACGATGTGGATGCACTTCGCGGGGCACGCGGTCGCGCACATGAAGCATGCGACGCAGCGCACGCGCCCGTCCTCGTCCTTGTTGAGGCGGTGCACGCCACGGAAGTAGGGTCGGTACTGGCCGCCCTCCTCGACCGGGCGGTCGTCGCGCTTCATCTCGGGGTACTGCAGCACCCAGATGTTCTTCTTGTTCGAGCCGCCGCGTCCGATGTTTTCGAAGCAGTGGCGGAGGGTGGTGCCAAGACCCTTGAAGATCGAGGGCAGGAACAGTGACTCTCCGCGGGTGAGGCGGGTGGGGGTCACGTCGATGACTTCTTCGTCTCGGATCGCCATGGGGCTGAGATGGTACGTTGGAGGGGTGCAGGACGAAAGCCGCCCATCCTCGCAGCGACCCGGAGCCCAGCGGGGGGCGTCCCGCGCCCGCCTTCTCTCGCCGACCAACGCGAGCCTCATGGGGCTGGGAGTCCAAGTGGGGAGCGAGGTTGCGGCGGGAGTCCTGCTTGGCCTTGGTGCCGATCACCTTGCTGGGACAAAGAATCGCTGGGTCGTGGTGGGCGC
>Ga0172372_10011228_pt1 | contig 11402 bp, 12 predicted proteins | sample LakKiv5m_2_FD_114544 | JGI IMG/M metagenome (GOLD analysis project Ga0172372, IMG submission 114544) | Freshwater microbial communities from Kabuno Bay, South-Kivu, Congo - kab_092012_9.5m | ecosystem: Environmental > Aquatic > Freshwater > Lake | place: Democratic Republic of the Congo... | reverse complement strand
TCATTTTGCAACCCTTCAAGTGATTGACGCGTTCTCGCGCAATACGTCTGAATCGTACGCCTGCCGTCTCTGATTGAAAAGGAAGCCGGGCCGAACAAAATTTTCATGAAACCATTTCCATGTCCGGCAGTCTGTTTCCGGCGCTCTCGTTCATAATCGCCCAATGTCGCTTAGCACCGCTCCCGTTCGTATTGGAAAATATTCCGTCATCCGCCAGATCGGTGCAGGTGCGACGGCCAATGTTTATCTGGTGCAGGACGATGCGTTTGCCACGGTAGCGCTCAAACAACTCGGTCGAGTGGCGCAAAGCGATCTGCACAAGCAGATGTTCCTCGCCGAGGTTGAACTGGGACAGCGCCTGCACCACAAAAATATCGTGCATGTGCTGGGGGCTGATCTGCAGGAAAAAACCGGGCCCTATTTGATCATGGAATATATAAACGGTAACTCGCTGGATCGTTTCGATGATACAGACCATTTGCTGCCGCTGAACACGGTACTTTCCATCGCCACCCAAATCGGCAATGCCTTGCGTTATGCCGCCTCCCTGGGTGTCGTTCATCGCGATGTCAAACCGGCCAACATCATTCTCATGCCCAATGGACAAGCCAAACTGACGGACTTCGGCTGCGCCATTCCCGCGCGCGAAGCGGGCTCAATTGTCGCAGGCAGTCTGGCCTATATGCCGCCCGAGCAACTGGAAGGCAAACCGCTGGATCAGCGTGCCGACATCTACGCGCTGGGCGCCGTCATGTATCGCCTGCTCACCGGCAAACATACTTTTGAGGCGGACAACAATTTCGACGCGCAAATCGCCGTGCTCAATTTTCCGGCTATTCCGATCGAAAAACAGCGCAAGGGGCTGCCGCCCGATCTCATCCGGCTGATTCACCGTGCGCTGGAAAAGGATGCCGCTGTCCGGCACCCGGACTGGGATACTTTCCTGAGCGAACTTGGCAATGTCACTCACGCGGTGCAAATGTGGGAAACTGACGTCGACCTCTATCGCGGTTTCAGTCCGCCGACTCAGCGTGCGCTATCGGACGTCATGGCACATGATCGGCAATTTTCGCGCAGCAATTTTTCGCGTAGCGCGATGCCGGATTTTCCGGGGGGTTAAATACACGCTAACAAGCAGGCATGACCTGCAACGTCTGCGTAAGGGCACGCTTATTGCTTCGATTGGGATATCTCTCTCAAATTTTTCAGTCAGAAACATGCACAACAACCATAGGGAAAAACTTTGGACTATGACGTACTGATCTTCGGCTCCGGCCCGGCTGGGCAACATGCCGCCTGGCAAGCCGCACGCATGGGAAAGCGGGCGGCCATTGTTGAACGCAAGCCCAAAATCGGCGGGGCCGGCTTGCAAACCGGCACCATTCCCAGCAAGGCGATGCGGGAAGCGGCATATGTCGCCTCGCGCGCCGGATCGGACGGCATGCGTCTGCTGTCGGCACCCGACAGTCGCCAACGCCATGGCTTGCTGGCTGAAGCGGTGCGCCGCAAGAACCAGGTCATCGCGCAACAGGAATCGGTCATTCTGCAGCGCCTGATGACTTCCGGGGTTGCGCTGATCCCAGGCGAAGCATCCCTGCTTGATCCCCATACGGTGCAAGTATCCGGCCATGCCGGAGCACAGCAAAAACTGTCGGCTGAGATCATCGTGCTTGCCACCGGCTCGCGGCCGCGCCGTCCCACTGAAATTCCCTTCGACAAAAAACAGATTCTGGATTCCACGTCCATACTCAATCTCAGCCATTTGCCCGAGAGTCTAATCGTCGTGGGTGGCGGTGTGATTGCCTGCGAATTCATCTCGATTTTCGCGGCACTGGGCGTCCATGTTTCGGTCGTCGACAGCCATGCTCAATTGCTCGCTTATTTAAGTGAAGATCTGGTCAGCGTTTTGACCCACAGTTTTCGCAATTTAGGCGTCACGCTACACATGAGCGAACGCGTCCGTGAAATTCGACACGAATCCGGACGCCCCCTGATCATGTTGGAAAGTGGTACACAGCTTTCGGCCGATGCCGTGCTTTACGCTCAGGGACGCCAGCCGAACAGCGAACGTTTAGAACTGGAGCGGGCTGGTGTTATCAGCCAGAATGGCTGGATTGAAGTGAACAACCACTTTCAAACCAGCGTCCAAAATATCTACGCAGTCGGCGATTTGATCGGCCGCCCAGCACTGGCTTCCACCGGCATGGAACAGGGCCGCGCGGCCGTCCTCCACGCCTTTGGTGGTGAAACCCAGGTCACAGCCGAAAACCTGCCCATGGCGATTTACACCATTCCGGAAATATCCTGCGTCGGAATGACCGAACGTGATGTGCAACAGGCGAATCTGAACTATGTCGTCGGACGCGCCTACTTTCGTGACAGTGCCCGAGGGCAAATTATCGGGGATGCCCACGGGCTGCTTAAACTGGTCGTGAACGCTAAAAATGAAAAATTGCTTGGCGTGCACATCGTCGGCGAGCAGGCCAGCGAACTCATACACATTGGCCAATTGGTCATGAATCTGAACGGCAGCGTTCGCGATCTGGTAAGCAATGTGTTCAACTATCCGACGCTGGCGGAATGCTACAAATTGGCAGCACTTGATTGTCTTCATCAAATCAAACTCGCCGGTCGCACAAAATAATCCGGGGACCGAACCTATCCCATTTAACTGCACCATTTCCGATCATATTTTTTTCATTCTGGTGCGTGGCGCGGAAATCCATCGGTAATTTGCTTCCGTTTTTATCACGTCAGCCCGGCAATCCCTCTATCATTTCATCATTGTTTGGGCTTGATTCTTTCGCGGCATGCTTATTGCTTTAGAAAGTGCATGAGCACCGAACACTATTACAACGAGATGGTTGACCCACAGGAGCGCGTCCGATCCCTGTATGCCGGAACCGCAGAATGGCTCTCCGGGGTCAGCCCTGAACAGCTTGAAGAAAAACGTGCGGAAGCCGAAATCCTGTTTCGTCGGGTAGGCATCACGTTCAATGTCTATGGCGAAGAGGCCGGGGGCGAGCGACTCATTCCCTTCGATATCATGCCGCGGATACTTTCTGCCTGCGAATGGCAGACGATCTCCAAAGGTGCCATCCAACGGGTGCGGGCATTGAACGCTTTTCTCTGGGATATCTATCACGAGCGCGAAATTATTCGGGCCGGCATTGTCCCGGAGAGCGTGCTAACCAATCCGATGTATCGTCCGGAAATGATTGGGGTGGATGTCCCCGGCGGAATCTACGCACACATCGCGGGTATCGATATCGTCCGGACCGGGGCAAACCAGTTTTATGTTCTGGAGGACAATCTGCGCACGCCGTCCGGGGTCTCTTACATGCTGGAAAATCGCAAGATGATGATGCGATTATTTCCCGAACTGTTCCACCGTCATCCGATTGCGCCGGTAGAACACTACCCGCAAGTACTGCTCGACAATTTACGTGCCGTCGCACCGCCGGGCGTCCGGAACCCCACCGTCGTATTGCTCACGCCAGGGGCCTATAACAGCGCTTATTTTGAGCATGCTTTCCTCGCGCAGCAGATGGGTATTGAGTTGGTCGAAGGGCAGGATTTATTTGTGCGAGACGATGCCGTCTTCATGCGCACGACCGGCGGTTCACGTCGTGTGGATGTCATTTACCGGCGACTGGACGATGACTTCATTGATCCGCTTGTCTTCCGCCCGGACTCAATGCTTGGCGTGCCCGGTTTGATTTCCGTATACCGCAACGGCGGCGTCACTCTGGCCAACGCCGTCGGAACCGGCGTCGCTGACGACAAGGCAATTTATACCTACGTTCCGGATATGGTGAAATTTTATCTGGGTGAAGCGCCCATCCTTGAAAATGTGCCAACCTACCGGCTCTCACTCAAAGACGATCTGGCCTACGTCCTTGAGCACCTCTCCGAACTTGTGGTTAAAGAAGTTCAGGGCTCGGGAGGCTATGGCATGCTGGTCGGGCCGGCTGCCAGCAAAGCAATGCTTTCAGATTTCCGTACCCGAATTCTGGACAAGCCGGAAAACTACATCGCGCAACCGACTCTCGCGCTGTCCACCTGCCCGACCCTGGTCGAACAGGGCATTGCACCGCGCCATGTGGATTTGCGCCCATTCGTTCTGTCGGGCAAAACCGTCTCACTGGTGCCCGGGGCACTCACACGCGTTGCCATGAAGGAAGGTTCGCTGGTAGTTAACTCTTCCCAAGGCGGCGGCACTAAGGATACTTGGATTTTGGAAGAGCGCACGCCATGCTGAGTCGCACCGCCGATCATCTTTACTGGATGGCTCGTTACATCGAGCGCGCCGAAAATATGGCGCGTCTCATCGACATTACCCACAAAATGTCACTGGTACCCAACGCGCGGCGCAGCGAAGAAACGCTCTGGCAACCACCCGTCAACATTGCGGGCAATATTGCCGTATTCACTCAGGATTACGGTATTTTCAGCACCCATAATGTCTTCCGCTATTTGGCGCTGGATATTCGGAATCCGTCCAGTATCGTCAGCGCCCTTAATAGCGCCCGAGAAAACGCTCGCGCCGTTCGGGTCGCCATGCCTTCTGAAATGTGGGAGAACATCAACGCGCTCTGGCTGGAGCTCCATGCACGGCTGCGCAGCGGCATCGGCGAGGATGATCTGGGGGAATTCTGTGACTGGGTTAAATCCAGCTCGCATCTTTTCCGGGGAGTTACTTTCGGAACCATGCTACGCGACGATGCATTCCACTTCGTTCAACTTGGGGGTGCGATCGAACGCGCGGACAACACGGCGCGCCTGCTTGATGTGAAATATCACCTGTTGCTGCCGACCAGCGAGGAAGTGGGTGGGGCGCTGGACTATTACGAGTGGAGCGCCCTGCTGCGGGCAGTGTCCTCCTTTCAGGCCTATCAAAAAATATACCGGGATCGTATCGAGCCCTGGCGGGTGGCTGAATTGCTGGTGCTACGTGCAGACTTGCCGCGCTCGCTGCATGCCTGCCTGGACCAGTTAATGCCACTGCTTGAAAAACTGGGCGGTAATGAAAGCCTGCGACTGGCGGGAGAGTTGCACGCGCGGCTGCACTATGGTCGGATGGAAGACATTTTCCAGAATGGCCTGCATGAATTTCTGTCCGAATTCATTGTGGACAATCGTCGTCTCGGCGCCGAAATACAGCGCACTTTTCTGTCCGCGCCAGCATGAAGCTGCATATCGAACACCGGACCCGCTATCGCTACGATCAACCGGTATCACACACCATCCAGCATTTGCGCCTCACGCCGCAGAGCGGATTGGGTCAAACCGTGCATTCGTGGCAACTCAAGACACGCGGACGGATGAGCGCACACCGTGACAGCTATGGAAACCTTATCCATACTCTGGTTCTGCCAGAACAGCATGATGAAATCGAAATCTTCGCCAGCGGGGAAGTCGAGACGGACTGCGCAATGCCCCCGCCGCACGAAACGCTTCCCCCGGCTTTGTTTCTGCGCAATACGGCATTAACTGAAACGAGTCCGGATCTGCTTGAATTCTGCGCGGCATACCGCGGGCAACCGGCAGCACGCTTGGATGACCTAGTCGGCGGCATCTTGGGTCGGGTCAGTTATGCGCGGGGCATTACGGATATACACTCCAGTGCGGCTGAGGCATTTTCCAAAAACGCTGGTGTTTGTCAGGATCATGCACATATTTTTATCGCCTGCTGTCGCGCTATGGGCATCCCCGCCCGTTATGTCAGCGGTTACCTGTTCACTGCCGATGGATCCTTGTGCGAAAGCCACGCTTGGGCTGATGCTTGGGATGGTGACCGCTGGCTCAGTTTTGATGTTTCAAATGGTCAGCGGGCCAACGGCATTCATGTCCGTGTTGCGCACGGGCTTGATTATCGCGACGCGTGTCCGGTAGCCGGCATCCGTCGTGGTGGCGGCAATGAGCATATGCTCGCCAGCGTACAGATTTCCCAGGTGCAACAATGAGTACCATGCCAAGATCTGAAAATGGATATCATGTTCGAACTATTTTGAGGAAGGTGTTTGCATGACTTATTGCGTGGGCGTTTTGCTAGATTCCGGCCTGGTGATGGCCTCCGATTCCCGGACCAATGCCGGTGTAGATCATGTGTCACTTTTTCCCAAAATGCGGGTTTTCGAAACGCCAGGTGAGCGCACTATCATTATCATGACTTCCGGTAATCTCGCGGTTTCCCAGCATGTTATCAACCTGCTGGAACGCATGATCGCCGAAAATATCGAACCGAATCTCATGACGGCCGCGTCGATGTTCGATGCGGCACAGATTGTCGGTCAGGCTATTCGAAGCGTGCACCACAGCGATGCGGAGGCACTTCGGCGGCACCACACCGAATTCCTGCAATCCATCCTGCTCGGCGGACAAATTCTCGGGGAGCCACCCCGGCTTTTCAATATTTACGCCGCCGGCAATTTTATCGAGGCGTGTACACAAACGCCCTATTTCCAGATCGGCGAAACAAAATACGGCAAACCCATCATCGACCGGGTGGTGCAAAACGACAGTACGCTGGAAGAGGTTGTGAAATGTACGCTGATCTCGTTTGACTCAACCATCCGCAGCAACCTGTCCGTCGGATTGCCCATTGACCTGTTTGTGTATGTATCGGATAGCTTTAACAGCACCGGGCGCCAGCGTATCGATGAAAATAATCCCTACTTTACCCAGCTTAGCCAGCGCTGGTCCGAAGGGCTGCGCCAGGTTTTCGCCGGCCTGCCTACCCCCCCCTGGAAGAACCCGGATCAAGCCGTTTAATTTCTGCAAAATAATCAGCATTAGTTCATTTGGAAATCTCAAGGTTGAGCAAGTCCATAACATGGGCGTTTAGAATATGGAAATATTAAGCCTCAGCAATAATTTGGTGAATATTCAAAGTCTTTCATCGGCCATCCGCGATGCCGTCGCACCGGTTTTTTTATTGACCGGCATCGGCTCTATTCTTGGTGTCCTTGTTAATCGTCTTGGAAGAGCAATTGATCGCGGAAGAAATATTTATACTGCCACGACAACCCAGAGTAATGAAACAAGCTATGAGTACAAAATTATTGTGCGAAGAATCGCCTGGATCAGACGATCCATTGGCTTGATAACTTTTTCCGGACTTTGTGTGAGCATCTCTATCGCGACACTCTTCATTGAGGTGGGCATTGGAATCAACGCACCGCTGCTGGTGTCGCTGTTTTTTGTGATCTCCATGTGCTCATTGATCATGGGATTACTTTGTTTTTTAAGAGAAATATCTCTTGCTACAAAGGAAATAAGTTTTCTAAATGTTGAAAATTAAGCACTGTAATCAATCCGAATAAAATTTTGGGTATCAGACAGTTTGCAATGCTAATTTCTACGTCAGTCTGGTTAGCTGACTGACAATCTCTTCTCCGCGGGCGTTATGGTGTCGCGCCATCCGATGTGCATAACGTGCCAACCCCCGCATGAGGTAATAAACCATTTGCGGATGTTTATACAGCAACGCCTCCACCTGGTATCGTTGCAATATGACCAATACAGTATCTGTTAAGGCGTCGATTCTCGCCTCAACGCGAGTAACTGTGCTACCCACAAAACTGGCAATCCTGGCGATATCACCACACGCTTCAAGAGTAAAATCTACATATTCTTCATCGACCAAAGCCGTCACTCTTATTCGCCCATTAGCAAGTACGAGCAATTCCTCCCGACCGAGACTTCCTGAAGACAGAATCTCTTCGCCCGCGGAAAAATATCTGACCACCAGTTGCGAACGCAGAATTTCGCGTTCGTGCGGATGTAATTCATTGGCAATCAGGCTGCTATTTAGCACACAATTCTTGGCTTCTATTTCTGACATCATGATGACTTTTTCCCATTCTTTCATTCTTAAAATCAATGTGTTTATTTAAGCAAATATCATTCCATATTTTCTATTTTATTGGATAAAAAAAGGGCACCTTACGGTGCCCTTGAACGGAGCGGGGATGCTCCGGGAGGAGAAGAAATCACAGAAAGAAATTACATCTGGTAAGCCCGTTCGCCGTGACTGGAAGTATCCAGGCCTTCACGCTCAGCCTCTTCGCTGACACGCAGACCCATGACCAGATCAACCAGTTTGAACAACACGAAGCTCACAACACCTGACCAGACAACGGTTACCAGCACGCCGGTCGCCTGAGTCATCACCTGGCCACTCATGGTGTAACCGTCTACGCCTACACCGCCAAGCGCCGGCGAAACGAAGATGCCTGTGCCAATCGCGCCGATGATGCCGCCGACAGCATGGATACCAAATACATCCAGAGAGTCGTCATATCCCAAAGCTTTCTTCAGACCGGACACGGCCCACAAACAGACTGGGCCAACCACAGCACCCAGCGCTATCGCACCCATCGGCCCCACCAATCCGGCGGCAGGTGTTACCGCCACCAAGCCAGCTACCGCACCGGAAGCAATGCCCAGCATGGAAGCCTTGCCACGCAACAACTTTTCAGAAGCCATCCAGGTCAGCGCTGCCGCAGCCGTAGCTACGATGGTATTCAACAGCGCGAGTGCCGCACCACCAGTAGCTTCCAGGTTGGAACCGGCGTTGAAACCAAACCAGCCCACCCACAGCAAGGACGCACCAATCATGGTCATCGGCAAGTTGTGCGGAGCCATCGGCTCCTTGCCGTAACCGATACGCTTGCCGATCACGATCGCGCCAACCAGTGCTGCAATACCGGCGTTGATGTGCACCACGGTGCCGCCGGCGAAATCCAGCGCGCCCTTCTCGAACAGATAACCACCTGTTGCCCATACCATGTGCGCGATAGGCAGGTAGGAGAAAGTGAACCACAGCGCGGAGAACACCATCAGTGCGCCGAACTTAATACGCTCGGCAAAGCCACCGATAATGAGGGCGGTGGTAATCGCCGCAAAGGTCAGCTGGAAAGCCACAAAGGTGAATTCGGGAATCACCACGCCGTCGGTGAACGTCGCCGCAGTGCTGTCACCGGTCATGCCTGCCAGGAAGAGCTTGGCGGCATCACCAATCAGCCAGTTCATCGAGCCGCCATCACCAAACGCCAGTGAGTAGCCATAAATGACCCATAGCACGGAGATCAGCGCAAAAATACCGAACACCTGCGAGAGCACCGACAGCATGTTTTTGGCGCGCACCAAGCCGCCATAAAACAGTGATAGCCCCGGAACAATCATTAGAATAACCAGCAGCGTGGACAACATCATCCAAGTCGTGTCGCCCTTATCGGGAACCGGTGCGGCAGCTACTTCAGCAGCGGCTGCCTCAGCGGGAGCTACCGCTGCGGTGACTGCTTCTTCAACGACCACCAAGTCCTCAGCAGACACGCCTGCGGAGAACCCACACAACACTGCCAGCAACGTAATCAGCATGAAAATCTTTTTCATGACACTCTCCTTACAACGCGTCTATACCGGACTCGCCGGTACGGATGCGAATCACTTGTTCGATGGGTGAAACAAAAATCTTGCCGTCGCCGATCTTGCCGGTCTGGGCTGATTTTTCGATGGCTTCCAACACCTGATCCAGCATGCTGGCAGGTACCGCGGCCTCCACCTTCACCTTGGGCAGAAAATCCACCACATATTCCGCACCACGATACAACTCGGTGTGTCCTTTTTGCCGCCCGAAACCCTTGACCTCGGTGACGGTGATGCCCTGTACGCCGATCGTAGACAGAGCTTCACGCACTTCGTCGAGTTTGAACGGCTTGATGATCGCTGTGACCATTTTCATAACGCTCTCCTATTCAGGTGAGGGGGCGGCAAAGCGCCCCCGGTTAATTAGAATGCGTGGGAAATCGACAATGTTGCTGTGCCACGACCCAAATCTTTGCCGGCCGGTGTTGTGTAAAAACCGCCTGCAGCCGTATTAGTATCGCTGTAAGCCAGCGTCACGGCATAGCCACTCAGATCCATGGCCGCACTCACTTTCCAATCACTATAAGTTGCCGAAGTTCCTGCCAGCGCAAGTGCATCAGCCGCCGTACCCTTGTAGGTTTGTTTGCCGGCATGACCACCCAGCGTAATGCCGGTTTCTCCCAGCGGGACACTGGCATTCAGCTCAAGATAATTGGTACCAGACGCGCCGGGAACCGTCAGGAATTGGCCCAGACCATAGGAATACTTAACGGTTACCCATTTATATCCCAGAGCGCCATAAATCTCGTCGGTATCGGCCTTCGTGGCGCCCGCGGCATAACCGCTTGCCGGGTAGTTGTAACGAATGAATCCAACGTCGTAGCTGAAGTCTTCGGCAAAGCCGTTACGGAAACCGAAATAGGTGTCGAGCTCGAGGCTGGAGCTCACCCCAGCGTTGAAATCGGCGATCCAGCTCACATTGGAGCCCCATATCCCCGCATACAACCCGCTGTCATGCGCGTAGTCGATACCGCCCTGTACCGCCGGATTCCCCGAGGTTTGAGAGATGCCGCGGAATATGTAGTCCGTAGTAAAACCCACATTCGCACTGAACGGGGATGCAGCTTCATCAGCCATTGCAACGCCAGGTACAACCAGTGCCGTCAGGATTAAAGAATTCAAAAGTGTCTTTTTCATGTTCGTTTCCTCTCAAGTTAACGGGACAAAAGTATCCGCCCCCTCTCTTAAGCACATAGCGTGCCACAATTTTTTATTGTTTTACTTCAGCAAGTTAAATGACGTATACAACATAATCAAAAAACTGTTTGCCAACACACGGTGCGACAATTCCGGGCGCCGGCACCGATACGGTGCGCAGTTTCAGTCCGAATATTGCTAAACTTGCTGCACACTCAAGCCTTCGGAGATGCGAATCATGATCAATCAAAAGTTTTTTGAAGAACTGTCCGGCAAATTGAATCAGGCCGTGGCCAACAGTCCGGCCAAGGATTTCGAGAAAAATGCCCGCGCGCTGCTGGCTCAGGGATTCGCCAAACTGGATCTCGTCACCCGCGAAGAATTCGACATTCAGAGCCAAGTCCTGGCCCGCGCCCGCGAACAGCTCGCTGAACTGGAAAAACGCGTGGCCGAGCTGGAACAGCGCCAGGCCTGATTTCCCCGTGGGACTCGCCGTCCTTCACAGCCGGGGGCTTTCCGGCATGGATGCCCCGCCGGTCACCGTCGAGGTGCATCTCGCCAACGGCCTGCCAAATTTCAGTATCGTCGGCCTCGCGGAAACCGAGGTCAAGGAAAGCAAGGATCGCGTGCGCGCCGCCCTGCAGAATTGCCAGTTCGAATTTCCCGCCCGGCGCATCACCGTCAATCTCGCCCCGGCTGATCTGCCCAAGGAAAGCGGGCGCTTTGATCTGCCGATTGCGATTGGCATTCTCGCGGCATCAGGCCAAATCCCCGACAGCGCGCTGGACAAATACGAATTTGCCGGTGAACTTGGGTTGAGCGGGGAATTGCGC
>Ga0172372_10011225_pt1 | contig 11404 bp, 7 predicted proteins | sample LakKiv5m_2_FD_114544 | JGI IMG/M metagenome (GOLD analysis project Ga0172372, IMG submission 114544) | Freshwater microbial communities from Kabuno Bay, South-Kivu, Congo - kab_092012_9.5m | ecosystem: Environmental > Aquatic > Freshwater > Lake | place: Democratic Republic of the Congo... | reverse complement strand
CCGCTCGTCAGTCGCGTGTCTCGACACGCTCCTTCCTCGCGAATCGCGCGTCGAGCGCGCTCGTCAACCGCGGCCCGGCTGAGCTTCGCCTGCTCGGTCCGGCTTTCGCAGCAGCCTGCTAGTTGGCCGCGGGCGCGGCGCCGCTACCCGCTTCGGGCGCGGGGGCCGCCGGCGCGGGCGCGCTGCCGTCGGCCGGCACGGGCGCTCCGCCGGCCGGAGGGGCGCCGCCCTCGGCGCCGAGTGGCGGCGCGTTCACGGGGGCCGGGGTCGCGCCCGGGCCGCCGGTGGCATCCACCGAGTAGGGGTTGGCCGCCCCGTCCGCCAGCACCATCGCGAGGTCGGTGATGGGCGCCTCGAGCACGTTGACGTTCTCGCGGAGCGCGCTCGGCTCGGCGGCGTCCGGACCGTTCCCGGTGGCGTCCACGAAGGCCAGGACGATGACCGGGCCGAGGTTCTTGGGCAGCTCCACGGCCCAGGGGCCCTGCTGCTCGAGGGTGAGGGTGTGCAGGATCTCGGGCTTCCCGTCGCTCCCCGGGCGGAAGAAGTCCACGCGGAGCTTCCCGACCTGGGCGCCTTCGTACGTGAAGCTCCCCTCGAGCTTCACGCCTTCGCCCGGCGCGACGCTCAGGGCCGGCATCACCACCCCCTGGGGATCGGCGCCCGCCACGGCCCCGCCTCCGGGCGGGGGGGCGCCCATCCCGGCGCCGGCGTTCGGGTCCACGCCCTTGCCGGTCGCGTCGTAGGGCTTCTCCGGATCGGGGCAGCCGGCGGCGAGCAGCAGGATCGAAAGGACAAAACCCGGACGCATGGAGACCTCTACGAGCGCCCTGCCTATATCTCGCCCCGCACCCCCACCAGGGGGATGAACCCCGGACCGCTCACCCCCTGCACCTCGTCGTAGTCGTAGGACCACGCCAGGTACATGGTGTTGCTCCCCTTGGGCACGTACCAGGCCTCCAGGTAGGGGGTGATGACCCCCCGGCGCAGCTCGAAGCGCTTCTCGAGGTGGAGGTCCACCTTCTGGTAGGCGGGCAGCCGGGAGCCGTTCCGCGGCCCGTAGACCGGGAGGTACTGGTCGCTCACCGCGTCGTACACCCCGTCCACCACCTCGGTGACCGGCAGGCCCGCGGACACCCGGTAGCGAAGGCCCAGGTTCCAGGTGGGCGCGAAGGTCCAGCTCGCCACGTAGTTCACCGCGAAGGGCTGGTCGTAGTCCCCCGGGCTCTCCACGCCGTCGATGGTGCGCGTGGTGCGCGAGAGGTCCACGGAGAGCCAGGTGAAGAACACCTCGCGGAGCCGGTAGCGGCTGGTGATCGAGAGGCCGAGCGAGCGCCCCTCCACCCCCGTGATCGGCGCCTCGCCGGGATCGGCGACCAACAGGTCGCGCATCCAGCGGGCCCAGCCGTCCACCCCGAACTCGAGCCGCTGGGCCACGGTCTGGTCGAAACCCGCCGCGACCTGGGTCGAGGTGGCGGAGACGGGTTCGGTGCCCCCGCCGAGCACCGGCGACGCGAGCCAGGTGTCGGGGAACTGCCCGTAGCGCCCGGCGGCCGCGCGCAGGCGGGTCCACTCCCCGATCTGCCAGCGCACACCGAGCCGGGGGTCGACCCGCAGGCGACGGGTCAACGAGTCCACGTCGAGCCGGACGGCCGGGAGCAGGCGGGCCGAGCCCAGGTCCAGCCGCGGCTCGGCGTAGAGGCCGCCGATGGCGCGGATCGTACGGTCGTCGGTGGAGAGGCCGCGGGCGAGGAAGGGCGCTTCGCGGGCCACCTCGGGCCAGGGGCGGTCGGCGACCACCACCAGGTGCTCCTGCATGAGCCGCAGCTCGGCCCCGGCGGCGAGGTCGAGGGCGTCGGACACCCGGGCCACGGTGTCCTCCCGCGCCTGCAGGGTGAACGTGCGATCGTGGCTCGACGCGAGCGGCAGATCCCCGTCGGCCCGCGAGGCGGTGAACGAGACGTGGCCCTGGAAGCTCCCCCCGGGGGTCAGGTCCCGATGCTGCACGGCCAGCACCTGGAAGTCCTGGCGCCAGGTGAAGACCGGGTTCTCCGACTGTTCCCAGGGGTCGAGCAGCGTCGGCTCCCCCGCGTAGCGGTCGTAGGCGTCGCCCGCCCCGAAGGTGGCGATTCCCACACGGTGGTCGCCCCGCGTGTGCTCCGCGCGCGCGAACCAGTCGTAGAACACCGGGAAGAGGGTGTACTGCAGGGAGTCCGAGTCGATGAGGTCGAGGTAGCTGCGCCGCCCGCTCGCCCGCAGCGTCCACGCCTCGCTCACCGGCACCTCGGCCGACGCGCCGCCCATCACGAGGTTGAGGTTGGCGGACCCGTGGACGCGCGCGGGTCGCGTCCAGGTGGACCGCGTGTCGATCACCGCGCCCAGCGTGTCCCCCCACGCCCCCCCGAAGGTGGAGGGGTAGAGGCTCAGCTCGTCCAGCAGCCGGGTGTGGAAGACCGAGCTGTACTGATTGTAGTGGTAAAGGTAGGGGAGCTCGATGCCGTCGAGGTAGAAGCGGTTGTCGCCGGGCTGGCTGCCGCGGACCGAGATGTCCCCCGAGGTGGGCGCGTACTCGGGGGTCTGGGCGACGCCGGCGAGGGCCTGGAGCAGGCGGACGGGGTCCTCGAAGGTGCCCGGCGTCTCGAGCACGCGCTCGCGGTCCAGGTGCTGCTCGGCCACCACCGGCGGGTCCCGGCGCGCCTCCACGACCACCTCCAGGGCCGCCACGCCCCGGCGCAGGTACACCCGCCACGGCCCGGCCTCGGGGACCGGCTCGGTGTACGGCGTGTAGCCCCCGGCGAGGAAGTCGACCGGCGTCCCGGCCGGCAGATCCACCGTGAACCGGCCGTCGGCGGTGGTGCTCCAGGTCGTGTCCCCGACGCGCAGGGTGACCTCCGGGATCGGGTCGGCAGTGCCGCGCTCCAGCACCTGGCCCTGGATCTCCACCGCCCAGAGGGCGCCGACGAGCAGGATCACGGGAGGACCTCTCCCCGGGCGACCAGGCGAGCGCCCACCAGGTCGTCGCGCGCGCACCAGCCTTCGGCCAGCGCGGCGAAGTCGAAGGAGACCCCCGCCTCGAGGCCGCACGCGGCCTCGGACGCGCTCGCATCCTCCGCGGGGGCGAGGTCCAGGAGCTCGATTCCGGCCACGGTCTCCGACGTGCCGACGGTGAAGGACCAGAACTCGCCGCCCGGCGTGGCGTCCACCGGGAACACGCGCCCGGCGGTGTAGAGGCGCGGTCCGAGCACCGCCACCGCGGCGTCCAGCGTGATCCAGCTGTTCCCGCCCGCCCCGTCGAAGACCAGCGCGACGGTGGACACGACGCCCTCGTCCACCGGGGTGGAGCTCTCCACCTCGTTGTCGTCCAGGACCACCCGCGAGGCGAACCAGTCGGTGGAGGTGGCGTCGAGCTCGGCGAAGGTTCCGTCCGTGGCCATCCAGTGGGTGGTGGCCCCGTCCTCCTGGAGGGACAGGGCGAGCCGGAGCGCGCCGTCGGGCGCGACCGGGACGTCGGCGCCCACCGGTGCGGCCCGGCGCTCGTCGATCGGGGCGACCACGTCCGAGGCCTCGAGCTCCGTCGTGCCCCGGACCCAGCTCTCCACCACGGGGGGCACGGGGGGGGCGTCGAGGGCGAGCACCGCGTGCTCCTCGTGCTCACCGTCGCTGGCGCGGAGCTCGATGTCCACGGGGGGAGCCACCGGAAGGGTCGCCGTCGGCCCGGTCGCGGTGAGCTCGCCCGCGGTCCAGACCACCTCCGGCGGGGCGGGGTGCCAGAGGCCGTGCCCCGACCAGACGAAGGCGCGCAGGTCCAGGCCCCCGGAACCCGCCCGCGCCTGCACCCCCACGATGCGGAAGCTCGCCAGGTCGCGGCGGTCCTCCGCGAAGGGCTCCTGGCAGGCGGCGAGGAGGAGGGTGAGCAGCACGGGGAGCGCCGCTAACCGGATGCTGGCCCCCACGGGGTGGGCTTCGTCACCGCCACGTCAACCCTTCCGCCGCCCGAGCGCCGTGCTTTGGGATACGCTTCGGAGCCCCACCAGAGAGAGAACTCATGCTCGACTACCGTGTCCGTTGCTGTCCCGATGGCCTGGTCACCGATCGGCGTCGTCGCATCAAGGTGCTCGACTGCACCATCCGCGACGGCGGGATCTGCAACAACTGGAAGTTCGACCGTGCCTGGGTGAAGCGCACATTCGAGGCGCTGCAGCTGGCGGGCATCGACTACATGGAGATCGGGTACCGGACCCGCGAGGGCGTGTTCGACCGCGCCAAGGTCGGCGAGTGGCGCTTCCTCGAGGAGGAGGTCCTCGCCGAGGTCACCGCCAACTACCAGGGCCAGATGAAGATCGCGGCCATGCTGGACTGCGGCAAGGTTGACCCGCAGGACCTCCGCCCCCGCGGCGAGACGGTGGTCAACACGATCCGGATCGCGACCTACGCGCACCAGATGACCGAGGCGCGCCGCCTCCTCGATCGGGCCCTGGAGCTCGGCTACGAGACTTTCATGAACGTGATGGCCGTCTCCACCCTGGAGCCGGCCGAGGTGGACGTCTTCCTCGACGAGCTGCGCGTCTCCGGGGTCCACAACGTCGCGATCGTGGACTCGTTCGGCGCGCTCTACCCCTACCACGTGGAGCACCTGTTCCGGGTGTACCAGAACCGGCTGGGCGAGAAGATCAAGGTGGGCATCCACACCCACAACAACCAGCAGCAGGCCTTCGCCAACACGATCGCGGCGATCGACGCGGGGGCGGACTTCGTCGACGCGACGGTGCACGGCATCGGCCGCGGCGCGGGCAACTGCCCCCTCGAGCTGCTCCTGTTCTACCTGGACAACCCCCGCTACGACGTGCGGCCCATCCTCGAGCTGGTGGACGAGTACGCCTCCCTCCGGGACGAGCTGCGCTTCGGCTACCACCTGCCCTACGCCATCACCGGCTTCTACAACGTGCACCCCCGGGCGGGCATCCAGCGCATGTCGCGCGAGGACCGCTACGAGTGCCGTGAGATGTTCGAGACCTTCCAGGGTCGGTTCGGCGAGCGCGGCCCGGCGGATTGATCTCGCCCGGGGCGCGGCTGCTCCGCTTCTGGAACCCGGAGCCGGCGCCGCGCGAGCGGGTGCCGGTGGTCCGCTGCGGCCCCGCCCGGGTGGCCCGCGCCGGTGACTGGGTGCGGGTCCTCACCTGGAACCTGCAGTACGGCGGGACCCGGCGCCATCACTTCTTCTACGACGGTGGCGACGCGGTCCGCGTTCCCCTCGCCGACGTCCGGGACGCGGTCGGCGCCATCGGGGCCGTCCTGCGCGCTGCGGACGCGGATCTGGTCTTCCTCCAGGAGGTGGACCGGGGCTCGGGGCGGACCGGCTTCGTGGACCAGCTGGCCGCGCTCCAGGGCGGGCTTGGGTACCCCCTGCAGGTCTCCACCCCGGTCCACCTGACCCGCTTCCTGCCGCATCCCGTGGCCCGGCCGCTCGGCCAGGTGGTCATGCATCAGTGCATCCTCTCGCGGGTGGAGCTCGGCCCCGCCGAGCGGATCGCGCTGCCCCCGCTGGGGGAGTCGGCGGTCCGGCGCAGCTTCAACCTCAAGCGCGCGCTCCTGACCAGCCGGGTGGGTGGGCTCCGCGTGGGCGGGACACACCTCTCGGCCTTCTCCCGCGGCGATGGCACCCTTGGACGGCAGGTGGACGCGCTCTGCGCCTGGGCCGGGGAGGGGGGGCCCTGGCTCCTGGCCGGCGACTTCAACCTCCTCCCGGCGGGCGACGACCCGGCGCGCCTCGGGCGCGACGCGCGGGAGTATGCCGACGGTCCGGGTCCGATGGCCGCGTTGCTAGCGACCGGGCGCTCGGTCGTCCCGGCCGAACGCAGGCTGGAGCCCGCCTTCCGCACCTACCTGCCTCCGGGCGCCGACGCCCCCGATCGCGCGCTGGACCACCTCTTCGTGCACCCCGAGGTGGAGACGCGCGCCCCGCAGGTCTGGCCAGTGGCGCCGTGGGTCTCCGATCACCTTCCGCTGGTGGCGGAGGTGCGACTTCCAAAGGGGCGGTGAGCGACTCGGATCGCTCACGGGACTTCGGTTACCATCCGGTCATGGCGCAGCCCCCCCCGCCACCGGCGCCCGTCGAGAGCGTGGACGATCCCGAGGAACGCCTCTCCGGGACGACACCGCGCGGTCAGGCCGCGAGCGGGCTGCTGGTGTCGCTGGCTCGCGCGGCCCGCTCCTTCCTGCTCTACGATCCGTCCAACGAGGCCATCCGGCACTTCCTGGAGAAGCTGCGGAGCTCGGCGGACTCCTACTTCAACGTCTACGGGGATCTGGACCTGGAGGTGCGCCCCTTCGAGCTGGCCACCGCCGGGGAGGTCATCTACCTGGACCGCGACCGCGAACGCTCGCTGGCGTTCCGGCTCTTCCGCGACGGGGTCCGGCGGGTGTTGCTCCGGCCCGAGGTCAACTGGCCGGAGCTCCTGAAGTTCCTCGAGATCATGTCCATCCGCTACACGGGGGTGCGTCAGACCGAGGACGACCTCGTGGTGCTCCTCTGGCGCGCCGGCTTCCGGCACATCGAGGTGGAGGCGGTGGAGGGCCTGGAGGCCGACGACGGCGGGGAGTCCGACGCGATGATCCGCGCCCAGGCGGCCACCTTCGCCGGGGTCCCCGAGACCTTCGACCTGCCGGCGCCCACCCTGGGCCCGCCGGCGCCCGTCGCCTACGTGCCGCTCGCGCCCGAGCTGCTCGCGCCGCTGGTGGAAGAGGACGGCACCTACGCCGTTCCGGGGCTCTGCGAGCGGCTCGTCGAGGAGCTGACCAACGCGTCCCTGCGCGGGGAGATCCCCTTCGCCGAGGTCCTTCCCTCGCTGCGCGAGCTGCGGGACTTCCTCCTCGGCGAGGGCACCATCCACCCCCTGCTCCGGACCGCCCGGCTGCTGCGGGACCTCCCGCTCGAGGACCCGGCCGACCAGGAGGGGCGCGACCAGCTGATCATGACCTTCGCGGATCCCGGGTCGCTGGCCCGACTGCTGCGGAGCGTGCCGCGCGACGCCCGCGGGGCGAGCCAGGAGGTGGTGGAGCTCCTCGACCTGCTCCCCGGCGACCACCTGCGCACGCTGGTGAAGGTCCTCGAGATCGAGAAGGGTGAGTCCGCGCGGCGCGCCGCCCGCACGCTCATCGAGAACTACGTCGCGACCCGGGCCGAGTGGCTCCAGGCCTACCTGACCACCGCGGACGCCTCGGTCGCCGCCGAGCTGCTCCGGGCCATCTCCCACGCGTCCCTGGAGCACGGGCTCCAGGCTGCCGAGCGGCTGGTGGAGCGCCACGAGATGGAGGTCGAGTTCGAGATGCTCCACCTCCTGGGCCGGGCGCCGGTGACCCCGCAGATCGGGCGGCTGCTCGGGCGCCTCGTCGCCTCCCCCCACGACGAGATCCGCTTGCGGGCGATGGAGGCCGTGCGCAACCGCGCGGTCGTCTCGGCGTTCCGGCCGCTCGTGGAGTACCTCAAGCGGGTCGCCCAGATCCGGCTCGACGAGCCCGAGGCGGCCATGGCGGGGGAGGCGATGGCCCGCGCGGACGCGATGGCGGCCCTGGCGCAGTTCCGGGAGTGGGCGCGGCCACCCGGGCTCTTCACCGTCGTCCTGCCCGGGCACGTGCGGCTGCACTTCGTTGCCGTGGCGGGGCTGACCACGATGCCCGGCGAGGAGCCGGAGCGCCTGGTCACCGCGCTCAAGACCCGCGCCGAGGCGCCGCTGCAGGCCTTCATCATCCAGGCGATGATCCGGCGCCGCCGGAACATGCGGGGAGGGGGCGGATGAGCGAAGAACGGGACGAGCTCCTCCTCGCGCAGGACCAGCTCGGGAAGGCCATCGAGCAGGCCCGGGCGGGAGAAGACCGCCAGCTGGCCCAGCAGGTGCGTGACCTCGGCGAGCAGGTGGTGCGCCTTCTGAACGGGCTCCAGCGCCTCACCCAGATCCACGACCCGAAGAACGCCGCCTTCGACCAGCCGGTGCTGGACCTGGCCGACGCGTTGCGTCGCCTCTACGACCTGCTCGGCGCGGTCCGGGTGGTGTGCGTCGAAGGGCAGGTGTACGTCAACGACATCCGCATCCGCCTCGACGAGCGGACCTCGACCGCCAGCGAGCTCGCGGACGAGCTGGCCCGTCACGGCGCGGGCGGGCTGACCTTCCACGAGCCGGTGAACGGCCCGGGCATCCGCGCCCTCACCTTCCTGCTCGCCGCCGCCGCCGCGCCCGCCGACGCGCGGCGCGAGCTCAGCGAGAAGCTCCAGGCGGCCGGGCTCGCCATGGTGACCCCGACCGGCTTCTTCCGGCTGCGGCTGTCGGGCGAGAAGGCGTCGGAGCCTACGGAGACCGGGCTGCACCGGGCGCTGGAGCGGGCCGGCGCCGTGGCGCACGACGCGATGGCCCAGCTCGCCGCGGGGCGGATGCCCAACCCGGCGCCGCTCCGGCGCGTGGTGGCCGAGCTGGTGGACGCGAGCGCGGAGCTCGACGTGGTCGCCGACGAGGCGCAGCTCCCCGACCCGGAAGCCACCGTCTACGCCCGCCACACCCGGCGGGTGTGCGTGCTGGCGGTGGTCCTGGGGCGGGACCTGGGCCTCCCCCACGCCAACCTCGCCGACCTCGGCGTGGCGGCCATGTTCCACGACGCCGGCTACGCCTCGCGCGCGGGCGGGGCTCCTCCCGATCTCGAACAGCATCCCGTCCGCTCGCTCCGCGTCCTGCTCCGGCAGCGCGGCTTCCACACCGCGAAGCTCCGCCGTCAGCTCGCGGCGGTCCAGCACCACCGTGGAGCCGAGGAACGACCGAGCCTGTACGCCCGGATCCTGCGCATCTGCGACGACTTCGACACCCTGACCCGGATGCGGGCCACGGGTCCGATCCTCCCTCCCGGGGAGGCGCTGCGGGTGATGGCCAGCGGTGTCGGCCCTGTCTACGACCCCGTCCTGTTCCAGCTCTTCGTCAACCGCATGGGGAAGTGGCCGCCCGGAGCCGTGCTCAGGCTCGCCGACGGACGTGTGGTGGTCTCGGTCTCCGGGGCCCGTGACCCTTCGTTGTGGGCCATCCCGCTGACCCACCTGGTCCGGGCGGCCGACGGCCGGCCCGCGGCCGAGACCACCGCCGTCGACCTCGCCCTCGAAGGCGAGGTGGTCGCCGAGCTGCACCCGGCCGAGTTCCTCACCGGCTGAGCTTGTCGGTGACCTCGTCCTCGGGCGAGTCGTCCTGGACGTCCTGGAGCGCCTCGGCCTCGATCGCCGGAAGCTCCGAGCCCTCGCTGGCGGGCTCGTCGAGCCGCGAGGGGCGGGCGCGCGCGAGCATGCGCGAGAGGAGGTCTCCGATCGAGGCGCCGTCGTCCTCCTCCTGGACCACGGCGTGGTCGGCGGGGGCCGCGGCGAGGGAGACGCGCGGGGGTCGGGCCTCGGCGTCGGCCAGGGGGGGCAGCGATCGCGCCACCGTCTTGACCCGGACGCCGGTCGGGCCGGGCTCCGCGACGGGCGGGGCCGCCAGCGGGGGGGGGAGGACGGTCGCCGGCGGTCGGGATCCCTCGCGGGGCAGGGGCAGGGGGGAGATGGTGGCGCCCAGCACGGCGCGCGTGCTCGGGATCGGACGCGGCCGCGGGCGGAGCCCGGGGGCACGGGTGACGGTGCTGTCCGCGGGGGGAGCGACCTGGGGCACCTGGAAGACGGGGCGCTGGACCTCGTCGCTGTCCTCCCAGCCGTCCTCGTCCAGCACCTCCACGCTGGCGCGGGTCGCGTTGTAGACGCGGGCGCCGGCCCGGCGGGCGATGTCGGTCCAGCCGTTCTCCTCCGTGGTGGCGGTCAGCCGCTCCAGGGGGAGCCAGAGGTCGGGGCTCTGCACCTCGAGGAGGCCGCGCTCGCAGGCGACGGCGAACCAGGCCCGGCAGGTACGCTCGTCCCGCGCCTCCGCGGCCAGGAGCGCCCGGAGCAGACCGACCTGCAGCCACAGGGCGTGGCGAGGGGCGGAGGCCAGCGCGTCGGCCGCGAGGTCCACCTCCTGCTTGACGCGCTTGGGCTCGGAGCGCGCGAGGCCCAGGAGGGCCAGCTGGATCCGGGCGTTGGCCACGATCTGGGCGTGGGCCCGCTCACCCGCGAAGCGCGCCACCCAGCGCACCACGTCCTCCGAGGCGTCGAGCCGGCCGGAGTAGCGGAGCACGTCCGCCAGGAGCGAGCGGCACCGCAGGTGCAGGGCGTCGGCCCCGAGGGTGGCGGCGATGGCTCCCGCGGAGGTGAGGAACTGCTCGCCCTCCTCCCACTCCTTCCGCTCCATGTGCAGGAGCCCGCGGGTGGCGAAGGCCTCGGCGATGCGGCGGGTGTCGCCGGAGGCGCGGGAGACGCTGTGGAGCCGCTCCACGAGCTTGTCGATCTGGTCCAGCTGTCCGGCGCGGATGCGCGCCTCCACCAGGCCGTTGATCGCCTCGGACTCCAGGACGAGATCCCCCTGGTTCATCCGGAGCACCTCGCTCCAGTGGGCGATGGCGTTGTCGGGTCGGCCTTCGGCGCGCGCCAGGCGGGCCTTCTGCACCGCGACCTCGATGAGGCCCAGCCGGTCCCGGAGCGCCGCGAAGACGGTGCGGGCCTGGTCCAACTCCCGGTGGGCGAGCTCGATGTCGCCCTGCTTGCGCGCGGCGCGCCCCAGGAGGACGTGCAGCCGGGTGCGCGCGAGGCGATCCCCCTCGACCTCCCGGAGCGCGTGTTGGATGAGCGGGGTGGCGCGCTCGGGCTCTCCGGCCTCGAGCAGGCCCTCCGCGTGCAGCCGGCGGGCTTCGAGGCGGGCCGTGGGCTGACCCACGAGGTCGGCGGACTCGATCGCCAGCGCGGCGGCGCGGATGGCGTCGCGGCGTCCGCCCTGGTTCATCGCCTTGGCGGAGGCGATGAGCGGGCCGACGGCCCGGGCGGGCTCGGCGGCGCGCAGGCGATGGAGCCCGAGCGGCAGGTAGACGTCGAGGCCGGTCGACTCGCCGAGCTGCTCCCAGGCGTCGGCGAGCCGGCGGTGGACGCTCGTCACGTCGGGATGCGCCTGCGCGAGCTCCAGGGACTTCTGCCAGATGCGGGCGTGCTCGAACACCAGGTAGCCGCGTCGCTCGGCGACGAGCCCCGTGGCGAGCAGCGCGTCGAGCCCGGCGTCGTTGAAGATCCGGATCAGCGCGACGGGGGGCTCCTGCCCGGCGAGCGCGATGGCGCAGATGGTCTCCTCGGCACCCGCGGGGTCGGCGCAGTGGTCGAGCGCGGCGCGCAGGCGGCGGCGGACCAGCTCGTCGTGGTCCGAGGGGAAGGCGGCCTCGAGCGAAATCGCGGCGGGGAGCGTGTACTCGCCGCGGGCGTTGAAGACGAGGAGCCGGCGCGAGGACCACTCGCGGAGGAGCAGGCCGGCGGAGAGCGGATCCCCTT
>Ga0172372_10011224_pt1 | contig 11404 bp, 10 predicted proteins | sample LakKiv5m_2_FD_114544 | JGI IMG/M metagenome (GOLD analysis project Ga0172372, IMG submission 114544) | Freshwater microbial communities from Kabuno Bay, South-Kivu, Congo - kab_092012_9.5m | ecosystem: Environmental > Aquatic > Freshwater > Lake | place: Democratic Republic of the Congo... | reverse complement strand
GAAAGTGTATTGAGTGCTTCCTATGCCAAGACACCTGCCATGTTATTCGAGACCACGAAGAGAATAAGAAATCATTTGCTGGTCCTAGGTTTTTCATTCGCTTAGCTGAGCTTGATATGCACCCACTAGATATCTTAAAAAACCGTAAACAAAAGGCACAAGCAGAGCATGGCCTTGGAATGTGTAACATCACTAAATGTTGCACAGAGGTGTGCCCAGAGCATATAAAGATTACCGATAACGCAATTATCCCGATGAAGGAGCGGGTAGTTGATGTTAAGTATGACCCAGTTAGATGGCTTGGATCTAGAATTCGCAAACGCGAGGGTATTGTTTAGTACGTGAATTTAATTGTTCGCCTCATCGCTGGCGCACTCGCCTTTTGGGCAGCAACCTCACTCCTTGATGGCATTACTGTTAACGGTGGTGCCTGGAGCTATCTATGGGTGGCTCTTTTATTTGGCCTTATAAATGGGGTTATTGGCTCATTAGTTAAGTTGTTAACACTGCCCGCTATTTTATTATCTTTAGGTCTTTTTGCCTTTGTAGTAAATGCTGCGATGTTGATGTTAACTGCTAGGTGGAGTGAGCGATTAGATGTTGTGGATTTTAAATCAGCACTGGCTGCATCTTTGATAATCTCAATTGTTACCACAATTATTAACCGGGCATTTAAGAGTAAAAAGAGGTAATTAGCAATGGGTGCTAATAATCAAATGCCCTGTGATTTTTGTAGTGTTCCATATGATCCAGTTGCAACTAGATGGCTGTGTCCAAACTGTCATATGAAGACTAATTGCTGTGATGGCGCACCTTGTGAGATTGTAGAAAGTAAGTCCGAGTTTCATTAACGTCAACATTAAAATGAAAAGTAATTCACTTTTCGTTTTACCTGCTTAAAACTGGTAAAATAAAGCCACAACATGCATATAAATTACTTAGATAGTAAATAATCGCACCAGTGTATTCGATAAATATTCATATAGAATTAAACAATGACACACAGTCGGCCCTGGCCAAGTTTGTTGGATCAAGTTTCAATGCAAATAGGTCAAAATAGCTGTTTTGTTCAGGGTCCCGGAGGAAATACATCTTGGAAACAAGATGATGATTTATGGGTTAAAGCGAGCGGGTATAAACTTAAAGACGCAGTTTCAAAAGAAATCTTTTGTCAAGTAAAAATTCATAACCCTTTAGTAAATATAAATTCTGACGGAAAAACTCCATCAATTGAATCAACCTTGCACGCTATAAGACAAGAAAAGTTTGTTGTGCACGTGCACTCTATAAATACTATCTCGCTTGGATGTCGCAGAGAACTAGAAAGTGCTGCTAGAGAATTCCTAACACATTATCAGATAAGTTATCTTGATTATCATAGACCTGGAAAAAACTTAGCTGAGTCGATCCAAAGCAATAATTACAGCATCAACGTTCGGGGTCTACTTCTCGCAAACCATGGTTTAGTTCTTTGGGGAGATGACATTTTAGAGTTGTGGAATCTACTTGTTGAAATAGAATTAGGGTTGGATCACCTATACCCAACAAACAATGATTTATTGGACAAAATTAAATCGATAACTCTAAGGAATTATTTAGATGAAAAACATCTAACACCTGACCATGCTGTTTTTGATTTTGCAATGTCGCAGGCATCCCTTCCCGAGAAATTGGATTGGCTAATTGAACTAAGAAACGCTTTGGAAATTTCGGTGGCTAAAATTTCTCGAGTAGAGGACATCAAGTTCATTTCAATTGAAGAATCTAGTTTTCTTCAGCAATGGGAGTCTGAGAAACTAAGACAAAAGATGAATTTATGAATCAGACTATACAATTAGTAATTCCAATGACTGGTGTAGGGCAAAGATTTGTTAACAGAGGGTACTCAGATATAAAACCACTTATTCAAACTGGAATAGGTTCGATGCTAGCTGGAGTTCTTAGAAATTTCCAATCAATAACCTCTCCAATTTGCATAGTAAGTGACAGTCATCCCCAAAAGAGCAGGCTAAAAGATGAAATAATTAGGCTGCGGCCACAAGCAAGAATTGTCGAAATTGGAGCACATAAAAAAGGTCCCAGTTTTGCTGTTTGGTGCGCAAAGGAATATCTTGATCTGGAGCTACCAACAATAGTCAATTACTGTGACTTCTCGGGCATTTGGTCTGAGGATAAGTTGATTAAGAATTTAACTGAACAAGATGGACTGATCCTTACCTATCAAGGATTTCACCCACATAGATTCCGCAGTAACGCCTATGCTTACGTTAAGAAAGATATAAATGACATCGTGACTGAAGTGCAGGAAAAGAGCTCATTTACAAATGATCCATCAAAGGAAGAAGCATCTTCAGGCACCTATGGATTCAAAACAGCAAGGATTATGTTGTCTGCGATTCAAACACAATTAGATCAAAACATTTCCCACAACGAGGAGTTTTATACCTCATTGACTTATATTCCAATGATCAGAGATGGTTTAGAAGTCAAAACTTTGCTGATAGACAAATTCTTCCAATGGGGAACTCCAGATGATCTTGAAGATTTTATATTTTGGAGCGAATTAGCTGCGAAAAAAACAAACCCAAAATGTCCCTCAGACACCACAAATGGTCTAATTCTAGCAGCGGGATCCGGGACCCGTTTAGCTCAATCTACAGATACACCCAAACCACTAATAAAAGTATTTGGTAAACCACTTTGGGAATACTCTGCAGAATTAATTAATTCTTGTTTGAATAAATCTGTATTCATAAGATCTCGAGATCAGGCTGAGTATGTAAGTACGAAATGTCCAAAAATATTAAAGTTATCCATAAATACCTCCACAAATAGTCAAGCAGAATCGGCCAAAAAAGGGCTGGAAATGATGAAACCTAATGACTTGCCCGTGCATGTGTTGGCGGCTGATAACATTATTCAGCAAGTTAAAATAAGTGATGTTACGGAGAAACTTAAAGCAAGCGATTTAATTGTTTGGGTTACTAAAAATTACGCAATTGCTAAGCTTTACCCCAATCATTTCTCCTGGGTAGATGTTGACAGCATGAATCAAGTTACCAAGGTGTATTTCAAAGAAAGTAGTCCAAATAAAGAGTCCTTTTCAATTTTAGGTAACTTTACTTTTAAATCAATGCAGATGGCTGAGAAAGTCATTGGAGAAGTTATTTCTCAATCTCTATCAAGCACAGAAACTTATTTGGATCATGTCATTGAGTTTTGTTTAGAAAAGAATTATACAGTATCAGCTTTTGTTGTTGATAAAAGTTTTTCGATTGGCACAAAAGAAGAATGGTTAACATTAAATTATTGGCAAGAGAGTTTTAGTGCTTTAGGACAAATTGAATGACCAGTATAGGAATTGTAATCCCCTGTTATAACGAATCGGATAGCTTGCTTAAGCTAATAGATAAACTGTCACAAATTGATTCATCTGATGTTGAGTTTGTAGTTATAGATAATGGATCTACTGACCAAACACCCGAAATTTTAAGAAAAATAGTTTTACCAAAGAATGTTTCAACTTATAGAGTTGAACACAATAACGGTTACGGTTTTGGCATAATTACAGGTTTAAAACTCCTTGATACCGATTATGTTGGATGGACTCATGCAGACTTGCAGACTGATCCGCAAGACGTACTTCTATTTCTTGACGAAGTGTCTAACGGGGCAAAATTTTTAAAAGGCTTACGATATGGGCGTCCGGTTAGTGATAGATTCTTCACTTCTGGTATGTCTATTTTTGTATCATTTTTGTTTCAGAGAGTAGTAAGAGATATAAATGCTCAGCCAACAATCATGAGACGCGAGTTATTTGAGCGTTGGCAGAACCCTCCAAATGACTTTTCATTAGATTTATTCGCTTATATTGAGACAATGAGATCAGGTCATGAAATTAAACGACATCCGGTGCATTTTGGAGAGCGGGAGCATGGTAACTCTCATTGGAACCGAGGGTTAAGATCTAGGTTTAAATTCATTAAGCGAACATTTATTATGGCTCTTAAGTTGAGGTTCAATCAATGAAAACTATGCTGATCCATCACCGAGTTAACTCTCTCAAGCAAGCATCATTGGTAGAGAAGAATACAGGGGCGGAAATAGATCTGCGCATGAGTTTTGGTGAGATAATTGTGGCTCATGATCCAAAAGAGTCTGGATGCACTTTTACAGACTGGTTAGAATTTTTTTCGGGAGATTTTGTCGTACTGAACTTGAAAGAAATGGGTATCGAGGAAATTGTTTTAACTCAATTACAAACTCAGCGACCTGAATTAGATTATTTCTTCTTAGATATGATTATGCCAACTTTATTGAAAAGTTTAGATAAGGGTATGAATTGCGCTGCTCGGATTTCAGAATATGAGTCAGCAGAGGTGGTGATCAAGCTCAATGCACCTTGGTATTGGCTTGACTCATTTTCAGGAAGCTGGGATTTTTTGAATACTATTGATCTCAAGGCAGATCTGAAAAACAAAAAATTTTGTGTTGTTTCACCAGAGTTACAAGGCAGAGAGTTAAGGAATGGATCAGAGCATCTTGAGATTATTCAAATTCTTAAGAACTTAAACCTACCGCTTCATGCAGTGTGTACAAAATATCCCCAATTTTGGGCTGGGTATTTATGAAAACTAGCAATAACAGATTAGTGGTGGCGAGTGTTCTTATAAGAGTGATTTTAATTTTTGTCATATCTAGTGGATTTGCAATTAATTTGTATTCTCCGTTTTTTAAGGGTATTCAATTTTTTGATTTAGATCCATGGGGTAGTTGGATCGAAGATGGCGGAAGAAAAGATTCTTCGCCATATGGATTAGTTCTTTTCTTCGGGCTTTATATAGTCTTCAGCATTAATTCAATTTTAAGCAGTTTAGTTGGTTTTTTTCCAGAAACATTTGTATTCTCCCTACTCATTTTGATAATTGATTTATACATATATAGAATTTTGAAAAACACCACAAATTCAAGTACAGCTATTTTGTATTTGGCCAGCCCAATTGTAATTTACGTTAATTTCATCATTATGCAAAGTGATGCATTAGTAGGTCTGTTTCTACTGTTATTCAGCACTAATTTACTAGCTCGTAAATTGTATATCTCGGGTCTTTTCCTGGGGTTAGCTGTTGGATCAAAATTTGGCGTTCTAATAATTATTCCATTTCTATTAGTATTTGCTATTTCAAGCGAGCGATTTAGAAGGATAATATTAAAAACAATTTATACTTCAGTTCCAGTTATTGTTTTATCTTACATTCCTGCTTTATGGTCAAATGGGTTCAGAACCATGGTTTTTGGAAGCGAAAAAATTAGTCAGATTTACTCGTTATCGATTAAAATGAGCCTAGTAAATTTCTATGTTTTTCCAGCAATATATTTGCTTTTGATCTTATGGATATGGAGATCCCGCCGTAGTAACTTAAAAATATTGATTGGATTTATAGGCGTGGCACTCTTTTTACTAGGTATTAGTTCGTTGGATATAGTAGGTTGGCACCTGTGGGGACTTAGTTCAATTTTAATTGTATTTGTTAATCAAGAAGTCCACATAAGAGTGTTTTTTGTCGTATTACAACTCCTAGTTACGTTGAGATATTTACTTACGCAACTTGGCATGAACGCAGATCTCATTGAATCAGATTCTTTAATTTTAATATCAGACATGATATTTTCTTGCTTGTTGATTCTGGCAATAGTTTGGGTATCAAGCACCCTAAAATACCTACTTCAAACTTCAGATTTATTAAGGTTGAACAAAAAACCAATACTAGTTTCAATTTGCGGTGATTCGGGTGTCGGTAAAGACACGATAGCGATATCTTTAGCAAAAACTTTTGGCAAAACCAGCACGTCTATAATTTGTGGAGACAGTTTTCATAAATTTGAAAGAGGCCACAACTCTTGGCATTCAAAAACGCATTTGAATCCTCGGCAAAATGAATTGTACGAATGGGAGAAGAGCATCATCTCTGCTAAAAAACGAATCAGGTTTTTAGCGAGACAATATGACCATACCACAGGTAAATTCACTGCTAGATATTTTCAGCCGTCAAACGATTTAGTAATCAGCCAAGGTTTACATGCTTTGGCAGGCAGACTATCCAGCCATTCGGAACTCAGAGTCTTTCTGCAAATGGAAGAAAAGCTAAGGACCGAATTCAAATTAAGTAGAGACACAACCTTTCGAAAACAAACGAGTAGAAATGTACTTCAGCAAATAAGAAATCGCAAAAACGATTTTAAGCTTTATATTCAACCTCAAAAGAAATCCGCAAACTTAATAGTTGATCAATTAAGTGGCTCCAACAAGAAATCTGTGATCGATGAAGTTATATTTACGTTTTCAGATTACGAAATGGCGACTAGAGTCTATAAAAAAACACAGCCATTTATTAGAAACTTTGAGCTACGAGAGACTAAGCAAAATAGTACTCAATTACGAATTACACAAGTGGATAAAATCTCTAAAGTAGTTCTATTTGGATTACTCAAAAATTCTTTGAGTACATTTGATGAATTGGACATTCAACCATCAAATCTATCATCAGGTTCAATTGGCCTTATTGCTTCCGTGTGTTTATTCTGTATTGAGTACCTAAGAGAGGTTTCATTTGAATAACTCGGTTATCTATCGCCCTGAGTTGATCGTATTTGATCTCGACAACACTATTTATGAATATCTACCATGCCGCAAAGCAGCAGAGAAAAGATTCTTTGATTATGCCTATAGCGAGATAGGAATTAAGCCTAGAATTTCAAAACACTTATACACAGCAGCTCGTATTAATGTGAAAAATAGAATCCAAGGAGCCTCAAGTCACGAGCGATACCTATACTTCATTGAGTATCTTAGATTAGCTGGCAAAAAATCCAATCCAATCTTTATCGAAGAGGCTTTTAGTCTGTACTGGACATCGTATTTCGAAAACATGTATATCCTTCCCGGATTTGAAGATTTTGTGACTAAGGCAAGACTAAGCAATATTGCCACAGCTTTAGTAACGAATATGACAAGTGAAATTCAATATCGAAAAATTTTGTATTTACAAATCGACCACTTATTTGATTATGTAATTACATCCCAAGAGACACAATTGGAAAAAATATCGTATCAGCCTTATGAACTTTTAATGACTAATTTTGCAAAGGATAAATCATTCAAATCGGTTTGGTTTCTGGGAGATTCCCAAGGAGACTTCCCAACTAATTTCCCTACAGAAAAATATTATCATTTTATTTCTCCGTTTTCTGATCTAAAAAAAATTGATAAAGGTGTAAAATTTCAAAGTTATCAAAAACTTACTAAGATATTGAACGAATCAATAGTAATTTAGCGAGTCTTCAAGTGGGCGCTTGTGTTGTCACTAAAAAGTCTAATCGAGAACAAATCTTATGGAGGATTTATAGAGCCGTGTTCTCACAGATTGACTAACTGATAATTCCAAATCCAGGGAGTAATTTAATTAATGTTAATGTAACAACTTCTACTCATTTCCACATTATATAGCTTTATCCTGAACCGTTATCTGAAAACCAACACCACCATCACCGTACCTGTACAATTCTCTAGTTAGAATCTCGGGATAAATTCTAAGAAAATCACATAAGGCTTTGCTTTCTCCTCTATTGGGATCACCTTTAAATCCAAAAAATTCGTCAAAAATTAAGATTGTGCCGGACTTAAGTTTAGGTCTAATCCATTTTAAAGTCTTGAAAGTAGGGTCTCCAAGATCCATATCAAATAGAGCTATTGCAATCTGATCATCTTTTATAAAGAGATCTAAATTAATTGAATCTGACTCCAATAAACTCATGTTCATTTTATAGATATTTACTCTATCGCGATTCTTTTGGAACCTCTTTTGTACTTTGCTAAAGTCAAAAGAAAAACCGGTTCCATTCCAAACCTTATGCTGATCCTCAGTCGCCAAACTTGCAAATCCCTCGAAAGTATCAAAACCATACAAATTTCTTGAGACCTTTTCAATACCAAGCATTCTCGAATGCGATTTTCTCTCCGCAATTTCAGCAGATCTAAGAGAATTTCCTGACGCAACACCAAACTCTGCGTAACAACCCGGTACAGAATCTAAATTTGCATGATAAAAAGCCATGCGTAAACAATTAGCTTTCCCAAAATTATGGACAACATATGGTGGCACTAATTGAAACAGCCATAAAATTAAATCTGAAAGTTTCAGCTGATTGAGAAGTTTCATAAGCGTACTTTACCTAGGATTTAGGTCGAACCAAAATTATAACGTTTGTAGAATAAGTGTCATCATAAAGAATGTTGAGTTTGGTCCAACCTAAGCCAACCAAAGTTTCAGCGAGAATTTCCTTATTTGATAAATTCCCTAAAATAACACAAGGTACCCCGCTAAAATTCAAATCTTCCGCATTAAATGTTGTCCAATCAACCCCCCTTGCCGCCTGGGCACGAACTATTTTTTCTGTTTGACTAAGTATTTTACGGTAGGTTTCATAGTTAACTCCGGAAAACGCCTCAGTTATTAAATTATATGTCACGCCAGCATTAAAGCATGCATGTTTATATTGAGTAAGTTCTATATATCTATACGTGGCAGCCACAGGAAAATGTGTGACAGATGTAACTGAGCTTACATTAAAACTTGCCGTACCAGCATCACCAAAATTGAATTTAGACAGATCATATAGCTGGAAAAATATCAAAATAAAGCTGAGAATATATGAGACAATTTTGAGCATTTTTAATTTAATTCCCAGCATAGAGCGGCTTAAGTAAGCAAGCGATAAAATTAACAATGGCGAAAACCATTCTTGTTGATACTTAACTCCACCAGATAATTCAGAATTTAGATATACGAAAAACAAAAAAATCGAGAAAACCATGTATAGGGACATACTCACCCAAATTCTCAATTTAATTGAAACAAAAATCATGCATACAAAAGTGAAATAAAAATATTGTGAACCAAAAACAGAGATTAAGGAGTTGACAACAAATTCAGGCGACAAGCTTGAAATCTGTAATTTATAATTTGATACTTCTGGCCCACTACTTAGAAGTACAAGACAATAAGGAACCAAGAAGAGTACTGGAATAAAGTACTTAAAACTATTGGGTTGCCTAAATCGATTCCACGAATGTACGATGTACACAATCAAGACAATAGCAACCGTAACCCTAAAATATGTTCCTATCACGAGAAGTGGTACAAAGCGTTCTAAACGAGCGGTTTTAGAATACAAAATTTCAAGTAATGGCAATATTGCGAACACTAAGAAAAAAATAGAGTGGTCTATTGTTATAGATTGGAACATTTCTACAGGTAATGTTATGAATAAAATGCTAACAGCAACCGTAATCACTCTTGAAATCCTTGCTGTGGCTAAATACTTACAGAGCATTACGAGAACAAAACTAATTATGCAGACTGATGTCAATCTATAAATAAGCGGGTTCACCCCAAACAACGAGGAGGTTATTGTGTAGGGCAATGCGTTCAACTTGGAGTAACCAGTAACCCCACTACTAAATGCAAAAAATATAAGATGAAAACCCAAACTAATTATAATTAGGGCCAAAAAGTGACTTATTTGATTAAATTTTCTTAAGGCATAAATAGTACTAAATGCACATAGTATCATTATGAATAATGTTAAGTGCATGATGTTACTTACAGAAATAGTATCTAAAAAAGATAAATCAAATTCCAATAATTTAATAGGATAACGTAAGGAACTTCCAGCATAGGACAACTCATCTCCAACTAAATAACTGTTTAAATATTTAGAGTTGAATAATGAAATCAAACATAAAAAAAATACGAAAAGATAAATGTCGTGTTTGTTTACATTTAAATTATCATCAAATGCAGTTTTAATCTTACTTGGGACAAAAGAAATAGCAACAAGAATCAAATAATAAACAACCAGGGGTATTAGACTGGAAATAGTAATATTGACTTTTGAAGGTATGCCTAATCCCATAAACGGAAAAACAATAAACAAGGTAAAAACAAGTACACTGAGCCAATTAAAATTTATAGAGATTACTCGTTTGTTTTGAGTCAAACTCTCTCTTATTTTATCTAGAAAAACCATTCATTGAGTCTACTGTATCCTTTTCTTGGCTAGAATATTTTGCATCATATTTTTGAATTTATAACTGCTCATCGCTGGATTATTTAACCTTGAATGTGACAGAATATAAATTTTATCTTATTTATACATATTTTCAATTAATAATCTTTTAGTTGGGCCATATAAGCCTCAACCTCATCTGGGTGACGAGGAAGTGCGTTACTTAATATCATGGCCCCTGATTCTGTTACTAAAATATCATCCTCAATTCGAACACCAATTCCACGGTACTCCTCAGGAAATAATGTGTCATCTGGCTGAATATAAAAACCTGGCTCAACAGTTAAAATCATTCCAGCCTCTAACACCGCATCTGCATACTGCTCTTTTCTAGCATGCGCGCAATCATGCACATCAATACCTAAGTGATGGCCTGAGCCATGAAACTGCCATCTTCTGTGCAAGCCATTTTCTTCACGCAAAGACTCTTCTGCTGTCATCGGCAGCACGCCCAGCTCTTCTGCACCCTTTGCAATCTCAACCATGCAGGCAGCGTGAAAATCTTTGAACCTTGCCCCAGGCTTAACTGCTGCAATTCCTGCTTGTTGGGCCTTGTAAACAATCATATAAATCTTTCGCTGTGCTTCAGTAAACTTTCCATTTACCGGAAAAGTTCTGGTGATATCTGCGGTGTAGTGGGATTCAACCTCAACACCAGCATCAATCAAAATCAAATCTCCTGGTAATACATCACCATCATTTTTAATCCAATGTAATACACAAGCATGAGCACCAGATGCGACAATGCTTGGATACCCATTGTCATTTCCCTCTAACCTTGCTCTGCCATAAAAGGCGGCCTCAATTACCCGCTCTCCTCTTGGCACAGCAGTTGCTGCAGGAAAAACACGGACCATATCGGCAAAACCACGCACTGTGGAATCGACCGCCTTTTGCATCTCATCAATCTCATATTTATCTTTAACAGCTCTCATAACTGAGATGTAATTTAAGAACTCTTTTTCACCCTCAGTATTTTCTTCAACTAACTTATCAATTGCAAAATCTTCACCACGTACAAGTAATGTCTCTTTTTTATCCTTGAAAAACTCTTCAATTGATTCAATTTGTTTTACCTTAACTCCATACTTAGTTTCAGTCTCCTCCAAGGTCATTCTCCTACCAACCCAGAACTCGCCATATCTTGTGTTCTTATAAAACTCATTATTATTTCGTGGTGACCTTGGGTGAATAAACAACAATGCTTCATGTCCTGTATTAGTTGGCTCCATTACAAATAAAGAGTCTGGAACACAATCTGATGCAACAATTCCAG
>Ga0172372_10011222_pt1 | contig 11407 bp, 7 predicted proteins | sample LakKiv5m_2_FD_114544 | JGI IMG/M metagenome (GOLD analysis project Ga0172372, IMG submission 114544) | Freshwater microbial communities from Kabuno Bay, South-Kivu, Congo - kab_092012_9.5m | ecosystem: Environmental > Aquatic > Freshwater > Lake | place: Democratic Republic of the Congo... | reverse complement strand
GTGGGCGGTGCCGAAGGCGTCGTTGACGTAGACGTCGCCGAGCCGGGCGAGGGCGGCGGCGAAGGCGGGGTCGCCTTTCTCCTCTTCCTTGTGGAAGCGGAGGTTTTCGAGGAGGAGCACTTCACCTGGGCGGAGGGTGGCGGCGGCGGCTTCGGCGACGGGGCCGGTGCAGTCGGATGCGAAGACGACTTCGGCCGACCCCAGCAGGTCGCGGAGGTGCGGGACGAGGTGGCGCAGCGAGTACTTGTCGGTGGGCCCGTCCTTCGGCCTGCCCAGGTGGCTCATGAGGATGACGCCGCCGCCGTCGGCCAGGACCTTGCGGATCGTCGGCAGCGCGGCCGTCATGCGGGTGTCGTCCGTGATCCGGAAGGCCTCGTCGAGGGGGACGTTGAAGTCGACCCTGACGAGGGCCTTGTGGCCGGAGAAGTCGAAGGACGCGAAGCGGGACATTTGGACTCGTTTTGTTGGAAGGCCTGCCCCGGCATCGGGCCGGAGGGGTTGGGCCCTCGCGGCATCATGCCGGACCGGTCGAGGGTCACTTCGAGATGAGCTTAGCGAAATAGTCGACGGTGCGGACGAGCTGGCTGACGTAGCTCATCTCGTTGTCGTACCAGGCGACGGTGCGTACCAGCTGGGTGTCACCGACCGTCTGCACCTTGGTCTGGGTGGCGTCGAAGAGCGAGCCGTAGGAGATGCCGATCACATCGCTGCTGACGATCTCGTCCTCGGTGTAGCCGAAGCTCTCGTTGGCGGCGGCCTTCATGGCGGCGTTGACCTCGTCGGAGGTGACCTTCTTACCGAGGACTGTGGTGAGTTCGGTGAGGGAGCCCGTGAGGGTGGGCACGCGCTGGGCGGTGCCGTCGAGCTTGCCTTTGAGGCCGGGCAGGACGAGGCCGATGGCCTTGGCGGCGCCGGTGCTGTTGGGCACGATGTTCTGGGCGGCGGCGCGGGCCCGGCGGAGGTCGCCCTTGGGATGCGGGGCGTCCTGGGTGTTCTGGTCGTTCGTGTAGGCGTGGACGGTCGTCATGAGGCCGGCGACGATGCCGTAGCTGTCGTCGAGGACCTTGGCCATGGGCGCCAGGCAGTTGGTGGTGCAGGAGGCGCAGCTGATGATGGTCTCGGAGCCGTCGAGCGTGTCGTGGTTGACGTTGAAGACGATGGTCTTGAGCTCGCCGGTGGCGGGGGCGGAGATGACGACCTTGCGGGCGCCGGCCGCGAGGTGTGCGGCGGCCTTGTCGCGGTCGGTGAAGAAGCCCGTGCACTCGAGCACCACGTCGACGCCGTGCTCGCCCCAGGGGATCTGCGCGGGGTCCTTCTGGGCGTAGATGCGGACCTCCTCGCCATTGACGAGGATGGAGCCCTCGCCCGCCTTCACCTCGGCGTCGAAGCGGCCCTGGGCGGTGTCGTACTTGAGGAGGTGGGCCAGCACCTTCGGACTCGTGAGGTCGTTGATGGCGACCACATCGATGCCCTGTAGGTTGTAGATCTGGCGGAAGACGAGGCGGCCGATGCGTCCGAAACCGTTGATGGCGACTTTAACGCTGCTCATGGTCTGCTCGGGTTTTTTGTCAGTTTGTAAAAGGGACACAAAAGTAGGGGATTGGCCGGAATGGGCCGTCATGGCGGCAGGCATCTTTTACCGGCCGTGCCGGCCGGTGTCAGGATTTTTTGGGATGTTTCAGGTCGCTGCCTATCTTTGCCACCCGTCAGCCACGATGGCCCGTTGGTCAATCGGTTAAGACGCCTCCCTTTCACGGAGGAATGAGGGGTTCGATTCCCCTACGGGCTACCGAAACGACAGAGGCGACCTCACCGGGTCGCCTCTCGCTTTTCCTACCACGGCATCGCCTTTACAACGCTCTTGCGTACCTTCCGTGACGTCGACAGGCCGGCGCACAGATCGATCTGAACATAGTTCCATGGACACATCACGCAAGGCGCACTGGGAGCAGGTGTACGCCACGAAGCAGCCGGAGGAGCTGAGTTGGACGCAGGCGGTGCCGCAGACCTCGCTGGACATCATCCGGGGGTTCCGCCTGCCGCGGGAGGCGGCCATCATCGACGTCGGCGGGGGCGACAGCCGGCTGGTCGACCACCTGCTCGACGAGGGCTACCGCAACCTCACCGTCCTCGACATCTCGGAGAAGGCGATCGACCGGGCGCGGCAGCGGCTGGGCGACCGGGCCGACGGGGTCCGGTGGGTGGTCTGCGATGTGACCGCATTCCGTCCGACGGAGCGTTACGACTGCTGGCACGACCGGGCCGCCTTCCACTTCCTCACGGTCGGAGCGGAGGTGGACAGTTACCTGGCCGCGGCGCGCCAGGCCGTGCGCGGCTACCTGGTGGTCGGCACCTTCTCCGACAAGGGACCGAAGCGTTGCAGCCGCCTCGACGTGCGCCAGTATACGGAGCCGGAGCTGCAGGAACGCCTCCGCGTCGGCTTCGAGAAGGTCCGCTGCATCACCGAGGAGCATGTCACCCCCTTCGATACGCGGCAGCACTTCCTCTTCTGCAGCTTCCGGCGCAGCGCCGGCTGAAGGCTGTCGGGCATTGCCGGGCGGCGGTGCAAGCCCTGCGGGTCCGACCCCTTCGGACCGGGCGGGATGCAGTTCCGTCGACAGGCATCGCCTGTCGGGCGGCACCCCTTCGCCGGCGATGGGCGATGTCTGCCGGTACTGACGCGTGGTCCGCGGCGTGCTGCACCCCGGGCGGGAGGGCCTCCCGGCTTGCAAAATCCACAGGCCTTGTCTATTTTCCGGACGTCCGGCCGCCTCGGGCGGAAGGCCCTTCGACAGGGCTCAACCCATTCCTATGCGCAACATCCCGCTATCCGTCGTCATCCCGGTGTACCAGGGCGAGAAGACCCTGTCTGCCCTGGTGGAGGACCTGTCGCGCTTCTTCACCCCGACGCCCACCGCCAGCGGTCACACCGTCGTGGTGGAGGAGGTGCTGCTGGTGCACGACTGCGGGCCTGACCGGTCGGATCTGGTCATACAGGCGCTCGCCGAGGCGCATCCCCGGGTGAAGCCGGTCTGGCTGAGCAAGAATTTCGGACAGCACCCGGCCACGCTTGCCGGCATGAGTTCTGCCATGGGCGACTGAATCGTCACCATGGACGAGGACGGCCAGCATGCGCCCGAGGAGATGCTGGCGCTGGTCGACCACGCCCTCGAGGCGGACCTGCAGGTGGTGTATGCGAAGCCTGCGTCGGGACTCCCGCACCATGCCGGCCGCAATGTCTCGAGCCGGCTCTCGAAGCGTATCCTCAGCCTGCTGATGCGCAACGAGGCCGTGAAGGATTTCAACAGCTTCCGGGTGATCCGTGGCGACACGGGGCGTGCCCTTGCGGCGTATTGCGGCAACGGCGTGTATCTCGACGTGGCCCTCCTATGGGTGGCCGACCGCATCGGGTCGCGGGTGGTGGACCTGCGCAAGGACGACCGCAGGTCGGGCTACAGCCTGATGCGGCTGATCTCCCATTTCTGGCAGATGCTGGTCACCTCGGGGCCCGGCCTGCTCCGGCTGGTGAGCCTGCTGGGCATCTTCTCGATCGTCGTGGCCCTGCTGCTGTCGGTCTATTCGCTCTACGGCAAGTTCGTGGTGGGCGTGCCCCTGCAGGGCTGGACCTCGCTGATCATCGCCCTTTCCTTCTTCTCCGGCTGCATCCTCCTGTCGCTCGGCGTGATCGCCGAGTACCTGGCGGCCTCCCTGGGCATCGTGATGGGCAAGCCGCTCTATGTGATCGGCTCCCGCAGCAACCGCAGCAAGGGGCGATGAGGCGGGCAGGGTCATCGGGTCCGGCGGCATGCTGGGGTCGGCCCTCACCCGGGCCCTCCACCGGCGGGGCTTGCCCGTCCATCGCCCCTCCGAGCCCTTTGTCTGGAACGACCCCGACCGCATCGGCGACCAGTTGGCCACGGCGGCCCGGGCATTCCTCGACGGACTTGCGGAGGGCGACCAATGGCAGCTCTACTGGGCGGCGGGCAGGGGTTCGATGGGCAGCACCCCTGCCGAACTCGACACCGAGACGCGCGTGCTGGGCGGCCTGCTGGAAGCGCTGCGCGAGGCCCTTCGGCAACGGCCCGTCCCCGGCCGCATCGCATATGCCAGTTCTGCGGGTGCGCTCTATTCCAGGTGTCCCGACTTCGAGGTCACCCTCGCCTCCGCCGTCACGCCGGAGACGGACTATACCCGGGCCAAGCTGGCCCAGGAGGGGCTCCTCTCGGCCTTCGCCTCGGAGGTCGAAGGGTTGGAGGTGTTGCTCGCGCGCTTCTCGACGCTTTACGGGCCCGGGCAGGCCCAGGGGAAGCCGCAGGGACTGCTGTCGAAGATGGCGAGGTCGGCCGTGCGCAACCGGCCGGTGGAGATCATCGTCCCGCTCGACACGGCGCGCGACTACCTCTTCGTCGACGATGCCGCCGAGGACCTCACGGCCTCCCTCGACGCCTTCGCGCCGACGGCGGCGCGGGTGCGTGTGCGCATCATCTCCAACGAGCGGAGCGTCACCATCTCGCAGATCATAGCGGCCTTCAATACGGTCGCCAAGAAACGGCTCCGGTATGTCCATTTGCGGAACCGCATCTCGTCGCTGTATCTGCCTCGGATCGCCTTCGCCCCTTCGCCCGACAGGCCGCAGGGCATCCCTCGGCGGACGCTGCTGGAAGGTGTCGACGCACTGTTGCAGAGCGAGATGCGCGCCTACCTCAAGGCCGGGCACCAGGGGTGAGTGGCCATTATCGGCGCCTTTCGATACCTTCACGGCCTACCCATCCACGTCCCCGGTGAGACCTTTCCTGCTCCTCTTGACGGGCCTGCTGCTGTCGGTCGCGGCCACTGCCCAGTCGGATACCGAGTTCTGGTTCGCGGCACCCGACCTGCAGCAGGTGCACGGCGACAGGCCCATCCTCCTCCGGGTGGCCACGGCCGCCCTGCCGGCGACCGTCACCGTCTCCATGCCGGCCAACGGCGCCTTCGCCCCGCTGTCGGTGCCCCTGGCCGCCAACAGTTCGGCCTCCATCGACCTCACACCCTACATCGACCTCATCGAGAACGGCACCCCCAACACCATCCGGCAGAAAGGCCTCCTCATCCGCTCCACCAGCCGCGTCTCCGTCTACTACGACGTCAACCACAACTTCAACGGCGACCTCTACGCCCTCAAGGGGCGCAACGCCCTGGGGACCGACTTCACCGTGCCCCTGCAGATGGACTTCGCCAACCGGCCCACCACCGCCACGGCGTCGTACGCCACCGACATCATCCTGCTCGCCACCGAAGACGGCACCCAGGTCGACGTGGCCGCCCGCAACCCCCTCACCGGCCAGCCCGCCAACTTCAGCGTCGCCCTCAACCGCGGCGAGACCTACGTCCTCCGCTCGGCCTCCTCCACCGGCGCCTTCAAGCCCGGCGGCACCACCCTCCGCTCCAACAGGCCCATCGCCGTGTCCACGATGGACGACTCCATCCTCCTGCCCAACCAAGGCTGCGCCGACACGGGCGGCGACCAGCTCATCCCCGACCTCCTCGCCGGGAAGGAATACATCATCACCCGCGGCTACCTGTCGGTATCGCCCGACAGTTACTACGTCTTCGCGACGGAGGACACCACGGTCGTCCGTGTCGACGGGGCCGTCGTCGCCACCCTGGCGCGGCGCGGCGACATGTACCGCGGGCAGCTCAACGCCGTGTCGGCCTACGTGCAGACCGACAAGCCCGCCCAGGTGTACCATGTCACCGGCATCGGCTGCGAGACGGGCGGCGCCGTCATCCCCTCCGTCAAATGCACGGGCTCCACCCGCGTCAACGTCACCCGCGCCTCCTCGACGCAGGAGTTCTACATGAACATCCTCTCGCCCACCGCCATCGTGGGTCAGTTCACCGTCAACGGCGGCAACACCCTCCTCGGCCCCGCCCAGTTCCTGCCCGTCCCCGGCACGGGCGGCAACTGGTCCGTCGCCCGCATCTCGGTGCCCGCCACCCTCGCCGGCACCAACGAGGCCGTCGTCGTCGAGAACCCCATGGGCAAGTTCCACGTCGGCATCCTGCAGGGCTCGCAGAGCACCACCACCCGCTACGGCTACTTCTCCGACTTCAGCCTCAACACCAGCACCTTCAACGACCCGGCGCGGCCGCTGATGGAGATCGCCGACTCGGTCATCTTCTGCTACAAGTCGACGGTGTCCCTCCGCGCCGTCAACCTCGAGGCCACCACCTTCGCCTGGACGGGCCCCAACGGTTTCACGAGTGCCGACACCACCCTGCGCATCCCCGCCTTCACCGTGCGCGACACCGGAACCTATACCGTCACCACCGCCGCCGGCAGCTGCGGCGTGTCCAGCAAGTCGTTGCGCATCCTCATCGACGAGCCGCGGGCCGACTTCAGCTTCGAGACCAACGGCTGCGAGACCGACAGCGTCCGCTTCACCAACCTCGCCGCCGGGATGGCAAGGGCGTGGTGGGACTTCGGCACGGCGGGCATCCTCGACACCACGGCCGCCTACCGACCCCGCATCCGATTCGGTCAGCCCGGAAGCCTCCCCGTACGCCTCCGCGTGCGTTCGCCCCTCGGCTGCTGGTCGGACGACACGCTCCGCAGCCTCACCCTCTCCTCCGTACCGCAGGCCCGCTACCTCACGCCCGCCGTCACCTGCGTGAACAGGACCCTCACCTTCACCGACGCCTCCACCATCGGACAGGGCACGATCGTCAAATGGCGGTGGGACCTCGCCGACGGCAACGGCTTCCGCGAAAACACCAGCCCCGCGCCGCCGTCGGCCGCCTACCCCTCCTGGGGCGGCAAGGACATACGCCTCGTCGTCGAGTCGCAGACGGGCTGCGTGAGCGACACCTTCCGCGTCGCCGGCTTCACCGTCACCCCCTACCCCAGACCGGGGTTCATCGTGCCCGAGGTGTGCCTCGACGACGCCAGCGCCCGCTTCACCGACACCACAAGCAGTCCCGACGGATTCACCGGCTTCACCTACCGCTGGTCCTTCAACGCCGGCGCCACACCCGTCAGCCCCGGCCCCCTCTTCACCCCCGCCAACACCACCGAGAAGGACCCGGCCGTGACATACCGGAAGTCGGACCTCTATGCCGTCAAGCTCGTCGTCGACGCCCGCGGCTGCACCGACTCCCTCACGCAGTCGTTCAAGGTCAACGGCAGCAACCCCGTGCCCGACTTCGGCATCCTACGCCCCGACACGCTCTGCGCCAACGACTCGGTGCGCATCCGCAACCTCTCGCAGGTCGACTTCGGCGATGTCACCCGGCTGGAGGTCTTCTGGGATGCGGCAGACGCCACCCGCAGGACGACCGACGAGGACCCTTATGTGGGGAAGGTGTATGCCTGGCGGTACCCCGACTTCCAGACGCCCGCCACCAGGACCTTCACCATCACGCTGCGGGCCTATTCGGGCGACGCCTCGTCGTGCAGCCGCACCCTCACGAAGACCGTCACCGTGCTCGCCAGTCCGAAGGTGCGCTTCGACAGCATGCCCGGCATCTGCCTCAACGCATCCGCCCGACAGATCACGCAGACGGGCTTCGACGCGAACGTCCCCGGCGTCGGCACCTTCTCGGGACCGGGCGTGAATGCGGCCGGGCTGTTGGACCCGGCGCAGGCGGGCGTGGGACTGCACCCGGTGCGTTACCGGCTGGTGTCGCAGGCGGGCTGCCGCGACTCGCTCACGAGGGACGTCCGCGTATGGCCGCTGCCGGTGGCCCGCTTCCGCGCTGCCGACACGCTCTGCGCGCGCAACCGGGTCGCCTTCACCGACCTGTCCGTGCCGACCACCGGGTCCATCACCCGCCGGGCATGGGACTTCGGCGACGGCAGCCGTCCCGACACCCTCGCCACGGGCGGCGTGCATACGCATGTCTTCACCGACCCGGGCGACTATCGGGTACGCCTCACCGTTACCTCGGAGCATGGCTGCACCTCGGTGCCCTTCGACAGCACGGCGAGGGTGAGGCCGCTGCCCGTGCCCGCCTTCACGTTGCCGCAGGCCTGCCTGCCGGTGGCGGCCGTCGTCTTCCCCAACGGCACGACGATCGCCGACACGAGCGACGGGCCCCTCTCCTACCGCTGGGATTTCGGCGACCCCGCCGCCCCGGGCGGGTCGACCGAGCGCGACGGACGGCATACCTACTACGCGAAGGGCAGCTACCCCGTGACGCTGGTGGCCACCAGCAGGCCCGGCTGCACCGACTCGCTCACGCGCGTCTTCTCGGACATCTTCGACAGGCCGCGGGCGCGGTTCGCGAGCCCCGACTCGGCCTGCACCGACGCGATGCTGCCCTTCGAGGACGGCAGCATCGCCGGACAGGGAACGGTGGCCGAATGGCACTGGGACATGGGCGACGGCGACGTCAGCCGATCACCCGCCTTCCTCCACACCTACCGGGCCGCAGGCGCCTACCGCGTCACCCTCCATGTACGCACCTCCATCGGATGCCTCTCGGACACGGCCGTGAAGACGGTCGACATCTACGCCTACCCGAAGGCCGATGCAGGTCCCGACCTCTTCGTCCTCGACGACGGGCAGAAGCGGATGGGCGCTTCGGCCACTGGCACCATCGTCGCCTACCGCTGGACGCCGCCCGACTACCTCAGCGACACGACCGCCCTGGCCCCGCTCGTCATACGGCCGCAGCAGGACCGCAGCTATACCCTCACCGTCACCGGCCGCGGCGCCTGCATCTCGCAGGACGAGATGAAGATGACGGTGCTGCGCCTCCCCACCCCGCCCAACACGTTCACGCCCAACGGCGACGGCACGAACGACGTGTGGGAGGTCCGCTACCTCGACCAGTACCCCGGCTGCCTCGTGGAGGTCTACTCGACGACGGGCACGCTGCTGTTCCGGTCCGTCGGATACGACCGCCCATGGGATGGCACCCATCGCGGCATGCCCCAGCCGGCCGGGACCTATTATTACGTCATCGACCCGAGGAACGGCCGGAAGCGCATGGCCGGGTATGTGACGATCGTACGATAGCGATCTGTACGGTGTGGGGCAGACGCTGAGTTGTCTGAACCGGGATTTCGTTGATGCTAAGATTTGAGGATTGGCGGTTGAAACGGCTACGCGCATCCCTGATGGCGATCGACCAAGGGCGTTGCTATCTCATGTGGCAATCCTCAAATCTTAGCATCAACGAAATCCCGGTTCTGATATCCCACCCCTGATGCCTGCCTGCTATCCGTGTTGCCCGGATGGCCATCTTCCCGCTGTAGTCCGGCTGTTGATCTGTCTGAACCGGGATTTCGTTGATTATAAGATTTTGGGATTGGCGGTTCAATCCCATACGCGCATCCCTGATGGCGATCGACCTAGGGCGTTGCTATGTGATGTGCCAATCCCCTAATCTTAGAATCAACGAAATCCCGGTTCTGATATCCCTCCGAGGATGCCTGCCTGCCATTCGTATCGCCCGGATGGCCATCTTCCCGCTGAAGTCCGGCTGTTGATCTGTCTGAACCGGGATTTCGTTGATGCTAAGATTTGAGGATTGGCGGTTGAAACGGCTACGCGCATCCCTGATGGCGATCGACCAAGGGCGTTGCTATGTGATGTGCCGATCCCGCCAGATGATATCATCAACGGAATCCCGTGCAGGCATTCCGTTCCCGCCCGACGGGTGAAGGACCGCATGCCCGCAACCGGATTTTCGCTAGTTTCATGCAAACCGACCTGCATGGACCATGTGTTCCGCGCCCGCCTCCTGACCGCCGCGCTGTGCGGTCTGTCGCTGCTCTGCAACGGATGGGCTGCCGGCGCCCAGGATTTCAACTACGACGAGTCGAAGGTCGGCAGCCATGCATTGCCCGAGCTGTTGCGCAGCCGCGACGGGAGGCAGGTCCGTGACAGCCGCCAGTGGGAGCGCATCCGGAGGCCCGAGATCCTCGCGCTCTTCACGGAGCATGTCTACGGTCGGATGCCCGGCCGGCCTGCGGGGATGCGTTTTGTGACGGTCAAGGAGGATGGCCAGGCGCTGGGCGGGCGGGCCACACGCAAGGAGGTTGATATCCATTTCACCCGTGACGCCAGTGGGCCGGTGCTTCACCTCGTCGCCTGGCTGCCGAACCATGTGCCGAAGGCGCCTGTGTTCACCGGCCTCAACTTCATGGGCAACCACAGCGTGCATGCCGACACCGGGATAACGGTGACGGACACCTGGCGTTCCCTCAACCCCGGCAAGGAGGCCGTCCGTGCCCTCCAGTCGGACCGCTGGCAGGTCGATACGCTCATCGCCCGGGGCTACGGACTTGCAACGGCCTGGTACCAGGACCTCGAGCCCGACCGGGTCGATGGCTGGCGGACGGGCGTCCGCAGCACCCTGGCAGAGCCCTTGGGCGTACGGGCGAATGCATGGGGGGCGCTGGCCGTCTGGGGCTGGGGACTTTCCAGGATCCTCGACTGGCTGGAGACGGAGCCGCGGGTGGATGCGTCGAGGGTCGTCGCCACCGGCCACTCCCGCCTGGGCAAGGGAGCCCTCTGGGGTGCGGCCAACGACACGCGCTTTGCCATGGTCGTCTCCAACGAGTCGGGCGAGGGTGGCGCGGCGATATCCCGCCGCAACTTCGGCGAGACGGTGACACGCATCAACACGAACTTCCCTCACTGGTTCATAGATGCCTATAAGTCTTACAACGGCGCGCCCGAGCGGCTCGCCGTCGACCAGCACATGCTGCTGGCACTCATCGCACCCCGTCCGCTCTATGTCGCCAGCGCCGCCGAAGACCTATGGGCCGACCCCACAGGCGAATACCTCGGCGCCTGGCATGCCGGTCCTGCCTATGCGCTGTATGGCAGGAAAGGCCTCCCCTCCTCCACCCCTCCCGGCATCAACGAGCCCGTGGGGGTGACGGTGCGCTACCACCGCCGGTCGGGCAAGCACGACGTCACCCTGTACGACTGGCAGCGGTACCTCGCCTTTGCAGATGACAGGCTGGGGAAGTGATGGAAAGAAGCACGATGTTGTCATAGGAACGACGTCAAGGTTGCGCATCCACCTCCCGAGGATGCCACAGGCGCAAGGTCAAGGCGGTTGGACACGTGCCCATCCTGTCCACCCTTCTTTCATATGATGCACGCAGGTTGACCCTCCGGTCAGTTTGAACCAGGATGGGCAGGATGGAGGTTGACACGCACGATGACCCTACTGATCGCCATCAGGGATGTGCGAAGCCGTTTCAACCGCCAATCCTCAAATCATGGAATCAACGAAATCCCGGTTCTGACAGATCAACAGCAGACCCATAGCGGGCAGCCTGCTATCCGGGGAAGATGAATGGCAGGCAGGCATCCTCGGTGGGATATCAGAACCGGGATTTCGTTGATTCTAAGATTAGGGGATTGGCACATGAGAAAGTAAGGTCCTGGGTCGACCGCCATCAGGGATG
>Ga0172372_10011220_pt1 | contig 11409 bp, 6 predicted proteins | sample LakKiv5m_2_FD_114544 | JGI IMG/M metagenome (GOLD analysis project Ga0172372, IMG submission 114544) | Freshwater microbial communities from Kabuno Bay, South-Kivu, Congo - kab_092012_9.5m | ecosystem: Environmental > Aquatic > Freshwater > Lake | place: Democratic Republic of the Congo... | reverse complement strand
CGTGTCCGGGATGAATCCGGGCAGCTTGACCTTGTCGAGGCCCAGGCCGAGTTCCTTGTGGTTGTCCGGACCCCAAGGGCCATGCGGCTCGATGATGCCGGCCCAGAAATAGAACGGCTTGTCCTGTGCTTTGGCATCGAGGAACTGGGTGAAGTTCGCCACGTAGTCGATGTTCGAGATGCCCTCGGGCGGTGATTTGATGCGGACGCTATTCCAGGCCTTGCCCGCCGGATCGGCGCGTTTGCCGGTGGGTTCCTTCACGCCGGGTCCCCAGCCTTTGCCGGTGTAGCCGGCATGGTATCCGGCTGCGGACAGGTGTTCCGGCAGCGTGGCAAACTTCGTCGGCAACCAGGCCTGGATGAAGGCCCCCTGCTCCAGTTCCCAGAAGTTCCGTCCCGTGAGCAACGCCGCCCGCGCCGGGGCGCACGAGGGAGCCGAGCAGTAGCCGTGCGTGAACAGCACGCCCGCCTTCGCCACCCGGTCAAAGGCCGGTGTCTGCACGGAACTGTTTCCGTAGGCGCTGCACTCCAGCCAGCTCTGGTCGTCGTTGATGACGATGAGCACGTTCGGCTGCCGCGCGGAGGCCGTGGCGGTGATGAACGCGCCCAGCAGCAAGGCGGCGACACGGCGCATGTCAGGCGAGGATTTCCTTGATGACGCGGCGTTCCTCCACGCCGGTGAGGCGTTGGTCGAGGCCCTGGAACTTGAACGTGAACCGGCGGTGATCGATGCCCATCAGGTGCATGATGGTCGCGTTCAGTTCGCTGAGATGGACCGGGTCCTTGGTCACGTTGTAGCTGAAGTCGTCGGTCTCGCCGTAGGAGATGCCGGGCTTCACGCCGGCGCCCGCCATCCACATGGTGAAGCAGCGGGGGTGGTGGTCGCGACCGTAGTTCTCCTTGGTCAGGGTGCCCTGCGAGTAGACCGTGCGTCCGAACTCGCCGCCCCAGACCACGAGGGTGTCCTCGAGCATGCCCCGGGACTGCAGGTCGAGCAGCAGGCCGGCGCAGGCCTGGTCGGTCTGCTTGCACTGGCGCGCGATGTCCTTGGGCAGGTTGTTGTGCTGGTCCCAGCCGCGGTGGAGGATCTGCACCACGCGCACGCCGCGTTCGATCATGCGTCGGGCGAGGATGGCGCTGTGCGAGAACGAGCCGGCCTCCTTCACCTCGGGTCCGTAGAGGTCGAGGGTCGCCGGCGTCTCCTTGGAGAGGTCGGTGAGCTCGGGCACGCTGGCCTGCATGCGGAAGGCCATCTCATACTGGGCGGTCCGCGTGACGGTCTCGGGGTCGCCGAATTCCCGATGCACGGAGGCGTTGAGCTTCGAGAGCGCGTCCAGGGTGGTCCGTCGGTCGGTGGGCTCCACGCCGGGAGGGTTCTGGACGTAGAGCACGGGGTCGCCGGCGGCGCGCAAGGCCACGCCGGTGTGCTTCGTCGGCAGGAAGCCGCTGCTCCACATGCGGGTGAAGAGGGCCTGTCCGCCGGCGCTCTTCGGGGTGAGCACCACGAAGGAGGGGAGGTCGTCGCTGGCGCTTCCCAGGCCGTAACTGAGCCACGAACCGATGCTCGGCTTGCCGGGGATCTCGCTGCCGGTCATGACGAACGTGCAGGCGGGGTCGTGGTTGATGGCGGTGGTGCTGACCGACTTCATCACGGCCAGCATGTCGACGACCTTGGCGGTGTGCGGGAGGAGTTCGCTGATCCAGCGGCCGGACTTTCCGTGCTGGGCGAACTTGAACATGCTCGGGGCCACGGGGAACCGGGCCTGTCCCGAGGTCATCGTGGTGATGCGCTGCCCGTTGCGGATGCTGTCCGGCAGATCCTTGTCGTAGTGCGGCTGCAGCTGGGGCTTGTAGTCCCACAGGTCCAGCTGCGAGGGCGCCCCGTTCATGTGGAGGTAGATGATGCGCTTGGCCTTGGGGGCGAAGTGCGGGAAGCCGGGCAGGGGGCGGTGGACGGTGTTCGCGGCACGGGCCTCGCGGGTGAGGAGGCCGGCGAGGGCGACGCCGCCGACGCCGAGGCCGGCGGAGCCGAGGAAGCGTCGTCGGTTGAGCAGCCGGACGTGGTCGAGGACGGGGTCGTTCATCGGTTGAGGGTCTCGTCGAGGTTGAGAAGGAGGCCGGCGGTCAGGGTCCACGCGGCCAGTTCGGCGGCGGGCAGGCCGGGGTCGGGCTTGGAGTCGCCGAAGGCGATCAGTTTCTGGGCGTCCTCCGGTTTGGCGACGTAGCGGGCGCGGTGGGCGGCCAGCGCCCCGAGGGTCACGGACGACTCGTCGGCCCGCGGGCGTCGGCCGACGGCGGTGCGCCAGGCGAAGGCGGCACGGGCGACGTCGTCCTTGCCTCCCTCCTTGAGGATGCGCTGGGCGAAGGCGCGCGCGGCCTCGACGTGCTGGACGTCGTTCATGAGGGCGAGCGCCTGCAGCGGGGTGTTGCTGCGTTCGCGACGCACGCAGCTGGCCTCGCGCGCGGGGGCGTCGAAGGCGGTCATGGAGGGCGGCGGCGCGGTGCGCTTCCAGAAGGTGTAGAGGGACCGGCGGTAGAGGGCCTCGCCGCTGTCGCGGACGTATCGGGCGGTGTTGCTGCCGGTGAAGCCCACGGGCTCCCACACGTTGTCGGGCTGGTAGGGCTTCACGCCCTTGCCGCCCACGCGGGGGCTGAGCAGGCCGGAGACGAACAGCGCCTGGTCGCGGATGACCTCGGCGTCGAGACGCGCGCGAGGCCCGCGGGCGAGCAGGCGATTCTCCGGATCCTTCGCGAGCATCTCGGGCGTCACGGCGGCGGTCTGGCGGTAGGCGGCGCTGGTCACGAAGGAGCGGATGAGGCGTTTGATGTCCCAGCCGGTCTCGCGGAACTCGACGGCGATCCAGTCCAGGAGCTCAGGATGGCTGGGCGGATCGCCCTGCGAGCCGAAGTCGCCGCTGGTCTTCACCAGGCCGGTGCCGAAGAACTGCTGCCAGAGGCGGTTGACCGTCACGCGCGCGGTCAGCGGGTTGGCGGGGGACAGGAACCATTCGGCCAGGTCACGGCGATCATACGCCTCCTTCTTCGGCAAGGGATGGAAGGCGGCGGGCACGCCGCGCGTCACGGGCTCGCCCGGCTTGTCGTATTGGCCGCGGGTCATGACGTGCGCCTGCCGCTGCTGCGGCAGGTCGGCCATCACCAGCGTGGCGGGAATCTGGTCGGTCAGCGCCTTCTTCTTGGATTCCTCGGCGAGCTTCTCGGCCCGCAGGCCGTCGAGCTTCTCCTTGCCGCCCTGGAACTCATTCTCCAGCCACCAGTCGAGGAGCCGCTTGCGTTCGGGCTCGGTCCATTCGGCCGCCTTCTTGCCGCGCACAAGGTTCTGGAGGTCGCCGGGCAGTTCGGCCACGCGGGAGCCCTGCTTCTTTTCGGACCAGACCTTGAAGGACCATTGGATGTCCTTGGCCTCGTCGATGCGGTGGGTGACCGCCAGGCGGTCCCAATGCACGGTGCCGTCGAACTGCGTGAAGGCGAAGCCGTCGACCTTCATGCCCGGCTTCAGGCCGAGCTTGGCGATGTCGACCTTGAGCTGGGTCCATTTGCCGGCCTCGGGCAGCTTGCCCATGTTGACCTTTTCCGGCGTGCGCACCCGGCCGAAGGGGATGGCGCCTTCTTCGCCCCAGAAGGCGCGGTGATTCCAGCCTCCGACGTGGAACTGGAGCATGATGGACTTGGGCAGGTCGGCCGGGTCGAGGTAGACCCAGACGGAGATGACGCCGTTGGCGGGGATCTCGAAGGCGGCGCCGTTGGCGAAGAAATCCTGGGCCACGCCCTTGGCCGTGCGCTTCAAGGCCCGCTTGCCGCTATGCACGGGACCCTGTCCGGCTTCGATGAAGGTCGTCGGGTTGCCGGCGAATTCGACCTTGGCCTTCTCGGGGAAGGCGTCATCGAACCAGACGGTCTCGCCCGTCCTCACGGGCGGGGGCGGGGTGAGGGTGGCAGGATCGACGTATTTGAGGGAGGCGATGGCGTCGCGGACGGCTTTCTGCCGGGCGGCGATCCTGGTGTCGAAGTCCTTGAGGGCCTTCTCCTGTTCGGGGGACGCCAGCTGCAGCACGGGAGGGGTGAGCAGGATGTTGCCGTCGAAGCCCGGGTCGGCGGCGCTGTAATAGAAGGCGTACAGGGAGTAGAACTCCTTGGCGGTGACGGGGTCGAACTTGTGGTCGTGGCAGACGGCGCAGCCCGCGGTGAGGCCCATCCACACGCCCATGGTGGTCTCGGTCCGGTCGGCGGCGTAGCGGAAGAGAAGTTCGTCGTTGATGGACCCGCCCTCGCTGGTGGTCACGTTGCAGCGGTTGAAGCCGCTGGCGACGCGCTGCTCGCGGGTCGGATTCGGGAGGAGGTCTCCCGCCAGCTGCCAGGTGGTGAACTTGTCGAAGGGCAGGTTCTCGTTGAAGGCCTGCACGACCCAGTCGCGGTAGGGCCACATGCTGCGCTCGTTGTCGAGGTGCAGACCGTGGGTGTCGGCGTAACGGGCGGCATCCAGCCATCCGCGCGCCATGTGCTCGCCGTAGCGGACGGATCCGAGCAGTCGGTCCACGACGCGCTTGTAGGCGCCCGGGGCGGAGTCGGCGAGGAAGGCGTCGACTTCCGCGGGCGTGGGCGGGAGTCCGGTGAGGTCGAGGGTGACGCGCCGGATGAGGCGTTCACGGTCGGCCTCGGGCGAGGGCTTGAGGCCGTGCTTGGCCAGTTCCTCGCGCAGGAAGGCGTCGATGGGGGAAAGTCCTTCGCCGCCGCCGGGGACGGGCGGACGGGACGGGGGCTCGAAGCTCCAGTGCTTGCGGTAGCCGGCGCCCTCGGCGATCCAGCGTCGGAGGGTGTCGACCTGCGCCTGGGTCAGCTTCTTGTGTGAGTCCGGCGGCGGCATGACCTCCTCGGGGTCCTTGCTCAGGATGCGTTTGATGAGCTCGCTGGCCTCAGGGTCGCCGGGCTTCACGGCCTGCACGCCGTCGATGACGGCGTAGGCGCCCTCGGCGTTGTCGAGGCGCAGGTCAGCCTTGCGTTTCTTGGCGTCGAACCCGTGGCAGGCGAAGCAGTTGTCGGACAGGATCGGCCGGATGTCCCGGTTGAAGTCGAGCTTCGGGGCGGCCTCGGCGGCGAGGGCGGCGAAGGTCAGGAGCAGGAAGGACGGGCGCATGGTCTACTTGGCGGATTCGAGGGAAAGCAAGGCTTGGGCGTAGCGACGCCCGATCTCGAGCGTGCCGGCGGCGGTGAAGTGCGTGTGCGAGGGCGGCAGGGTCTCGGCCCCGGTGGTGTCGACATAGCGGGCGCGGGGCAGGGCGGCGGCGACTTCCTGCTGGGCGTCGACGACCTTGGGCATGAAGGCGTTCTTGCCGTTGCCGAAGCGGGTGTTGACGCCGAGGAGCAGGATCAGGTCCGGCGCGTCGAGTTCGGCGCGCAACGCCTTCAGCATGGCGGTGAGGTTGGCCGCATAGGCCGGGGCGTCCTTCGCGTTGGCGTCGCTTTCGCCCTGCACCCAGACGAACGCCCGCGGACGCAGGGTGACGTCCTTGGACTTCGCGGCGGCGAGCGCGGCCTTGATTTCGTCGACCATCGCGCGGTAGCACGGGTCGGCCTTGCCGGGCAACGCCACGTTCCAGTCGCCGGCGACGGACGTACCGCTGAAGGCCGTCTTGATGACCGCGAGCGGGCGGGACTCTTTCATCTGCAGCGTGCGGACCATCCCGATCTCGGGTCCGAAGCCGCCCTTCGTCTTCGGGTTGAAGTTACCGTATTGGCGCGGGAGCTTCTTGCCGTCGACCGCTGGCTTGGCCGGTGTGCGCGGCTGATATTGGAGCGTCGTCCATTGCCGGGCGCTCGTGCCGTCGAACTCATCGGGGGGCGGATCGCCCACGCGCCACCAGAACATCGTCGCGGCGTCCTGCGGGTCGGCGACGAAGGCTTCCGCATACGCATCGTAACCGACCGCGTTGGACTGCCCGGCGACCAAAATGAGGTCACGGGTCTCGGCGGCGGAAGCCAGCGCATGCAGGAGCAGGGCCAGGCCTATGGGGAGGCGGCGGAACATGGGGTATCTCTGGGTAACCCGCCCGCCCACGGAGTTCCACCTTTTCCTGCGGCCTAAGCCTTCATTTGCCCTCTTTTAGCCTGGGCTCTAGCCGCGTCTGTCGGGAGAGGAGGGGCAGGTCGACCTGAGGACCTGGATCAGCGATGGCCATTCCTCTTGGGGCGGGGTGGGGGCGGTCACCGCTTGTCGAAGGAGTCAATGAGGCCGTAGGCCCGCACGTTGATGCGCTTCATCGAGTCGAGCAGCGGCGTGTAGGGTTCATAGCGGTAGTTCACGATCCCCTTGTTGGCGTCCCGGTTGGAGGGGTCGGACTTGGTGTCGGTCGGGTCATTGTCCTGGTATCGGAACCAGTGCCAGCCGACGCATACCTTGGATTGCATGAGTCCGAGGGTGAAGTTCTCGTAGAAGAGTCCGCGGTCACGCTGGGTCTTGACCAGCCAGCCGGCGCCGCTGGTGTTCCCGAGGCCGGAATCCATGCCCTTGGCATACCACTCCGTGATGATGACCGGCTTGCCTGACGCTTCCGCCCACATGTTCAGCCGCTCCGGATTCGGGGTCCAGGCATTGTAGTAGTTCACCGAGACCACGTCCACGTACTTACCGGCCGCCCGGAATACTTCCGGGTAACGCACGTCGCTGCCGTAGAAACGGGAACCGAGGTAGAGATGGTGCGGGTCGTTGCGCTTGATGGCGGCGGAGACGATCCGGAAATAACGTTCGACCATGAACTCATGGAAGGCGGGGAGGTCCGCCGGGACGATGTCCTGCGCGGTGGCGGACGCGCCATGTCGCTCGCGCAGCCACTTGAGGGCGGCCTGATGCCCGTGATCGGTGGCCGGCAGGGCGAGGTAGTTCTTCAGCGCTTCCGCGCGGAAGGGCAGTTCGTTGTCAGAGAAATGCCCGAGCAGGAAAGGGTCGTCCTTGTCCGCCGCCAACTGCTTGGCGTGCTCTTCGCAGAAAGCCTCGAACTCCGGGTCGAAGACGAAGACGCAGTCGCCGGGGTAGCCCATGTGACCGGATTTCTGGAAAGTGCCGCCGCGCTTCTTGCCGTAGCTCTGCATGAAGTTCCAGATACGGGTGTAGACGAGCGGTTGCGGCGCCGTGCGGAACGGCTCCGTCTCCGCGAAGCCTCCGAGGCCGTTGAAGCCGTGGGCGCGTAGGAGGTCGGTGGTCTGCGCGGACCAGCCCGCGTCCGTGCCGAACTTGGCTTTCCAGGCGGCCTTGGCGCCTTCCGAGCTCAGTTTCTTGACGCCTGCGACGCCCCGATGGACGAACAGACCGCCCTCCGGGTCCACCAGCCACCAGCGTCCGTCGAGCTTGGCCGTGCGGAAGAAGCCCGTGGCCTTCTCTTTGCGCGACGCCATGCCGCCGAAACGGGTCAGGTCGGCGTCGGGACGGATTTTTTCCGCCGCGGGCAGGTCATCCAGGGTCCGCGTGGGCTTCGCAACCCACTTGCTTCCCGGTTTCGAAGCGACCTCGACCGTCCGGGATGAATCTTGCGCGAAGCTCGTCGTTACCAGCGACGCGAGCAGCAGGCTGCCGAGGGCCGACAGTCGGGTCGAATTCCGGAGCGTGCGAATGACGGTGGGGGTGGGTTGCATGGGGCGACTTTCTCGGAAAGCCGCGAAGACGCCAAACAAATCAAGGACGCCGCCTCCTTACTTTGCCTGCTGTAACAGGAACTCGACCAGCTCCGGGCAGGCGAAGAACGACGGGCCGACCTTATGGCCTTCGCCCGGGATGATCTTGACCGTAAACTGGCCGCCGAGGGCTTCGTAGCGGGCCTTGAGGAGCAGCGTGTTGTCCTGGTGCGGGACGACCACGTCGTTATCCCCATGCACGGCGAACATCGGGACCTTGGCGGCGGCGAGTCCGGCGAGGTTGTCCGGCGGGTTGAACTCCTTCAGCCGCGCGGTCAGTTCGGCTTCGGTCAGGCCGAAGTCGGCCAGCGTCTGCGTTTTGGAGTTCTTCAGCGGCCAGCTGGCGAGGTTACAGACGGGGTAGATGCCGATCCAGGCCTTCACCTTGTCGGGATTCCGGAACGCCCAGGTGAGCGTCATCATGCCGCCGCGGCTCTGGCCGAGCAGGATCGGCTTGGGCGAATAGCCGCGCTTGACCATCTCGTCGTAGAACTTGGTGAACTGGGCGGCGCTCTTCGGGGCGCCGCGGACCTCGCCGAGGTCGTAGCCGGCGATGGCGATGCCGGCTTGCTGGCAGGCGTCGGCGTAGAGCTTGTGCTGGACGATCGAGACGCTGGCCTTGAGCGTCGGCGCATACCAGAGCCAAGGCTTGCCCTCGGCCGGCTTCGCCGCCGGGTGGATCACGGCCTTATGCCCGTCGACCTCGAAGGTCTCGGCGGCGAAGAGGCCGAAGGGCAGGAGGGTGGCGAGCAGGGTAGCTAGGAAGGTGAAGATTCTCATTCGATGAAGATCAGGGCGTTGCTATTGAGCAGGGCGCGACAGAAGGCGGGCTTGCCGTGCCGGGCGAGGAGTTTCTCGGCGGCGGCGCGCTCGGTGGCCGTGGGCGGGCGCTGCAGGGCGAGGGAGTAGGCCTGGGCGATCGGATCAGGTCCGTCGAGTCGGTCGGCGAAGGCCTTGGCCATGTCGAGGGTGAAGCCGTTGTTGAGCAGGGTGAGGGCCTGCAGCGGCGAGGTGGTGTTGGCGCGCTTGGGCGCGGCGAAGGCGATGTCGGGCAGGTCGAAGTCGTTGAGGACGTCGACCACGCTGGCGCGCGCGTTCTGGTGGTAGACGGAGCGGCGGTAGGTCTCCGGGCCAGGCGCGTCGAGCGGGATGTAGGTGGAGACGTTGTTCGCGAGGTAGCGATACAGGCGGAAGCCGGGGCCGCCCATGGGCTCGAGCTTCAGCTGACCGGCGGTCGCGAGCAGGGTGTCTCGTATCTCCTCGGCGCGCAGACGGCGCGGCGGGAAGCGCCAGAGCAAGCGGGCGTCCTTGTCGACCTTGGCGGAGGCTTCGTTGTGATCGGCCGACTGCAGGTAGGTCTGCGAGAGGACGATTTCGCGATGCATGGCCTTGAGCTTCCAGCCGTGCTGGACCAGGCGCTGGGCGAGGAAGTCGAGGAGCTCGGGGTGCGTCGGCTTGCCGCCCATGAAGCCGAAGTCGCTCGGGGTGTCCACGAGCCCGGTGCCGAAGTGGTAATGCCAGAGGCGGTTGGCCAGTACGCGGGCGGTGATGGGATTGTCGCGGGTGATCCATTCGGCCAAGGCCACGCGGCGTTCGCCTTCGCCGGCTTCGGGTTTCAACGCGTAGGGTTTCGTGACAAGGTCCAGCACGGCGAGGCTGGAGGGCGCGACCTGGGCGGCGGGCTTGGTGGGGTCGCCGCCTTTCTCGACGAAGGTCGGGGCGGGCTTGGGTTGGTGCGTGCCGATCCAGGCCGCGGGGAGCTTCGGGACTGCGGCGATGCGGCGGTCGACGTCGGCCAGCCGGCGGCCGAGCGCGCCCAGCTGCTTCGCTTCGGCGGGCGTGGTGACTTCCTTGCGGACGCGTTCGAAGGCGTGCGCCGGCGACCAGGCTTCGCGGTCGGAGGAGTCGGCGACCTTCTTCCAGTCCTTGCCATCGAGCGAGACGGCCATCTCATATTCGCAGGGCGTGGCGCCTTGGGTGTTGTCGCGGAGGAGACGTCCCTTGGCGGTGCGGTAACTGAGCCGTCCGACCGTCTCGATGCGGGGCAGGGTGATGACCAGTTCGGCGGGGCTGCCGATGAACCATTGCGCGCCTTCGTCGCCGTCGATGGTCAGCGCCGCGCTGTATGCCATGGGGAAATCCTCCGCGGTGGCGCCCTTGGCGCCTTCGGCCTTCGAACCATAGGAGGCGAGGGCGACGTTCCGAGGCGTCGGTTCGGCGGTCCAGATCTCGAACTCGGAGATGCGCCCTCCGACGCCGCTCTTCGGGTTGGCGGAGGTCGCGGACAGGGTGAGCTTCACGAAGCGGGCTTCGGTCGGCGTGATGGTTTCCTCGGTCAGCAGGGTGTCCGCCTTCGGGCGGGGATACTTACGGGTGGCCAGCAGGGCCTTCGCCTTCGCTTCGACGGCCTTGGTCAGGGCTTCCTGCTCGGCGACGATCTGGGCGCGTTCCTTGTTCAGCGGGCCCATCGCGGCGTTGAAGGCCTGGGTCTGTTCCTTGGTCGCCAGCGGACGGCGGCCGTGGACGACCCCTTCGAAGGCGGCGCGGATGCGGTAGTAGTCCTCAGTCGGGATGGGGTCGAACTTATGGTGATGGCAACGGGCGCAGTTGATCGTGAGTCCGAGGAAGGCGCTGCCCGTAGCGGTGACCATGTCGTCGAGCGTGGCGGAACGGATGACCTTCTGGGCCACGGGATCCTGGTTGCCGACGTCATCGTACGGCCCGGCGACGAGGAAGGCGCTGCCGATCTCGACCGCGGGGTCGAACTTGCCGAGCACGTCGCCGGCAAGGTGTTCGCGCATGAACTGGTCGTAGGGTTTGTCCTCGTTCAGCGAGCGGATGACGTAGTCGCGGAAAGGATAGAGGTCATCGATGATGAAGTTGCGTTCAAAACCGTTGCTTTCGCCGAAGCGGACGACGTCGAGCCAGTGGCGGCCCCAGTGTTCGCCGTATCGCGGCGAGGCCAGCAGGCGGTCGACGAGCGCCTCCGTGGCCTGACGGGCGTCGGTCCGGTGGGCCGCGACGAAGGCATCGACCTCGGCCTGCGTGGGCGGGAGTCCGGTCAGGCCGTAACTGAGACGACGGATCAGCGCCCGGGGCTGGGCCGGGGCGCTCCGGGTGAGCTTCTGTTCGGCCAGCTTGGTATCGATGAAGCCGTCGATGTCGGCGTGCTTGAACTCCTTGGCCAGCGGCTGGAGGGACCACCAGGTCTTGTCGGCGCGTTTGACCTCGACGGTCGCCTGGTCGCGCGGATCGACGGCTCCGGCCTTGATCCAGGCGGCGAAGTCGGCGATGAGCGCGTCGGGCAGCTTCGGCTTCTTCGGCGGCATTTCCATGTCCGGCTCGAGGTGCCGGACATAGCGGAGGAACAGGCCTTCGTCCGGTTTGCCGGGGACGATGGTCGGAGTGCCCGAATCACCCCCTTGCTGCCAGCCGGCCCTGGCGTCGAGGGCGAGGCCGCCTTTCAGTTTCTTGGCCTTGGTGCTATGGCACTCGTAGCAGTGCTCAGCGAGCGCCGGGCGGATCTTCTGTTCGAAGAACGCCACGCTGCCGGGGTCATCGGCGGCGAAGGTGCGCCCGACCAAGAGCAGGGCGAGGGCGAAACTCAGGCGGTTCATGCGAGCACCGGTTTGATCACGTGACCGTGCACGTCGGTGAAGCGACGGTTCACCCCGTTGTGGTAATAGGTCAGCTTCTCGTGGTCGAGGCCGAGCAGATGGAGGACGGT
>Ga0172372_10011218_pt1 | contig 11410 bp, 7 predicted proteins | sample LakKiv5m_2_FD_114544 | JGI IMG/M metagenome (GOLD analysis project Ga0172372, IMG submission 114544) | Freshwater microbial communities from Kabuno Bay, South-Kivu, Congo - kab_092012_9.5m | ecosystem: Environmental > Aquatic > Freshwater > Lake | place: Democratic Republic of the Congo... | reverse complement strand
CGAGCGCCGCCACGCCGACGAGCAGGATGCGCCAGTCCATCCAACGGCGGTCGCTGCGCGCGAGCTGCGCGACGAAAATCGGCGCGAGCACCGCGAGGCCGTTGTGCAGCGTGCCGACGGCGAGCGCGGTCCACAGCGCGGTGGCGAGGTAGGGCGCCCAGCCCGGCGAGCTTCGCAGCCACAGCGCGCTCGCGACCGCACAGGCCGAGAACGCGATCACCGCGCCGTGCGCGCGCGCTTCCTGCGAGAAAAAGACGTGCAGCAGGCTCGTCGAGACCAGCGCGGCTGCGAACAACGCCCATGGCGGCTCGACGAAGCGCCGCGCGATGAAGAACGTGGCGGGCACGATCAGCACGGAGAGCACGGCGACGAGCGTGCGCAGGTCGAGCCACACGCGCGCGGCGGCCTCGAGGTGCTCGTCGAGCGTCCGAGGTTCCGGCGGCGGTTCGAGCGTCGCGTCGGAGAGCGGCGCGGCGGCGTGCGCGAGCAGCGACGGGTACTGGCAGGCGCTGAGCGCGCGGTCGAGCTTGACCTCGCCCTCGCGCAGCATGCGCGCGTGGTCGGCGATGAATGTGTCGGCCTCCTTGAGGCACGGCACGCCGAAGCCGACGCCGTAGAGGCGCACGGCGAGCGTCCACAGCGTCAGGGCGACGAGCGCCCACATCACGCGCGTGGACTTCATCGCGCCCTAGAGCTTCGGAATGTCTCGCAACAGCCGCACGCGACTCACTTGCAGCACATCGACCTGCACGTCGCGCTCCTGCACGTCGATGCCGTAGGTCGCCGTCTCGCGCACGTGCTGCTCGCGCGCGGCCGCGTCGGCGATGTCGCGCACATCGCAGTCGTGCAGCAGGGCCGTGAAGCCGTTCGCGCTGTCGAAGCGGCCGATGTAGAGGCGACCCTTCGCGGTCTCGACCACGATGTTGATGCCGTGCGGGGCGTCTTGGATGTTCATGGCGCGGCAGTCTATCCTGCGCGCGGAGGCAGGCACATGAAGCTCCCCGGCAAGGGGTCCATCTCGCAGGACGGCGAGCTGGTGCCGTGGGAGCGAGCGCAGGTGCACGTCGCGACGCACGCGCTGCACTATGGTTCGAGCGTCTTCGAGGGCCTGCGCGGCTACCCGGCGCAGGGCTGCGTCTCCGCCGTCATGCAGCTCCGCGCGCACATGCGCCGCATGGTGCAGTCGTGCCGCATCGTGAACATCCCGCTGCGCTGGAGCGAGGACGAGCTGTGCGAGGCGGTGCTCGCGACCGTGCGCGCGAACGGCCACGCCTCGTGCTACATCCGCCCGCTCGCCTTTCGCGCCTACGGCCAGCTCGGCGTCGATCCGACGCACTGCCCGGTGAGCCTCGCGGTGATCGTGATCGAGCACGGCGCGCACTTCGGCGCCGAAGCCGCGGAGAAGGGCATCGACATGGGCACGTCGAGCTGGCGTCGCATGGCGCCCGACACGCTGCCCGCGATGGAAAAAAAGCGCGGCGAATTACCTCAATTCGCAGCTCGTGATCCTCGAGGCCAAAGCCAACGGATTCACCGACGGCATCGCGCTCGACGCGCAGGGCCACGTCAGCGAGGGCAGCGGTGCCAACGTGTTCGCGGTGCTCGACGGCGTGCTGCACACGCCGAGCATCGGCAGCTCGATCCTCCAAGGCATCACGCGCGCCTGCGTGCTGCAGCTTGCGCGCGACGCAGGGATCGAAGTGCGCGAGGTGACGATGCCGCGCGAGCTGCTCTACTGCGCCGACGAACTCTTCATCTGCGGCACCGCAGCGGAGATCACGCCGGTGCGTTCGCTCGACCGCAAGCAGGTCGGGCAGGGCGCGCGCGGTCCGCTGACCGCTCGCCTGCAGGTCGAGTTCCGCGCGCTCGTGACGGGCGCGAAGCCCGACCGCCACGGCTGGCTGACGCGCGCCTAGCGCCTACTGGCACAGGCCGAAGCGCACGGCGTCGGTCAGGCTCGTCTGGAACGGATCCGCGGGATCGCGGCTCCAGAATTGGCCGGTGACCGTGTCGCCGACGGCGAAGCGCGCGGGGTTCGCGCGCATCTCCGCGTTGAAGTCGAGCCCGAACGAGCCGCTGCAGTCGTTGCCGCTCGCAGCGCCGCCGGAGCTCAGGATCGCGCTGCGCTGGCGCGGCGCCGCGATGCACATCGTGCCGCCTTGGAACGGCTGCGCGACCGCGCCCGTGAGGCTGTAGAAGAACAGACCCGACTTCTGATTGAGGACGCTCGTCGCGCCGACTTGGAAGCCCGTGCCCGCGACGGTGCTCGGCGTGCCTGTCGCCAAAATCGAAGGCACGCAGCCGAGGCTGTTGGTCTTGGCGGTGCAGTAGGTCGAGAGCGAGCAGTCCGCGAGCGAGAGCGTGCGCGGCGCGCTCACTGTCGTGTTGCCGGCCGCGTCCTTGAAGGCGAGCTCGTACACGAGCGCCTTGCCCGCTCCGCCCGCCGTGTCCGCGAACAGGAAGCGATACAGCTGGCCGCCACTGTGCTGGCCCGCGATCGTGGTCGCGCTGCCGGTCACGGTGATCGTGCCGTTGAAGCCCGCCGGCTGCACCGTGTACGTGTACGTGCCCGGCGCAACGAGCGCGATGTCGGCCATGCCCGCGCCCGGCACCGCGACGCTGTGGTCGTAGGGCGCGTTCGTGAAGCGCACGGTCTGCGCGCCCGACACCGCCGTCATGCGCACGATTCCGCCCGCGGGGATCGTCACCGCCGCATTCGAGAGCCCGCTCGCCGTGATGAGCACGCTCTCGACCGTCGTCTGCGTCCGCACGACGTAGCGCGCGCTCGCCGCGACCCAGTTGAGGCCGTTGTCGAAGACTTGATCGCGCACCTTCGCGCGCACCTTCCACGGACCCGCGGCCGGCATCGTCGCGGGTTCCTTCGTGCCCACGAGCACCGGCTTGCGCGTGTCGACCGGCCCTGTGTTGCGATAGACCTTGTTGGCCCACTGCGCGCTGCTGCCTTCGCCCTGCGCGGTGATGAGGTCGTAGCGCCCGTCGTTGTCGAGGTCCGCGACCGTTGCATCGAGCGTCGGATCGGTCACGGCGGTGATGATCGTCGCGCCTGCGTTGGTGAAGTTGCCGCTGCCGCCGTTCGTCCACAGCGTCTCGCGCGTGTTCGAGAGCGAGCCGACCACGACGTCATAGTCGCCGTCGATGTCCCAGTCGAACAGGCAGATCTCGTTGTCGTCGTTGCTGTCGGTGAGCGCCGTGAGCGCGGTGAAACCGAGCGTGCCCGACGGAGCCAAGTTATTGCGGATCGTGCCCTCGGCGAACGACGACGAGCTCACGAGGAACAGGTCGAGGTCGCTGTCGCCGTCGAGGTCGCCGACCTCGCCCGCGTACGTCGAGGCAGAGTTCGACGGGATCGTGGTGGTCGTCGTCGCGAAGGTGCCCGAGCCGTTGTTGAGCAGCACGTAGTGGTTCGTGCCGCCGTTGGCCGCGCGCGTGAAGCCGATGAAGTCGAGATCCCAGTCGCCGTCGATGTCGGCGAGGTGGGTCTCCATCTGCGCCGTCTTCGTCGGCGCTGCCGACATCGCCGCGGCGGTGTAGGTGAACACTCCCGTGCCGTCGTTGAAGTACACGCGCGGTCGGCGCGCCGCCGTGCCCAAGTAAGCATCGTTGAGCACGAGATCGAGGTCGCCGTCGTCGTCGATGTCGGCGAACTGGCCGCCGCCGGAGCTCACCGCCGCCGTGAAGCCGCGCGTGGCGCTCTCCATCGTGAAGAAGCCCGGGTTGGCTGCGCCGCGATTGATGTAGAGGAACGGCACGTCCGTGTCCCAAGCGTTGCACACGAGCGCATCGATCCAGCCATCGCCGTTGACGTCGCCGGTGATCACGGCCTTGGCGTTGGAGACGCGCGTTCCGAGCCGCGCCACGCTCTCGTCCGTGAAGGACAGCGTGCCGCTCGGCACGAGCTGGTTGACGAGCAGCACGTTCTGGCGCTTGGTCCCGGCGACGTTGAAGCCCTCGCCGTCCGCGAAGAACAGGTCGAGGTCCCCGTCGCGGTCGACGTCGGCGGCTTCGACGCCCTCGCTCCACCGCGCGGGCCCGGGCAGTAGGCCAACCAAGTGCTGGAACTGCTGGGCCGCGGCGAGCGAGGGAGCGAGCGCGAGCAGCGCGAGCGCGTGGGGGAGGTGCTTCATCGAGGGTCTCGGACAACGATCCGGGCCCGCGCGCGGCCGCATGCCGCACCCGGGCCACGCTTAGACACGCGCGACCGAGGCAGGGTTCCCCGGAGAATCGAGGGTAACCCCGACCGCTCGATTCAGGGGAGGAAAGTGGCCTTGATGGCGCTGGTGACGTTGGCGCTCGTCCCGCAGGGCCCGGTCGGGTCGCGGTACCAAGTCTGGAAATAGAGCGTGTCGCCCGCGGAGATCGTGCCGGAGGCGCCGAAGCGCGCCAGCGACAGGGCCGCGATACCCGGACCGAGCGCGAAGCTGCCGCTGGCGCCGGAGTTCTTCGTCGCGTGGCGCAGCACCGGCAGGTTGATGCAGCGCAAGCCGTCGTAGAAGGTCGTCGGCGGACGCGACGAGCGGCCCATGTAGACCATGCCCTGCACGTTGAGCGGCAGCTGCGACGCCGTGAGCACGAGGTTGTCGAGCGCGAGGCTCACCGAGCCGCCGCTCTGGATGTTGGAGAGCAGGCGACCACCGACGCCGGTCGAGTTGGCGCAGCCCGCGCTCGCGTCGGCGTTGGTGCAGGTCGCCTTGGAGCCGAGCGGGCACGGGCAGTACTCGACGACCTTGTCCTCGCACTCGTCGGGAATGCCGTTGAAGTTCGTGTCCTGCGACGCGCCGTTGGCGATGTCGAGCGAGTCGTCGACGCCGTTCTCGTTGCAGTCGCTGGAGGGCAGCTCCTCGAAGTCGGCGGCGTCGAGATCGTCGCCGTCCTTGTTCGCGTCTCCGCGCTCCGTGCGCAGGCCGAGCGCCTCGGCGGAGATGAACAGCGCGGGGTTCTGGTTGAGACCGCCGGCGACCGGCGGCAGCAGCAGGTCGCCCGGCTGGATCGGAACGCCGAACAGGCTGTCGGGCTGGTTGATGACCGCCGAGCCGCGGCGCACCGAGAAGACCAGCATGTCGGTCGAGCCGTTGCTCCAGTCGTAGGGCGCGAGCGAGCGCTGGTAGATGCCGTCGCCGTTCTCCGCGAGCACGAGCGCATCGAGGTCGTCGGTGCCGACGCCGAAGCGATCGAGGCCGAGCTGCGAGGCCGTCGCGAAGTGCACGATGGCGGTCGTGCCGACGGTGCGCTTGAGCACGTCCGCGCTCGAAAAGCCGTTGGCGGCAGCCGAGCCGGAGTTCGCGACTTGGTTCAGGCGATCGAGAAACGTCGCGTCGAGCGAGAAATACACGCGCGGCGCGGTCGCGAGGTCGGTGCCGATCTCGAGCGCGTCGAGGTTGTCGCCGGGGTAGGGGAAGGGCGTGTTGGTGTTGCGCGGCTCGAGCAGGCCGAGGCCCGGGCCGAAGAACGAGTTCGCGCTCGGCAGGCCGTTGCCGTCGTAGACGAGCGTGTTGTTGCGCGGCGTGAAGTTGGGCCCGAGCGGCGGGCTCGGCAGGTTCACGTCGCCGTACACGTCGGCGCACGCCTCGAACACGCCCGGCCCGAGCGGCGGCACGGTCGGGTTGCCTTGGTTGCGCACGCTCGCGTGCGGCGGATTCTGCGGCGTCGCGGGATGGCCCGAGGCCCATTCGTCGACCGAGAACAGAACGCGCGGGCGGCGCGGCTGGTTGAGCCGGAAGAGCGCGTCGTCGCCGCCGGAGAGCGCGTCGATGTCGATCTGGCACGCGGTGCCGCCCGTGTGGCCGACGCAGTTGCCGTAGCCCTGCAGGAAGAGCAGGTCGCCGGTGAGCGTGATGCGCGGCGCGAGCTGGGCACCCGGGACGATCGCGCCCGGCTCGAGCACGTCGGCCTCCGTGATCGGTCGCGGCGCGCTCGACGAGTCGGGGCGCGACACGCTCTGGCTCTTCCAGTCGATCGAGAACTGCACTTGGAGCTGCGCCGAAGCCGAGGCGGCGAGCAGCGACGCGGCGGCCATGCGCAGGGCCACGCGGCGCAGGCGCGCGGCGTGTTCGCGAGTGGGGCGGTCGGAGTGGCTCATGGCGTCGTCTTTCGCTGGAGGCGCGCGCGTTCGAGGTCGCGGAAAGGGCCTCGGCGCGGCTCATCCAGCCTACCGGATCCCTCTCAGGCTGCCGGGAACGCGGCGGAGCCCGACACTTCCAAGTGCCCGCAGGCCCCCTGCGCTGGACAGGCAAGACGAAAAAAGTCGCGCGCGGGTTCGGTGCCGCGGGCGGGACGCCCCCCTCCGAGGTCCCGTCGCTCAGGGCGTGAGCGCGACCCGCAGGCCAAAGGCCCCGGCGCGGTTGCCCGGGCGCACGGCGACGCGCACGGACGCGCGGCAGTGGGCGCCCGTGAAGTACCACGAGCCGCCGCGCAGGACGCGCAGGTTGCCGCGCTCGGGCCCGGTCGGGTCGTTCGCGCCGGTGGTGTGCTTCAGGTACTCGATCTCGGCGTACCAGTCCTCGCACCACTCCCAGACGTTGCCGAGCATGTCGTGGAAGCCGAGCGCATTGGCGCGCCGCGTGCCGACCGGGCGCGGGCTGCCCTCGGAGTTGCCCTCGTGCCAGGCCACGTTGTCGATCGGCCCGTAGTGAGCATCGGTGCTGCCGGCGCGCGCCGCGTACTCCCACTCGGCCTCGGTCGGCAGGCGCAGTCCGGCGCCCGCGCGCGCGAGGAAGCCCTCGGGCCCGCGCGCGTCGAGCCAGCTGATGCGCTCGACGGGCCTCTCGGGCTGCGACTCGCGCGCCGGGTTCGAGCCCATGACGAGCTCCCACTGCGCTTGGGTGACTTCGTGGCGCCCGAGGTAGAAGGGCTGCGTCAGACGCACGCGGTGCGCCGGCTTCTCGTCGCTGGCGGCGTCATCGTCGCCCTGCGAAGCGCCGCGCCGGTAGTCGCCGGGCGGCACGAGCAGCAGCTCGACTCCCGAGGCGTCGTGGCGCACGCGCCACGGCCAGCCGGTCTCGGCGATGCGCTCCCGCCAGCGCGGGTCCTGCACCACGAGCGGATCGGGCGCGATTTCCAGCACCGAGGCCCACGGCAGGCGCGGATCCTCGATGCGCACGGGCGCGGGCTTGGGCTCAGGGGCGCGCGGCTCGCTCGCGATCGCGATCGACAGTCCGCCGGGGTGGACCGCGTCGAAGTCCGCCGCCACGCGCACGCCGTTGTAGCTCGCGCGCAGGCCCTCCCACTCCGGCAGCCGGTTCGAGACGCGGCAACCCTCGCTCTCCGCGGCCCACGAGCCGCCGCGCAGCGTGCGCTGGGTCTTCGAGCGCGTGCCGCTGTGGCCCGGATCGGACTCGTAGGGTTCTTCGCACCACTCCGAGACGTTGCCGAGCACGTCGGCGAGGCCGAGCGCGTTCGTCTGTTTCTGGCCGACGCCGTGCGTGCGCGCCGCGGAGTTGTCCGCGTGCCATGCGATCCCATCGAGGCTGCCGTGGCGCGGCGCCGTGCTGCGCGCGCGGGCGGCGTACTCCCACTCGGCCTCGCTCGGCAGGCGCAGGCCGCCGCCCGCGCGCGCGAGGAAGCCCTTGGGCGCGCGCAGGTCCGACCAGCTCACGCCCTCGACGGGCAGGTTCTCCTCGCCGCGGAACGAGCTCGGGTTGGTGCGCTCGACGCGGGTCCACTGGCCTTGGGTGAGCTCGCAGCGCGCGAGGTAGAAGCCGCGCTCGAGCGTCACCGCGCGGGCGGGCTGTTCGTCGTCTTGGGCGGCGCCGTCGCCGGGCGAAGCGCCGCGCTCGAAGCTGCCGGGCGGGATGAGCACCAGCTCGACGCCCGTGCGACGGTGGCGCACCTTCCACGGTCGGCCGCAGGCCGCGATGGCCCGCCGCAGGCTGGCGTCGGGGACCGCGAGCGGGTCGGGGGCGAGCTCGACCACCTCGTAGGGGTCGACATCGAGCGGGACGGTGGTCGGAGCGCGCTCTCCGCTCGCCGCGCAGCTCGAGAGCCACAGGCAGACGGAGAGCGGAATCAGAGCGGCGGGGGCGCGGGAGGGCATGGCGACGGGGGTTATCGACCCGCGCGGGAGCGTCGATGGAGCGCGGATCGTCCGTAATCTGGACGGGCGGCTGCTCCGACCGCCCCCAACGCCGAGCGGGACCCCCGTGCTGGCACGGAAGTCCCGCTCGAGAGCCGTCCGGGGCTCGTTTCAGGGCACGAAGGTCGCCCGCACCGCGTTGGAGAGGTTCGAGCCGCTGCCGCAGGGGCCGGTCGGGTCGCGGTACCAGCTCTGGAAGCCCAGCACGGCGCCCGGAACGATCCAGTTCACCGCCGGGAAGCTCGCCACGGTCAGCGCGGCGAGGCCGGGGCCGTAGGTCGCGCTGCCGCTGGCTCCGGAATTCTTCGGCGCGAAGCGCGAGATCGGACCGGCGAGGCAGCGGCGGCCATCCGCGAACGGGGCGGGGGCGAGGAAGTTGCCGCTCAACATCAGGAACAGCTGCTTGTTGGTCGGCATCAGCGCGGTGGTGAGGACAAGGTCATCGGCCGCCACGCTCGTCGAGCCGCTCGGGGTCAGCGTGGCGCCGACGCCGGTCGAGTTCTTGCAGCCCGCGTTGGCGTCGTCGTTGCCGCACGGGCCCATCGGCGCCGGGCAGAAGCAGAACTTGCCGTAGAGCGCCGGCGGGTTGCAGGCGTCGGGGATGCCGTCGTTGTTGAGGTCGGGCATGCCGCCGGTGCGGATGTCGAGCGCATCCTCGAGGCCGTTGCCGTTGCAGTCGAAGAACGGCGAGGTCGGGAGCTCGAGCGCATCGAGCTCGTCGTTGCGGTTGACGGTGCCCTGCCGCACGGTCGCGAGGCCGAGGTTCTCGGCGGCGATGAAGATGCCCGGCATGGGCGAGAGGCCGCCCGGAACCGGCGGAACGAGCACGTCGCCTTCGCTGATCGGGATGCCGAAGATGCTGTCGGGGCGGCCGATGACCGCCGAGCCGCGGCGCACGGAGAAGAGCAGCAGGTCCTGCCCCATGTTCCAGTCGTAGGGCGCGAGCGAGCGCTGCCAGCCCGGGACGTTGTTCTCGCAGATCACGAGCGCGTCGAGGTCGTCCGTGTTGGCGCCGAACAGGTCGAGGCCGAGCTGGTTCGCCGGTGCGTAGAGCAGCGGCGCCACGTTGGGCACGGGCGTCACGAGCACGTCCCCGCCGACGAAGCCGTGGGCCGCGGCGGTGTTGCTCCCCGGAATCCCGGTCCACGGGTCGATCAGCGCGCCGTCGAGCGAGAAGAAGTAGCCCATCACCGGCCAGCCCTGCGCGACCGGCAGCCAGCTCGCGAGCGCGTCGAGGTTGTCGCCGCCCGTGGGCAGCGCCGCGCTCGGGAAGCTGGGCTCGCGCAGGCCCACGCCGCGGTAGCGGAAGGCGCTCGCACCCTGCAGGCCGTCGCCGTCGAGCACGGCCGTCGAGCCCGGCAGCGGGCCGCCGAAGGGCGGCAGCGGGCCAGCGCCGAGCATCAGGCTGACGAGCACGTCCGCCGCGCTCTCGCCGAGCGGCGCCTCGCTGGTGATGCTCGGCGGCACCGGAGCCCCGAACCCCACGGCATGGGCGTCGACGGACAGGTACAGGTGCCGGATGGGCTGGTTGGGCTGCAGGAGCTGCGCGCGGCCGCTGCACAGCGCATCGACCTCGATGCCGCAGGGCGTGCCCCCGGCGTGACCCATGCACCCGGCGTGCTGCGCGAGCCCGAGGTGGGACGGGACCGGAACGCCCGCCGGTCCGGCCTTGGCGTGGATGGCGGGCCGCGGCGCGGGTCCGAACTGCGGGTAGGTACTCGGCGCCGGCGCGAACAGCAGGTCCCCCTCGGTGATCGGCAGGCCGTGCAGGGAGTCGAAGGCGCCGACCGTCGGGCTCTTCCAGTCGATCGAGAAGATCGGCTGGCGGTTCTGGGCGGAGGCCAGCGCGGACAGAGCGACGGCGGCGACGAGCGTGAGAGGGAAAGCGCGGTGCATGGGAGGTCCTTGGGTTCGAGGGGGTTGGCGAGCCGCTCGCTCGCCGTGCTCCCAAGGGACCGCGCCCAGCGGCGCTGGACAGGAATCGCGAAAAAAATCAGGCGCGCACGAACAGGGCCTCGAGCCCGTGGAAGTGCCACGTGTCGCGCCAGCGCGGCGTGCGCGCGATGCGCAGGGCGGGCAGGCGCTCGAACAGCACTTCGAGCGCGACCTGCAGCTCGAGTCGGGCGAGCGGAGCGCCGACGCACACGTGGATGCCGGCGCCGAAGCTCAGATGCGGGTTGGGAGTGCGGGCGGCGTCGAAGCGCTCAGGCTCCGCGAAGCGCGCTGGATCGCGATTGGCGGCGGCGAGCAGCAGCCCGACGCGCTCGCCTTTGCGGAAGCGATGTCCCGCGTAGTCGAGGTCCGCGAGCGCGTAGCGCGTGAAGAGATGCAGCGGTGCGTCGAAGCGCAGCGTTTCTTCGCTGTGGCCGCTCGGATTCGCGCGAAATGCTGCTGCGGTGTCGGGCACGTTCTCGAGCAGCGCGAGCGCCCCGTTCGCGATCGCATGCACGCTCGCCTCGTGGCCAGCGTTGAGCAGCAGGATCGAGGTCGTGACGAGCTCGTCCTCGCTCATGCGCGCGCCGTCCGCATCCTGCGCGACGAGCAACTGCGAGAGGAAGTCGTCGGCGGGTTGCGCGCGGCGCTCGGCGATCAGACCGCGCATGTAGGCGCTGAACTCGAGCGTGGCGGCGACGGTGCGGCGCTCGACCTCGGCATCGCGGCGTGTCTGGTAGATCGCGACCATGTCGTGGGACCACGCGAGCAACGCGGGCGCCATCGCGCGCGGAACGCCGAGAAAATCCGCGATCACGAGCACAGGGATCGGGCTGGCGTAGCTCGCGAGCAGGTCGAACTCGCCGTGGCGCGGCAGGGCGTCGATGAGCTCGTGCGCGAGGGCAGCGATGCGCGGGCGCAGCGGCTCGACGCGCCGCGGCAGGAAGGCGGCGTTGACGAAGGAGCGCAGGCGCGTGTGGCGCGGCGGCTCGAGCTCGAGCAGCGAATGACGCTCGAAGTCGTGGAAAGGCGCGAGCGCGGGCGAGGGCTCCGGCCAGCCGAGCTCCGCACGCGTGGCGACGTGCAGGACCTCGCGTCCGAAGCGCCGGTCGCGCAGCAGGGCGTTGACGTGCTCGTGGTGCGCCGTGACCAGCAGCCCGAGCTCGTCCCAGAACACCAGCGGACCGGCGCGGCGCAGCTCGTCGTAGGCGGGGTAGGGGTTCGAGAAGAACGCGGGGTCGCGCGGATCGATGTGCACGCGCTGAGGGATAGCGGGGAGCGCGGCGGCGCTCAACGTCCGAGTCCGCACTCGTCGGGAACACCGTCCTCGTCGAGGTCGGACGACGTGCCGTTGGCGATGTCGAGCGCGTCCTCGATGCCGTTCCCGTT
>Ga0172372_10011215_pt1 | contig 11412 bp, 16 predicted proteins | sample LakKiv5m_2_FD_114544 | JGI IMG/M metagenome (GOLD analysis project Ga0172372, IMG submission 114544) | Freshwater microbial communities from Kabuno Bay, South-Kivu, Congo - kab_092012_9.5m | ecosystem: Environmental > Aquatic > Freshwater > Lake | place: Democratic Republic of the Congo... | reverse complement strand
CCAAAAAACTTTGAGGAGAATCAATTCACCAAAAGAATGAAACCCCCATTTCAAAAACATCCTGATAATGCATTAGGTCATTACTTCCTACAACTCCCATTTTACGGAAAATTACTTAAGGAAATGTTAAAAGGGTCAAAATATGAGGATATTAAAATTTTTGGTTGTATCATTGTGCTACTGAAAGAAAATTCCGATTTTGAGGAGTTCAGAGTACCCAAAGATATCATGGATACCATATTTTCAATGAATATGAAACAATATTTATCTTAACACTAAAAAATAAACGCTATGAAAAACTTATTAATTTTAATTTCTTTAATCTTTACAATCTTTATTTACGCTCAGGTAACTTACAAAAATCCTGACTGTGAACCGAAAACAAATGCGGAAAAAATGTATGAGTCCATCATAACATATGCCGACTCATTTGACGTTCCCCTACATATAGCTTTCAATGTTGCTCGTATGGAAACCGGATATCGAGGACCAAATCACGATAGTTACAATCACAAACAAACATCAAAGGCTGGAGCGGTTGGACCGATGCAAATTATGCCACAATACGCTTCGTATTTTGCCGGATTCCCCGTTAAAAAGAAAGACCTCAAAGATAGTATTGACCTCAATGTGTATATTTCGATGAAAGTTCTATCAAACTTATATGATAGATATGGTAATTGGAAAAAAGTTTTGGGAGCGTACAATACAGGTAGACCAATCATCAATGATTATGCTCAAAAGGGAGTCGAGAAAGATTATATTAAACATTGGGTCCCAACCAAAAAAGAACCGATGATTTTAACGGCAACTAAAATTTAGGAACTTGATTCTTTTGTTTTTGTTTAGTATGTTTTCATAAAAAAATATGGAAGACTTATTACCAAAAATTGACCTTAAAGAACAACCAACTGAGGTTTGTGAAAATTGTGGGAGCAAATACTTTAAGGAAGTAACACTCATCAAACGAGTATCCAAACTATATACGGGTAGCTCTGAAGACACACTTGTCCCCTTCCCAACTTATATGTGTGAAAAATGTGGACATGTTAACAAAGATTTTGAAATTTTTGATAAAGATTCTTTATGATTAAAAAAATAGTTCATTTCTCAGACCTACATGTTAGGTTATTCAAAGACCATTCTCTGTATCGAAGTATATTGAACGAGGCGTTTGAACAATGGAAAAAAATCAATCCTGACCGAATTGTATTCACAGGTGATTTGGTTCATAGTAAAAACCAAATGACACCGGAGCTTGTAGAGTTTATAGCTTGGGTTTTAACTGAGTGTTCTAAAATTGCAAAGACAATCTTAATACCAGGTAATCACGATTTTCTCGAGAACAATATGGAAAGGTTGGATGCATTGACACCTGTTGTTGACTCACTCCAAAATGACATGGTTGTATATTATAAGAATCGGGGAGTATATAATGATGCAAACATAGACTGGTGTGTGTACTCACTTATGGACCACAACATCCCACCTGACATTGAAAAAAATAAAAACGTTAAGATTGGTTTGTTTCATGGACCGGTACAAGGTCTGACCACAGATGTTGGTTATAAGTTCGATAGTGGATTCGAGTCAGACAAGTTTGACGGGTGTGATTTGGTACTTTGTGGAGACATACATAAAAGACAAGTTTTCAACATACCAGGAGGAAAGAAAGCTTATATGATTGGGTCAACAATTCAACAGAACTTCGGTGAGACAATCGAAAAACATGGGTATGGAGTATACGATGTAGAAAATGACAAATACGAGTTTGTAAATTTGGTAAACCCAAAACCTTTCTTATCTTTCAAATTAAATTCTTACGAACAAATTATCGATGGAACAGAAAAACTCCTTAACTATTGAGTTAACAAAACAAGATGTTGATGATATCAACTCATTTTGTAAACTTAATGAGATTAAAGACCAAAATGGTTATCTAACTTTATGTTTAAAGAAAGGACATTTCATTGAGAAATATGGGATGTTAAACCAAGGACAACTTCCTGAGGTTATTGACAGAGAATTCGAAAAGGAGGTAATTAAGGAAGTTATCGTTGAAAAGGAAGTGTTTATCGAAAAACCTGTGGTTGACAATACAAAAATTGAGGAACTACAGAATGAAATTTATATATTAAAAGGAAAGCTCGAGAATCAAAAAGAGGTTGAGTGTGGTAAATTACAAGAAACCCTAATGAATCTTAACAGACAACTAGGTGAAAAAAACGATATTATAAAAGAAATGAGAAATAAAGTCGAGGACCTTGAAAATCTGACAAAAACTTCTTATGCTTTCTATCTAAAAAGTTCAAATTTAAAAGACAAATTATAAAAACAAGATGATGACAACATTAGTAGCGTGGTTCGTGTTGGCCTACGGGTTCTCCAACATTATGGTTTACGGTAGTATTTTCGAAGGATTTCGTAATACTATAAGTTTATTGGGAACAAGATTCTCAGTATTCAAATTTTTCTCTGACTTATTGTCCTGTATGATGTGTACATCGACATGGGTTGGATTTTTCTTGGGGTTAGTGCTTATTTCCCCCTCTCATTACCTTTTTTTAACACCAAAATGGATTTCATGGTTCTTTGATGGACTTATGGCTTCAGGGGCTGTTTGGGCAATGAATTCAATTATCGAGTGGTTCGAAGAAAATAGACCAAATACAAATCATTTATAAAAATTAATATTATGCCAAAATCTAGAGTAAGAAAAAATCACAAGCAAAAGGTTATCAATCGTAACAATCTTTTGAAAGGTGTTCGTCGCAAGATGGAAAAAGAATACACTGAAATGTTGGAGAAACAACTTCAGGAGTATCAAGAACAAATGTCGGCTATGACAGAGGAAAACAGTTCTGAGGTCATTGACGTTACACCTCAGTAAAATATGGATTTGTTTAATCCACCACCAAATTTCAATTATAAAAATATGACACACGATTTGACCGTAGATAATTTAGAAAACCCGTACATACAAGTCGTATGGGAAGACTACGCAGAGAATTTTACGCAAGAAAAAATAAAAAGTGTCAGACAATATTTTCAGAAAAAGTATTTGTCATCTAATGTAAATGTAATTACAAAGACACTCACAACTGAGGATACTACTCACACGGTTGATATTTCTTTCAACATTCTCGATAAAAATTATCAACATGAACTCATTAAGTCATATTTGAAATCTAAGTCGAGTGAGGAATTATTCGATGAGGTTTATAATTTGGATTCGGTGGTGGATAACAAACTAATCCTCGAGGATTCTGAGGTTTCACCATTCAAACGTTGGTTTATCAAAAACATTGAGTTTTCTAATTTCTTATCTTATGGTGAGAATCAAAAATTAGACTTTGAAAAATGTGATGGTATTACCGTTGTTGAATCTAATCCACCGAACTTTGGAGGTAAGACTGTATTGACGGTCGATTTGCTATTGTTCTTGTTTTTTAATGAAACAACTAAGACTAGTAAGGCCGAAGAAATCTTTAACAGGTTTTCTGATAAGAACAAAGTGTCGGTTAAAGGTGAGATTGTGATTGACGGTGATGACTACATTATTGTTCGTAACATCGAAAGGAAGAAAGCAAAATCTGGTGAGTGGAACGTTAAAACAGAGTTGGATTTCTTTAAAAAGTTGTCTGACGGAAGTTTACAAAACTTTACAGGTGAACAAAGACGAGAAACCGAAGCATTTATTAAAACATCGATTGGCTCCAAGGATGACTTTTTGATGACAATCTTAACCACGGCAACAAATTTGGAAGAACTTATTGACTCTAAACCAACGGCTCGTGGTCAGGTGTTGTCTCGTTTTATGGGACTGGACTTTCTTAAAAGAAAGGAGGAAGCTGCTAAGGAAATCTACAGTGAGTTCTCAAAGTCCATGATATCTAATATCTATAACAGTGAACAACTAAAAACGGATATCGAAACTTTTAATGAGACAATTGATTCAAACAGTGAGTTCATAACAATAGAACAAAGTAATCTTATTGATGTCCAAAATCGTATCATCAAAGGACAAGAATACCGTGATGGTTTATTGAAAAATAAACACATGGATATTGATAAAGAAATTGGGATGCTACAACCCGATAAGGTTAAGACTGAGATTTCAGGATTGGAAATACAAAAAACACAAGTTGAAAAACAATTATCCGAAGTCAAAGTTGTCGAACCAAGTCAGTATTATCACGAGGACCAACATGATAAGGTTAAGGAAGAATATAAGACCGCGTACAAGAAAAAAGTTGAAATTGACACAAACATAAATTCAATTGAGAAACTTAAAAGTTCTGTAAGTGGTGGAATAAAGTGTGAACACTGTGGTATCGAACTTATGAATGCGGCTATCACCCAATCGAGAATCTCTGAGCTTGACGGATATATCACGCACAAAGAGGAAATTGAGGGTTTAATGAATGACTTATCGGGCAAAGAGGAAGGGTTTGTTACACTTAAAAAAGAGTTTGATGAGTACGAAAAAAATAAGTTAATTAAAGATAAGTTGGAACTTAACATCGAAAGTCTCAACCTAAAGATTGAAAAACTTAATGACAAGTTAACAAAATACGAACAAGCTCAAGAAAAAATTCAGGCCAACAACAAAATTGATGAGATGTTGATAAAGGCGGACCTTCGTATTAATGAACTCGAGATTGAGAAACAAGGTATCAACAAAAAGATAACAAATTATCAATTTGAAATTGACAATCTTACTGAAAAAATTACTAACAATAAAAAATTGATAGAAAAAATTAAGGAAGAATCGTCGAGAGAAAAAGTTTATAAAGTATACTTGGAAACATTTGGGAAGAATGGTATTTCTAAGTTGATTATGAAAACTATGATGCCTTTGATTAATTCTGAATTACAAAGATTGTTGGAGGATAGTTGTCATTTTAGATTGGAGGTTAGAATCAATGATAAAAATGAGGTTGAGTTTCTTATGATTGACAATAATACTCAAATAGAAAAATTGATGTCATCAGGTTCAGGTTATGAAAGAACTATAGCGTCATTGGCTTTGAGAGCGGTTCTCAGTAAGATTTGTTCTTTACCCAAACCAAACATTGTTGTGTTCGATGAGGTATTTGGTAAGATTTCAAACGATAACTTAGAAATGGTGTCAGAGTTTTTCAAAAAAATCAAAGAATATTTTGAAAAAATATTTGTGATAACACACAACCCTTTAGTTACAAATTGGTCAGATAATGTTGTTAGAATTGAAAAAGTTGATAACATTAGTTTTGTGAAACAGTAAAGTTGTATATCTTTGTAAAAAAATTATATGAAGTACATTATTTTTATTTTTGGTGGAGCGGACAATCAGGATGAGTTTGTCAACTCGATTTGTGATAACATCATGTTGAATATTAAGGTTGACTACATTAAGTTCTTTTACGGCGAAACATCATGTGTCTATACATTCAAAAGTGAAACACCTTTTGACGAGGTATCCGCCTCTATTACTAAGATTCTACAGAACGTAAATGTTTCTTATTTCTTATTACCATATTCAGATTTTGAAATCAATGTTAAGATTGATGAAAATACATTGGAACATCTTTTTGGTAAAGAATTGGATGAGGAAACACAATCTATTGATGAAGGAGATTTGGTTGAACCCCAAACTTTTTTCTCGAGGCTGGACGAGGCACTTGCCAGTTTGAGAGAGGAAGACTTAGAAAACGATATGGACATTGAGATAATTCCTTTACTCAAAAAGAAAAAACCTGTTAAAACTTTAGATGAAATTTTGGACCAAATCACCCAAAATGGTGTAAATTCGCTCAGTGAACAAGACAAACAACTTTTAGACAAATACTCAAAACAATAATATGAAAGAAAAAAATTCATCAATTCCAATCAATCAAGAGGAAATCCAACATTATCTTAAGGACATCCGTAAGATTAAGGTTATGACCCCTGATAGAGAAAAAGAATTGGCCAAAATGATTCAGTCAGGTGACCTTACTCAGCGTCAACGAGATGAAATTAACCAAGAAATTTTAGAAGGTAATTTACGATTCGTTATAACAGTCGCCAAACAATATCAGAACCAAGGACTCGATTTTCCTGACTTGATAGCCGAAGGTAATTTAGGTTTACTTAAAGCCATTCAGAACTTTGATTGGGGTAAAAACCTACGATTCATTTCATACGCAGTGTGGTGGGTTAAACAATCAATCCTACAATCTCTCAACGATAACGCCCGTACAATCCGACTACCGGTGAATGTTGTTCAGGACCTACAAAGAGCTAAAAAGGAAGTTGAGGCCAAGGGTGGGAAACTCGATGACCGATTTGAGATGTTACCATCAATTATCGATTTGGACATGAATATCAATGAGGAAGGTGATACCTTAGTTGATATTATTAAGAATGAGGATGCGGATATGCCTGATGCGGCTTTCAATAACAAGGATGTTCTTAAGACAGAATTGATTGGTTTGTTGGATATCTTAGATGAACGAGAAAGAGTTATCATACTCGACTATTTTGGATTGTCTGGAACTCCAAGGACATTAGAGGACATTGGTTCTGACTTTAATTTGACTAAGGAGAGAGTGAGACAAATTAAAGAAAAAGCTCTAAGAAAACTAAGGAATGAAAGTTCCGTGTTGTTCGACTACATGTAAAAAACGAAAGACCTTCTATTTATTATAATAGAAGGTTTTTTATTTTATTTAAAAACTATTTGACATGAAAAATTTTTTGAACATTTTAGATGTATGGGGTGTTAGACTTATGACCCTTTTGGTATTAATTATTTTCTTTAAGACCTGCTCAACTAACTCTCGAGTTGATAAGGTTAAAACACAAGTACAAACAAACAATACTAAAATAGATTCTTTGACTATCGAGTTAAGAAAGGAAATTAGAATCGAAGGACTCGAAACCGAACGAAGAATGATTCAGTCTACAGATAGAGATATCATGGACGTTAACAGACAAGCTAAAATTGGAGAGATAATCGACAGTTTAAGAGCTCAGTAATGTTAAAAAACACCATTCAGTGGATTAAGAATAATCCTAATAGAACCATGTTCCTTGTACCAATTATATTGGTTGCAGGGATTTCCATTTCACACGTTGTTGCATGGTATGACATAGCAAACCCAATTAATTGGGCTATCTATCTTTCGATAGCCATTGAGGTTGGGGCTATGACCGCACTTGTTGCTGCGACCAATAAGATTAAAGGTGGAGTGTGGTTTATGTTTGGACTTGTTACTCTCATTCAGATGATTGGTAATATTTTTTATTCGTATAAAGAAATTGACGCAACAAGTGATTTGTTCAAATCGTGGGTAGAGCTTACCTCACCACTTTGGGAATCTTTGGGTTCGGATGTTACAGATGTGATTTCATTAAAAAGATGGTTGGCATTTTTGGAGGGAGGTTTACTACCAATAATTTCTCTAACTTCCTTACACTTTTTCACCAAATACGATAGTGGTAAAAAATCTGATGTTACTGAAGTTATTGTAGAAAAAATTGTCGAAGTACCGGTAGAAAAAGAAATTGTAGTTGAAAAAATAGTCGAAGTCCCTGTCGAGGTTGAAAAAATTGTTGAGGTACCCGTAGAAGTAGAAAAAATAGTCGAAGTACCTGTCGAGGTTGAAAAAATCGTAGAAAAGATAATTGAAATTCCAATTGAAGTTAAGGTTGAAGAAATTACTGAAGAACCAACCGAAGGTGAACCACAAATTAAAAGACTCACCTACAAGAAATAAAATTCAAAGTAACATATCATGACAGAAATAGTCAAGTATGGAGACTTCAAACCATCGGGTAAACAGAGGAAGAAACAACAAATTATTCTCCAACACACCTCAAGAAACGTTGAAGAATATCTTTTAAGTCTTAAATACAGATTTAATTGTAAGTACAAAAAAATCCCAAACTATGTTGTAACTCGTGACGGTAAGACATTACAGTTATTAGAAAACGAATACCACGGTAAAATATTTTCAGAGGAAAATATAAATAGAAATTCAATTATCATTTCATTAGAAAATTTGGGTTGGTTAGAGAGAGAACCTTTAAATAATCAATACGTTAACTGGATTGGAGATATTTATAAGGGTGATGTGTATGAAAAAAAGTGGAGAGACTATTTTTTCTGGCAACCTTATACCGAAACACAAATAGAATACACGGCTAAACTGTGTAAGAAAATTTCAGATGAGATGGGGATTCCAATTGATGTAGTTGAACACAACACACGTATAAATGGAGTTGAGAAATTCAGAGGGATAACATCAAAAAGTAATTACGATAGTAATTTCACCGATTTAAGTCCGGCTTTTAATTTCGAAACATTTTTAAAATATTTGAATGATGAATAATTCACATGATGAAATTAAAAAGTTATTGAAAGCGTCAAGAAACATGCTTTCCAATAATAATTTGAATGAACAAATTAGTGATATAAGGAGTAAGTACGGTATTATAACAGAACAAGGTTCCGACTTAACTTCAAGTGACATTAGTAAACCTATGAACATTGGTAAGTCAGTTGAGGACAGAATTGAAGATGATACTGAACCAGAAAGAGATAAAAGCCAAGGGTATAGAATCTCAGGAGGAATAATGGTCCTACACGGTAAAGATTCATCTGACTTAGAATTAACAACCGATGACAAAATAGCATTTCAAGAAACCATGGAAGAGTTTGTTAATGAGGTTTCTGATTTGGTTGATTTTAATAAGTTGAATGTTTACCCTAACAACGTAGAATGGTCAGGTAAAATAATTGATTTTGATGTCGAGTTTTTCTTTTCAATTGGGGAAGACGGTGGAATGTATGTTAACGGAGATATGATTAAGGCTGACGATAATTTTGTTGAAATGATTAATAAGTTAAAAGCTTACTATGATAAATTCAAGTCAAAATGGGCAAAAGTTTTGGCTTCAAGAAAGAGAACAAATCAAACGGAACAATGAATGAAACTTTAAAGACAATACTATTATTTGTTATTGTAGGATTAGTTGGATATTCAATTTTTATAACTAAAGGTATAAAAACTGATGTTCAATCACACTATGATAAAATAGATAGTTTACAAATATCCATAGATTCGGCCACCGCAGTAAATTCTATGATAGACCAACAATTATTAAAATTGGAAGCGGACATAAATAATGTTACAAATGAAATTTTGGCGGTGGACCAAACAATAAACGATATTAAAATACAAACAAATGGTAAGACTATTAATGTTGATAAGTATACTCATGCTGAGCTTAAAAAGTTTTTCTCAAAAAGATACAACTCAGCTGGAAATTAGTACTCAGACCGCTAGATTGATTATAAAAGACCTAATCAAGTATGACGGTTGTAGAGAGGAATTGACTCAAACTTACATTAAAATTGGAAAGTTGGAAGAACGAGAAGCTTTGAAGGATACGATGATTAATTATCTTGAGAAAAAAGACTCAACGTACCAATTTATAATCCAACAAAAAGATGGACAAATTGTAGAGTATGGTAAAGCAAATACTAAACTTCAAAGTGAATTAGATTCTAAAAATAAACAATTCAAGTGGTATAAACGAGGGACCGTCGCAGGAGGTGTGTTCTTAATTTTATTACTTTTAGTTATATAGATATGGCACTTTCCGATTCAGATAAGAAACAAATCGAAGTAATGATTCGAAAGGAAATCAAAGATTTCATCGGAAGTAATACCATGCGTCAGTATGAAGATAAGATATTGGAATTAGTATCTAAAGAAATACGTAGAGGTAAACTAGAAAGCGACACAAAAGACGTTGTCATAAAAGTATTCAGAGAGTTCTACAATTTTATGTGGTCTCAACGAGGATATTGGGAACCAAGATTAAGAAATGCGTAAAGTAAAAATAACGGAAGATATTTTAAAACAATTATCTAAAAAGATTAGTGATAATATTTTATCTAATCCTAATATTATGTCCACAGACCATGGCGAAGGACTTAAAGACATGAATTCAATTCAGAAAAAGATTGAGAGTAATGAAGAAATTGACGAGAAATGGTCTGAAAAATATAAAAAAAGTATAGATTGTAATAATCCAAAAGGATTTAGTCAAAGGGCTCATTGTCAAGGAAGAAAAAAGAAAAAAATGAACGAGTCTGAAACCAAAGATATTAAACTATTTGACTTAGCAAAACAACATTCAAAAAGTGATTCATCAGAAAAAATTTCCAAGATGTATAATATCTTAAAAAGACAACTTAAAAAGGGAATGAAGGTTGAATTGGAACACGAAATGGGTCTTAAGAAAGCTAAGAAAATAGCTATGGACCACCTTAAGGAGGACCCAAAGTATTATGATAAATTAGAAAAAGTGGAAAGTAATGAGGCTACGGGTGCCGGTTCGGCTGGCGCATTTGTAGGTCCCGTAGGTTTTAATCCACAAAGTGACTTTGTTAAAAAAAGTTTTAAAGAAACACCTAAAAAGACTGAAACTAAAGAGGCCACCGGCTCCTCATCAATGGGGGCTTATGACGCTCCTGGTTTTGAAGATGTTAAGATGAAGGGAAACCACGAAAAAGGTAGAGGCAAGTCGTTCAAAAAAACTCAAATACCCGGTGGTAATTTTGTACAGGTAAAAAAGAAATGTAAAAAGTTCCCATACTGTAATCAAGGTGATATCAAAGCCTTGAACATATTTGAAAATGAAACGGTAAAAAAGGTCATTAAGGATATAAGTAAAAAATATAATATTACTGAACAAGTTGTAAAAAACATCTTAGAGTACGAATATAATTTGATAAAAGATAAACTATAACGTAAAAATTAGATATTTATTAATAAAAAAATCACATGAAAAAGTCTATAAATAACTATATTGATTCTTTAGTTAAAATGATTATAAATGAAACTATCGAAGAAAAAGCTGACGAATTGGTAACAAAATTGACCGAGGGTGATAAAATGATGTGCGAAAAATGTGGAGGAATGATGACTGAAGGTATTTGTGAACAATGTTCGGGAACTAATATGGATGAAAGTCAAGAATTTGACTATGTAGCTGAGGAGGAAGAATTTGGTTCTGACCCTGAAGATAGAACTAGTAGATTCTGTGATACAAGTCGTAAAGAATATAACAAAGCTACTTGTGATTACCACGAACAAAACTTCATGGGTGGTGGTGAAATGAGTGAAAAACTTCACGGTAGACAATCAAAGATAGATGTTGCAGAGCCTAAAGGTAAAATTACAGGTGCTGACTTTGCAAAACTTAGGAATATGAAAAAAGAAACCGATGAGGAAGTGGAAGAAGGTAACGCATTTACTGGAGCTTTAGCAAAGGCTAAAAAGGAAGGTGATAAGACATTTGAAGTTGGAGGTAAAAAATTTGATGTTAAAGAATCAAAAAACTCTATCCGAATGAGCGAAAGTGAAATGATTAATT
>Ga0172372_10011214_pt1 | contig 11413 bp, 7 predicted proteins | sample LakKiv5m_2_FD_114544 | JGI IMG/M metagenome (GOLD analysis project Ga0172372, IMG submission 114544) | Freshwater microbial communities from Kabuno Bay, South-Kivu, Congo - kab_092012_9.5m | ecosystem: Environmental > Aquatic > Freshwater > Lake | place: Democratic Republic of the Congo... | reverse complement strand
TGCCGACAAGCACGCGACGATGGAGGGCGTGCTCTTTCCGGATGCCTTCGCGAAGTTCGGCGATCTCGTCGCGGGCGATCGCGCGATTGTCCTCATCGGCTACATCGATCGTGGCCGGGGCGAACCGAACATCATCATTGATCGGGTGATTCCGCTTGAAGATGCGGCGGCGCACCTCGGGACGCGCCTCGAGATCACAATCGAGTGCGGCGGCGACGATGCGCGCGCGGCCGAGGGGGTGCTCGACATGGTGGCGGGTCTCGTGAAGCAGGCGAGCGGCGGTGCGGCGTTGACGCCCGGCAAGCCCGTCGAGGTGGTGATCCACCTCGATGGCGATGCCCGGCGCGTGACGCTCGCGACGCATCGCCTCCGCGTGGTTCCCGCGCGCGGGCTGCTCGATTCGCTGCGGCGGGTTGTCGGTGCCGATCGCGTGCGCGTGAAGGGTGGTTGGACGCCCGAGCGACGCAAGCCGAAGCAGTGGGGCGGTCGGCCGCGCAGTGATGAGCCGGTCGAGGTGTGATGCGTGTCGGCGGAATTGCGACCAACGGGCGCTTTGCGACGCAACGGTACGCGGCTACTTAGGCACTTGGGGATGCGCGTCACTGCTCGTCTGATGTTCGCGCGCGATGCTCACCGAGTGAACGTGGATGAAGGTCGCTGAGACCCTTCCGCGTGAGCGCCCGAACGAGCTTTCGCGCGACGCAGAGATCGGTGACGAGGGGGACGTTCATATCGATCGCGGCGCGCCGGATCCGGTAGCCGTCCGGTCGACCGCGCTCGTCGAACTCGCGCGGAATGTTGATGACGAGATCGACGGACTTCGTGCGCATGAGATCAAGTGCATCGGGTCCATCGGTGCCATCGGTGCCATCGTGTCTCGACTTGCCAGCGACCTGGCACTCGATTCCCTCCGCGCGCAGGACTTCGGCCGTGCCCGCGGTTGCGTAAAGTGCGAGGCCAGTCCTCGCGAGTGCGCGAGCGTCTTCCGCGAATCGATACTTGTCTCCCATCGGTCCGAGCGAAAGCAACACGCCTCGCTTGGGCACGCGGAAACCTGTGGCGAGCATCGCTTTCAGGAGTGCTTCATCCGCGTCATCGCCCATGCACGCTACCTCGCCCGTCGAGGCCATCTCGATACCGAGCACCGGATCCGCGCCGGACAGGCGCCCGAAGGAGAACTGTGGAGCCTTGACCGCCACGAAGCCGAGGTCGAAAAGGGTGCCGGCATCCATCGAGACCGCAGGATCAGCGTCGAGCATCAGACGCGTCGCCGCACGAATGAAGTCGCGATCGAGCACCTTCGAGACGAAGGGGAGACTTCGTGATGCACGGAGGTTGCATTCGATGACCTTGACGTCGTTGCCGCGGCAAAGGAGTTGCACATTGAAAGGACCGGTGACATGAAGGGCCCGCGCGAGCCGCGCGCCGATCCGCCGAACGCGACGGATGGTCTCGATGTTGAGTTCCTGTGGGGGAAGAACAAGAGTCGCGTCACCCGAGTGGACGCCCGCATACTCGATGTGCTCAGCGACGCACCAGAGCACGATCTCGCCGTTGCGTGCGACCGCATCGAACTCCATCTCGCGCGCATGCGACTCAAACTTTGAGATCACCACCGGATGCTCAGGCGACAGTGTCGTTGCCGAACGCAGATACCGCGAGAGCTCGGGCGCACTGTGCGCGACTCGCATTGCTGCACCGCTGAGGACGTACGAGGGACGCACGACCACCGGAAAGCCGCCCATCGCCTCGACGGAACCGGCGAGCCCCTCGTCGGTTGTGGCCTCAAACCACTGCGGCTGGTCGATCTTGAGTTCGTCACAGAGCGCAGAGAACTTTCGACGGTCCTCCGCTCGATCGATCGACTCCGCTGAAGTCCCAAGAATGTGGACCCCGGCGTCGTGCAGCCGAAGCGCGAGGTTGTTCGGCGTCTGTCCACCCATCGAGACGACCACGCCCTCGGGTTTCTCCGTGTCGCAGAGTTCAAGCACTGATTCGAGGGAGATCTCATCGAAGACAAGTCGATCACACATGTCGTAGTCGGTCGACACGGTCTCCGGATTGCAGTTGAGCATGATTGTCTCAAAGCCGAGTTCGCGCGCGGCGGAGACTGCTCCGACGGAGCACCAGTCGAACTCGACGCTTGAGCCGATGCGGTAACAGCCTGATCCAAGCACGAGCACCTTTCGTCGCGGAGACGGGCGCACGTCGTGGGCATTCGCCCAGTAGGTCCAGTAGAGGTAGTTCGTGTCGGCTGGATACTCGGCTGCGAGCGTATCGATCTGTGCGAGGCGTGGGCGTACGCCGAGCGCGTGTCGGTGCGCGCGAACCTCGCGCTCGGTCCCACCGACGCACTTCGCAATCGCGCGGTCTGAGAAGCCAGCGCGCTTTGCAGAGAGCAGTTTCGGCTCGTCGAGTGAACCTAGTTCAGCGATGCCGGAAAGATCGTCTCGCATCCGGACGATTTGCTCGACCTCGCGGAGGAAGAAGGGGTCGATCGAGGTGAGTGCATGAACGCGCTCGACGGTCATGCCCTCGGCGAAAGCGCGAGCGACTGCGAAGATACGCCGTGGAGATGGCTCGCGCAGTTCCTGCTCAAGATCGGGAAAGTCGTACGCGCCCGGATCAAGTCCGTCGACGCCCATCTCAAGCATACGGAGCGCTTTCTGGATGACCTCACTGAACGAGCGTCCGATCGCCATGACCTCACCGACCGACTTCATCTCGGTGCCGATGCGCTTGTCGGCACCCGCGAACTTATCGAAGTCCCAGCGCGGTGCCTTGCAGACGATGTAGTCGAGTGCTGGTTCAAAGAACGCGCTCGTTGTACGGGTCACCGCGTTCGCAAGCATCGGCAGGTCGTAGCCGAGTGCGATCTTCGCAGCCACGTACGCGAGAGGATAACCGGTTGCTTTCGACGCCAGCGCTGAGCTTCGTGAAAGACGCGGATTCATTTCGATGACGCGGTACTCGCTTGAGCGCGGATCGAGCGCGTACTGGACGTTACACTCGCCAACGATCCCGAGATGTCGCACGATGCGGATCGAGAGATTGCGCAGCATCTGGTAGTCGGCGTCGGAAAGCGTTTGGCTGGGCGCGACCACGATCGACTCGCCGGTGTGGATTCCCATTGGATCCACGTTCTCCATGTTGCAGACGGTGATGCAGTTGTCGCGGCCATCACGGACGACCTCGTACTCGATCTCCTTCCACCCGGAGAGGCACTCTTCGACGAGCACTTGGGGATTGCCGACGAAGGCGTACTCGATGCGCGGGCGGAGATCTTCTTCGCGGCGGATGATCGACGAGCCCTGTCCTCCCAGCGAAAAGCCGCCACGGAGGATGACTGGAAGCCCGATTTCGTGCGCCGCCTTCAGCGCGTCGTCCGGAGAGTTCGCCGCGATGCTGCGCGCGGTCTTCACGCCGATCTCGGCCATCTTCTGCGCAAACACCTTTCGATCCTCGCCCGCGCGGATCGACGCGACCGGCGTACCGAGTACGCGCACGCCATACCGCGCGAGAATTCCCGAAGCTTCAAGATCGAGTCCGCAGTTGAGTGCGGTTTGCCCGCCGAAACTGAGAAGGATCGCGTCACACTTCTCCTTCGCGAGCACCATCTCCACGAACTGAGGCGTCACCGGAAGGAAGTACACGCGGTCGGCGAGTTCCTCGGAGGTCTGAACTGTGGCGATGTTCGGATTGATGAGGACCGTAAAGATGCCGTCCTCTCGAAGTGCCTTCAGGGCTTGTGAGCCTGAGTAGTCAAACTCGCCGGCTTGGCCGATCTTGAGTGGGCCCGATCCGAGCAGTAGAACGCGCTGCGGCCGTTCGCCGCGGAGGCCGTGGAGGATACCCTTCATGACTTTCGCACCGCCTTCACTTCACCGACCATGTGCAGGAAGTCATCGAAGAGATGCGCCGTATCCTGGGGGCCTGTGGCGGCCTCGGGATGGAACTGCACGGATCGGAAGGGACGGAACTTGTGCCGGATCCCCTCGTTGGTCCCATCGTTCAGATTCACGAACCATGGCTCCCAGTCTGAATCGAGCGAACAGTGGTCGACCGCGTACCCGTGGTTTTGGCTCGTCACGAAAGCTCTCTGTGTGGAGGTCTCAAGTACGGGCTGGTTCTGAGAGCGGTGTCCGAACTTTAACTTGTACGTGTGCGCTCCGGCGGCGATCGCGAGGAGTTGGTGACCGAGGCAGATGCCGAAGGTGGGGATACCGCGCGAGAGCACGGCGCGGATCCGTTCACTTAGCGCCTGGAGTTGCGCAGGATCGCCCGGACCGTTTGTCAGGAGGATGCCGTCGGTCTCGCCAAGGTGCGCCTCCCATGGAGCGTGGTAGGGGGCGCGGATGACGCTCGTCCCGCGCGCAACGAGACTGCGCACGATGTTCTCCTTGCACCCGGTGTCGATGACGAGGATACGGAGATCACCGGAGCCGTGCCGCGTGGTTGCAGTCGGTGCGACGGACGCGACGAAGTCCGCGGAAACGCGTTCGGCGGTCACGTCGGGTGCGAGCGAGCCCGGGTCGAGCACGCCGCCCATGGTTCCGAGCGCGCGCAGATGCTTGGTGAGCGAACGGGTATCGATGCCTTCGATGGCTGGGACGCCCTCTGATCGAAGCCACGCGCCGAGTGAGCGGCGCGATGCGTGATGGCTTGGTCCCGTGCAGTGGCGCGACACGATAAGCCCGAGTACTTGGATTCGTGCCGACTCCATAGATCGCGCGGCTTCCGGACCGTCGGGGACGCCGTAGTTGCCTTGCAGTGGATATGTCAGCACTAGGATCTGTCCGCGGTACGAGGGGTCGGTGAGGGTCTCGACGTAGCCCGTCAGCCCGGTGCAGAAGACAACCTCACCCTCGACCTTTCGGTCGGCGCCGAAGGAACGGCCGTTGTGCGAGGTTCCATCCGCGAGTCGGAGCAGGGCGGGCTGTTGCATGTTGAATCCTTCCGCGGGCGTTCAGCCCGCCGTCAGCGCGTTTATGCGCGTCCTTCGTCCGTGGTGGAGGAGGTCCATCGAACCGCATAGTTGGAACGGCAGAAGATGAACGGGCCATCGGCACTCGACATTGGTGCGTTGGATCTGCAGCGGATCCGTCTTTGGTGAGATGGTGCCGCTGCTCGTCATAAAGGCCACCCGGAAGCCTGCTTCGCGGATCAGCGCGGCGGCCTCGCGCGAGTAGTTCTCCTCTTCGCCACCAACCCAGCAGAAGACGGAGATCTCACGACCCATCCGAAGTTCGATCTCACGGCGGGCATCGATGATCTCGCGGCGCATCGCTTCGAGCGGCACGCTCGCGGGTAGCCGACGATGCGTCATCGTGTGACAACCCACCACATGCCGCGCCGAGAGCGCACGAAGCTCGTCCCATGTCATGGCGACGCGGCCGTCAGCCGGGGCCGATCCGGGTCGGATGCTTGCGTTGCGCGCGAACTCGACCTGCGCGTCGTTTGCGGCATCGATGAAGGAGACGGGGGCGAAGAACCATCCGACGAATCCGTACTTTTCGAGCAGTGGCACCGCGACGTCGTGATTGGAGCGCAGCCCATCGTCGAACGTCACCATGAGGCCGGGCTTCGCGTGCGGCCACTCGCCCGTAGCGAGAAAGCGCTCAAGTTCCGAAAGCGTGACTCCGCGAAAGTGCCGAGCGAGGTAGGACAACTGCCGATCGAGGCTCGATTTCTGGTCTTCTGGCGTGCCGTGGTAATTGATCGCCCGCATGAACCTTGGCCCGCGCACAAGTCGCTGGAGACGCAGCAGCCCGCCGGTGACGCCAATGGCACCGAGCGTGGCCGAAAGTCCGTTCTTGACCGCGTGAAGGTTCATCGGCGGCGCCTTAGAACATCACGTAAACGAAGGGTGAGACGTCGGCGTTGTCGTGTTCTTCGACGCGTGCGCCATCGGCGATCCGGCCAAGCGATGACGCAAGAGGTGTGAGCGAGCCACATCCGCAGGCATTCCAGTGTGCGACAAGCCGGCGCGCGAACTCCGCGCCATCAGCGCAAACCGCGACCTCGAAATCAGCTCTCGACATCGTGCGCTTCGTGCGACGGATGTAGTAACTACCCGCGGCAGGATCAACTTCTGAAAGAAGAACGCCGGGCTCAGATGAACGCAGCCGTTGCGCCATCGGCATCAATTCGCCGTCGAAGAAGCGGTCGATTGCGTCGTTGCGGTTAATCGAGCTCATAGGTGTTTCTCCAGTTCTCATCGTCGTCGAACTTGGGCTGGTCCTTCCGCCATACAAGGCAGTCCTCGAGCACGAGGAGATCCATCTCGGTGCGCATGAAGCAGCGGTAGGCATCCTTCGGCGAGCACACGATCGGCTCGCCACGCACGTTGAACGAGGTGTTCACCACGAGGCCGCAGCCAGTGAGTTCCTCGAAGGCCTTGATGAGCGCGTAGTAGTCGGGACTGTCTTCCTTCGTCACCGACTGGATGCGGGCTGAGTAGTCGACGTGAGTAATCGCTGGCACGTCGGAGCGTGGCTGGTTGATCACCGACAGCATGTCGTCATCACCGCCGCGGAACTTGGCCATATCCATTGGCAGGCACCGCTCCTTACGGACAGGCGCGACGAGCAGCATGTACGGACTGTCGCAATCAACCTCGAAGTACTCGCGGTTGCGCTCGGCGAGAACGCTCGGCGCGAATGGTCGGAAACTCTCGCGATACTTGATCTTGAGGTTCATCACCGACTGCGTTTCCTTGTTACGCGGGTCGCCAAGGATTGAGCGCGCGCCGAGAGCGCGCGGGCCGAACTCCATGCGTCCACAGCACCAGCCCACGATCTTGCCCTCACTGAGCGCTTGCGCCACGGTGCGCATACGCACGGTGCCGTCGGCGATGTGCTGGTAGGGCAGTTTGTTTCGATCGAGGTATGCGCGGACCTCGTTGCTTGGGTAGCGGGGGCCGACGAGGCTTCCCTTCTGGCGATCGCGTCCCGTTGTCGAGGCCGCGCGCGGCTTCCCGAGATACCCGTGGTATCCCATGTACGCCGCCCCAAGCGCTCCGCCTGCATCACCCGCAGCGGGTTGGATCCAGATGCGATCGAAGATCTTCGCGGCCTCGAGTTTGCCGTTCGCGACGCAGTTCAGCGCGACGCCGCCCGCCATGACGAGATCACGCTCGCCGGTCTCCCTGCGAAGGTGGCGCGCGGTGCGCAGCACGACTTCCTCGGTCACGCGCTGCACGCTCGCTGCGATGTCCATTTCACGACGCGTGATGTGGCTCTCTGGCTGCCGGGGAGGTCCGCCGAACACGCTGTTGAACCGCTCGTTCGTCATTACCATGCCATCGAGGTAGCCGAAGTGCTCAGTACGCAGGCGATACGAGCCGTCGGGCCGTACATCGATCAACTTCTCCATGATGAGATCGGCATACTTGGGTTCGCCGTAGGGAGCGAGGCCCATCAGTTTGTACTCACCGGAGTTGACCTTGAAGCCGCAGTAATAGGTGATCGCGCTGTAGAGGAGTCCGAGCGAATGCGGATAGTGGATCTCCTCGAGGAGTTCGATTGAGGAGCCACGCCCAACGCCTAGGCTCGTGGTGGCCCATTCGCCGACGCCGTCCATGGTCAGAATCGCGGCGGACTCGAAGGGCGAAGGGAAGAATGCGCTGGCAGCGTGGGTCATGTGGTGCTCGGCGACGAGCACGCGACCAGCCTTGCCGAGGGTGCCGAGCGCGCGCTTGACGTGACCGTCGAGCCAGATCTTGTGACCAAGCACCGCCGATGCGGCCTTCTGGAACTGCTCGCGTGAGGCTGGTCCCACCGACAGCGCGTTGCGGAGCACCCGATCGAACGTTGCGACGGGGTTGTCATAGAAGACAATAGCGTCTAGGTCGGAGGCCTCGATGAATGCCTCCTCGAGGCAATAGTTGATGGCGTTGATCGGGAAGCGCGGGTCATGCTTCTTGCGCGAGAAGCGCTCTTCCTGCGCGGCTGCAACGATCTCACCGTCGCGGACAAGCGCGGCGGCGGAGTCGTGGTAGAACGCGGAGATGCCAAGGACGTTGGTGCTCATCGGTCGTGTGCTCCGGTGACGGGCGAGGTGGTCGCGTCGCGCCGCTCTAGAAGTGAAGCGATCGTCGGGGCGAGGGACTTCGCGAGCGCGAGATGGCCCTCGGGCGTCGGGTGGATGTCGATAGGAAACCGAAAGGTCCTTCGCTCGTCGGGTGAGAAATGGAGGAGATCGGGAAGGGGATCATGCAGTGTGCAGCCGAGTTCGGTCGCGAGTTCGCGGAATCGAGCCTGGTATGGACGCGCGCTCGCCGTACCCTCCACATGCTGGTACAGCGGAATCGGCATCAGGACGACCGGCGACCTGCCGCCGTGCTCGTGTACCCACCGCGTGATGATTGCGCGCATGAGCCGCCATCCATCGCTGTTGCGTGAGTTGTAGTCGGGAACTGGTTGGTAGCGCGTCAGTTTCTGTACCGCGGCCTGCAGCCCGAGTCTTCGGATGATGCCGCGCAGCCTCGTGAAGCGGCCTCCCTGGTCGACGCCGGAGCGTTCTTCCTCGGGAAGTTGGTCTTCGCGGAGCGGGAGCGGTTCCGGTGGGCTGTGATGGAGCATGAGTTCGTCACCCGCGGCAAGGGTGAAGTACGGCTTCGCGAAGACGACTGGGTTGCCCTGGTCGTCCACGAATGGCCGGTACCGCGAAAGGATGCGACGAACGTTCTCGACGAGTACGGCGATCACGAGCACGTCGTGCTCAATTGCGCGGCCGAACTCGCGCCATGCGAGATATTGCTGATCGGTTCCGGAGCCTGGGAGCCCGAAGTTGTAAATCTCGGTCTCGGGTACGAGCGACTCAAGCACGTCGGAGTAACGCTTGCCGTTTGACACGCCGTCGCCCGCTGTAAACGAGTCGCCGAACACAAGCACACGTCGGGTCGAGCCGTGGCGCGACGGCTCAAAATCGCGATCGCATCGGAAGCCTTGGGCGTTCGCGCGCAGGAGGTAGCCGCCCGATTCATGCGGAATCCGAGCACGCACGCCGGGGACAAACCGGAATGCCGTCGCGGGGTGGTATTCGAAGCACTGACGTGCCATGACAATGCAATCTAGTACAGGATTTGAGTGGAGGCTCGGTTGCAAACGAAGTCTACGTGACGGCGACTGTGGGTGCAGCACCGGGTTGCCCTCGGATATCGGTTCACACGCGGCGTCGGATGAGGACGGTCAGCCTAAATCGACTGCCTCGCGCATGAGTCTTCGGCGGGGATGGCACGAGCCGTGATTGATGCGCCTGCGGGTCGAACGGACTACATCTCTTGCCGTCGAGCGAGCGGTGCTGGAGTCATGCCAGTCCCATCCGTGGACTTCGTCTTCGCAACCCAGCCGCAGAACTCAGTTGAAGAACTCAGCGTAGAACTTGCGCGCAGCGCGACAAGCACTTGATCGCTCCGCGATGACGGCGTGAGTGACATCAAGGAGTTATTTGCCGCACGGGCTGTCGAAGTGGACGCCTCGGCGCCGGACGCCGCCTCCTTGGGGAGGCCGCGTGAATACCAACTTCAACTTGTCTCAGAAACTGGATGCGGTACAGGGTCAAGCCCGCGGCACGGAACGTGTTTGTAGGTTGAGTGCCTGATTCGCTTGACAGGATGCATGAGACTGTCGCGGTCCGTTCCTGTCTCTTCAGCTGGCAGCCTTGCACCGACGTCGGTCACGGATGCCCGCTTCGAAAGGACTTCCCCGTGCGGTTTGTCACCTCACCCACATCATCTAGCTCGGTCACATCTACGAACTCAGCCGACTTGAACGTTGTTGTACGGTTCTCGAGTCTGCTCCAAGCGCGTGCTCGCCGCGTGCTGCTTCTGTCCATGATCTCATTAGTCCTCGGGCTTGCGACCAGCCCGAGCGCGCTCGCCCACTGCGGTGAAGGCGGCCCGTGCTGCACTCCGCACGCAGAGCCTGGGTGTGATGATGCTGCATGCTGCACAGCAGTCTGCTTGCTTGACCCGACCTGTTGCACCGTGACATGGGATGCGGACTGCGCAACTTCTGCGTCAGAGCGCTGCACGCCATGCTCCATCGCCGCGAAGGCCGATTTCAACGACGACGGACAGGTGGACGCGGCGGATCTCTCGCGGCTTCTCGCAGCGTGGGGAACTCCGGCGGTCGACATCGATGGCGATGGCACGACCGGTGCCTCGGATCTCTCGGGCATGCTTGCATCGTGGGGGGCCGTGCCGCAGCCGTGGTACACGCCGGTGGAAGTCACGCCAAATGCGGCGATCGTGGCCAACGCCGATCTTCGTAAGAGGATTCTGGCAACGGGACTCCCGTGGCGCGTGGTCGACAACATCTCGCTCATGGAAATGCTTGTGGTTCCTCCGGGGACCTTCAATATGGGCTGCTCGGCGTCTGACGCATCTTGCTCGTCGCATGAGTTGCCCGTGCATGCGGTGACGATCTCAGGTGCGTTCTACCTTGGGCGCTACGAGGTCAAGCAGTCGCAGTGGGAATGGATCATGGGAGGGAATCCATCCTTCTTCAACGGTCCCGCCTATCCAGACGCGCCGAACCGTCCTGTTGAGAATGTCAGTTGGAATGACGCGCAGTCGTTTCTCGCAATCGCCGGGCTTCGTCTACCTACCGAAGCGGAGTGGGAATACGCGTATCGCGCTGGGTCGAGTACCGCGTATCACGCGATGCCAAGCGCTCCTACCGGAACGAACGACAGCCTGCTTCTTCACGAGATCGCGTGGTACTCGCTCAACGCCGGTGCGCAGACTCGGTCGGTGGGAGGAAAAGCAGGAAATGGCCTTGGCTTCTACGACATGTCAGGCAATGTGTGGGAATGGGTGAGGGATTGGTACGCGGCGCTGTACTACGCGACAAGCCCGGCGATCGATCCAACGGGCCCCGCGACTGGCTTCTGGCGGGGGATGCGAGGAGGAAGTTGGGGGACCCCCGCCTTCGCGCAGCGGTCGTCCAACCGGAACTTGCTTCTGCCAACCGAGTCTGGCAACAGCCTCGGCTTCCGTGCGGCGCGCACGCCGTGAAGTGTGACGCTCACATCGCAGCGTGATGCTCACATCGCAGAGAGGCGTTCAGCGAGATCCTTCGCGGCAAGCGCGTCAACAACAGCGTCGAGTTCGCCCGCGAGAAGTTTCGTAAGCGGAAACGACTGCTCGACACGGTGGTCGACTGCGATGCCTTCCTTGAAGCGGTAGGTACGGATCTTCTCGGCACGATCACCTGAACCGATCATCGAGCGGCGCTCGGCGCTGCGCTTGAGATCAGCCTCACGCTTGCGCTGTTCGTAGACGCGTGCGCGGAGAAGGCGCCAGGCCTTCTCGCGGTTCTGCCCCTGTGAGCGCGTTTCCTGCATGCGGACCTCGAGGCCCGTAGGAAGGTGAATGAGGTGCACCGCGGTCGCGACCTTGTTCACATTC
>Ga0172372_10011213_pt1 | contig 11413 bp, 9 predicted proteins | sample LakKiv5m_2_FD_114544 | JGI IMG/M metagenome (GOLD analysis project Ga0172372, IMG submission 114544) | Freshwater microbial communities from Kabuno Bay, South-Kivu, Congo - kab_092012_9.5m | ecosystem: Environmental > Aquatic > Freshwater > Lake | place: Democratic Republic of the Congo... | reverse complement strand
TTGGTATCGAGACCCAGCCGAACAGCGATATCGATGGTTTCGTCGAACTTGGCCTTGGCCATCGACTTCACTTTCGTCACCGCAGCGGTGAGATCGTGGGTTTCGTCGCGGTTCAGCCCAGCGACTGATGCAACATATTTCTTTCCTCGGTGATTTTCCTTGGCCATAACAGCCTCCCTCGTTGTTGAGCCCGCCGGACGAGGTCGTTCCGCTCGGGACGGCTTTCTTCATTATGCTATCGAGGGATGAAAAGTTGTAACAAGTACTCCCTTACTTGTTGGATTCAAAGGGTCACCGCAACCCAAAGATTGATTTTCGTCACAATCACCCGCGTGATCCTAGGCGCGTTAGCAGGACATTCATTGCTACTCCCCTAAAGTTTCAAAGTGGCATGAATTCAAAACTCATCCATCTAGTTGCAATCGCTCGGTTCGAGACTTGGCACTTCCTGACCCGCTACCTGGTCGGCGCAATCCTCAATCGAATCACCCTGCCACGCTGGCTCAAGTCCGTCTGGGACAACTCTCAGATACGAAGACTCGGGCACCTAATTGGAATGAATGATACGAGTAGGTTGGGGCTTCCCCCCGGTGATGATGCCTTTCAGCAGAGTTACGTAGCAGCTGAACTCAGCGGAAGTTTCTCAAAACTCTCTCTATCCAATACCCCCACTTCAAGTCTGTCCCCAAATCAACTCTTTCGGCTGAGTCACGCCCATTTCAGTAGCGGAAACTACTCAGCTGGAAACCGGTGTACGGACCTAGCCACGTCACAACTCCGGCAATTATTCAATGACAAGCCGGAAACATCCGTTGCATTGCTTGGACAGGCTTGGACTGCTGCTCTTGGTCACTCTCTCTTGATCAATTCTCTTCTTCAGGGAAGCGAACTGTCATTACTTCCGTTTGAGAGGTACATCGTGATTGCACCCCTTTTTGCTCAGCCCAACAGAGTCTACCTGCGACGTCTTGAAGCTGAATGGGACCGACTGACCGTCATTGAATCCGTGTGCTCCGAAGCTTTGAACTCTCATTTCGAGGGATTCGGTGTACCGCTAGCCAGGATCCCGAACTGTGGAGGAACGACTTATGACGCACCCGCGATGTGTGATGCCGTCGCTTGGGAACGATCGCGTCAGGCAATCTCAACACGACAACTAGTGTCAAGCAGAATGCAGGAGGCGGCTCATCGGTGCCTGGAGCGCTGGGGAATTCGCAACTCAGATCTGGTTGTCACAATTCATGTGAGGACAGGGTCAGCGCCCGCTGGCCGCGGTCTTGAGAACGCTGACATTCGGACGTACATTCCTGCGTTAAGGTACCTCGCGAGTCGGGGTTACCGGGTCGTTCGGCTGGGTGATCCTTCAATGCCGAAGCTACCACCCATTCCTGGTGTAACAGACTGCGCTCACCTGCCCGAGCGTTCCCCGTGGCTCGATATGTACCTTTGGCAACGCTCCCACTTTGCGATTGGAACTTGTTCCGGGGGATCAGAGGGCTTCAGAATGTTTGACCGACCTACGATTTACACAAACACCACAGCGATTGCGCGATGGCCATTCGGCTCTCGTAGTTTCTTTGTGCCGAAGTTGTTTAGAAGACCTGGTGCAAGTAAGCCCATCTGTATTGAGGAGATGGTCAAATCTCCCTGGGGTCTATCCGACGCTCTTTGTCACGAAGGATGGAGCGATACGACCATAGTTGATAACAGTCCAGATGACATCTTTGAAGCGGTCTTGGAGATGGAGTCCCTCTTAGCTAGTGGATCCGCGGGAGTTCCGCCATCAGATGTACAGGAGTCTCTTATGGACTATCGGCAAAGCATCGGACGAACTGAACGATCTGTGTTGTCGAGTAGCTTTGCGAGAAATCACCCGTATCTTTACTGAACTGCTCCTCAGTACTCATCAGGGGAAGTAACTTCGTCGTGGCTATAGGTGCAAGTGAGTGGGCGCACCTCCCAAGACCGTTACGTATAAAGCTTCACTTATAGGCGCGGACTTCTAATCTGCAATTACTGGTGTCATCAATTCAAGTCATTTTTCCGAGTTCGCCTGTCGCAGTCTCTCGTGGGTTCCAATGTCGACCACTGTCCCATTAAATGAGTACGCAAAAACTCGTCCCACAAGTCGCGGCAATACGTCGGTACTGAAGTCTGACAACCCTTCCGTGAATTGGACTGCTCGATTTTCAATTAAATATACCGCCGCGTTCGCCTCTCGGAAGGGCGAACTTTCATCTTTCTCGCGAAACTCCACAACAACTCGGTCCCGATCAAGTCGCACCGTTCCAACTTCTGAAGGATCAGAGCACGGAACGGTCAACATAGACATCACACAGCGACTCGGCCGTGTTCGATGCGCATCGACGAATTCCTGAAGGTCGCCCTCGAGATAGTTGTCGGCATGAATCACAAGCGTCTCGCTCGCAACAAGGTATTCGCGATTTGTCCAGATTGTGGCTGCGGTTCCGAGTAACTCATCCTCATGGCGAGAAGTCACCCAACCATCGTCCTTATAGGGATGAAGAAACCTCTCGACTTGGTCTGCTAGGTAATGGGTGTTGACGAGAACCTGTTCTACCCCAATCTCGCGAAGGATTCTCAACCATCGTCCGAGAAGCACCTCGCCCCGAACCTGGACGAGACACTTCGGGATATCTCGCGTGATCGGATGCAACCTGGTACCGAAGCCAGCTGCAAGAAGGAGGGCTTTCATCTCACCAATTCACGAAGCAGTTCTCGCTCACTGATTGGCGAGTTACCTAGTCGAGATACTTGAATCGCCGCAGCAACTGAACCGATAGCGGCTGCGGCCCAAATTGACCCGCCGGCAGTCAACGCGAGTGCTGTTGAGATCAATAGAGAGTCACCTGCTCCTGCGACGTCAATTGGATTTGTGTTAAGTGCACCAATTTTGTCCGTCACGATTCCAGTGGTCGACTCAGGAGAGTAAACAATCAATCCATCTCCACCGAGAGTCAGGACAACATGGGTGGCACCCGATCGATTCCGGAGTTGCTCAGACAATACGACGAGTCCGTCGGAGTCGTTTCGCATCGCAAGTCTCGCTTCCCGCTCTGTCGGTGAGATGAGGGACATTCCTTTGAACCTGCCTATGTCACCTAGCGAGCCCGTCGATTGACTGTCAGCAAACATTAGAAGTCCTCGTTTTGTACCGAGTTCAATCATTCGATTGACTAGTTCTTTCGGCAGGCCACCGAGATTGAAGTCGGAGAACACCAAGAGATTTGCGCATTGAATGGCTGACTCGAACTGTGCGAAAATCTCGTCCTGAATCCTGCGGGAAATCGCCGCGCTCGACAGGCGATTCACTCGAAGTAAAGTTCGCCCGGAAGCCCGAAATCGCTGCTTCCTTGTCGTTGGACGAACATCGTCTAGTACAAGTCGAGCATCTACCGCCGCATTAGTCAAACACTCTGCGGCAAATTCACCAGCCGGATCAGCCCCAACCACGCTGATGAGCGAGGAGCGGGCACCGAGGCCGCTTCCGTGCATCGCAACAATGCCCGCACCACCAACGAAGCGTTCTCTAGAAACTGGGGCCACCACAATCGTCGGCTCCTCGTGCGACATTCCGATCGGTTCACAGATTTCATATTCGTCAATGATCAGATCGCCAACAACAACGACCCGCAGGTCCCGGAATGCTTTGACCAATCCCGCGAGGTGCGCGACGGTCAGATCATGACGCTCCAGGTAATCGGCTGGAAGCCGGTTCTCAGATCTATTTCCCACTAGTTCGCGACGAAGGATGTCTTCCGAGGTGAGACTAGATGTGCCGGAGCTGAACAATAACTTTCCCCCGTAGGTTGCCAAAACCTCCGACTCGGGGTTCTCCTGACCCAGGAACTCTTGCCCTTTGACTACGATTGACGGGCGACGTCGTGCGATGTAATCAACGACCGACGAGTCGATCAAGAAACACTCGTCAACCGAAAGTAGCGATCGAACACCTTCGAGGCGGTCTTTTTCCGGAATGTGCGCTGCTGCTCCGGCTAGCCGATCAGTGAGGACTCCCACCAACAATCGATCAGCTCGGCTCTTAGCAAACTGCAGAAGACGAAGGTGGCCAGGGTGAACTACATTAAAGATTCCTGAGACGAATGCAACGGTTAACGCATCTTTGGACTGTGGCGGAACATCCTTCATTTCAATGACTCAACCCTAGAGCCGATTTGTTACCGCAGGAACGGCCGATGTGGCACGCGAGCATATGTCGAGTCACATCCGTATCAGAGGTCGAATCACTTCTCCCCTCTCCATCGCATCCAAAGCCGTTTGGATGTCGTCGAGTCGGAACTCGGAGCCGAGCAGCGAGTTAAAGCCCGAACTCATTCGATCCGCGACATTCAAAAGCCGATCGGTGTCCACCTCGGGACTCACGTCTCCTCCCCAACTGCCGTGAATTCCCTTACCTGAAAGTAGTTGATGGGGGTCGACCGAGATCTTCACACCTGCCGGTGGGTGACTGGCAAAGACCAGTCGCCCCCGTCGCGACAGCGCTTCGAAACATTGTTCCAGCGAACTCGCGTTGCCGGATGACTCCAACACAAGATCCAGCTTGTCGCCAGTAAGTTTCTTCAGATGCTCAACAAGCGGCGACTGGCGAGGGTTCACGACTGACTCGACCCCTAAGCTACGCGCGTAATCTAAGCGACCATCGTTCGTATCGACGGCAATGACTCCCTCAGCTCGAAACGACAGGGTTGCCAATAAGGCCGACATTCCCACACCACCCAAGCCGACGACTGCCACGTATCGTGGGGGACCGGACTCGAGTGCACTGAGCGCCATTCCCGCGCCGGTTGGAAGCGCACATCCAAGAAGTACCGCCATCCGATCGCTGACCCGATCGGGTAAGCGGTAGACGCGTGACTCCGCAACCACCACAGACGTCGCCAATGTCGCGACTTGTCCCGCATTGACCAGACCAGACTCCGAGTCGTACGCGATCGGATCGCAGTCGCTTCCCGAGCCGCTAATCCAGGTGAGACCGACTCGATCGCCGACGGCCACCTTTCCCACCTGCGGACCCAACTCGCGAACGATCCCCACTCCCTCGTGGCCAAACAGATGGGGTAGCCAGCGATCTGGTCCCCGCTTCCCTCGGTACTCCATCAATTGGCTGCCACATACTCCACTGAACATGACATCCACGAGCACTTGATGCTCAGTAAGGTGCCGACTGTTGAGTTCCCTGAGTTCCACTTGTCCGAAGTCAACGAGAACTGCAGCCCGAGTCTCGGCCATGTCCTCATGCTAGGGGCGACTGACTACATACCCGCCACCCCGCAACTCGATCGTTCAAGTCCCTCAATCCCGAGTGTCGCACACGCGACGAAGCTTGAACTGATCTGGGTTCGATTTCAGACGCATCAAGAGTGACTCACTTCCCCACGCATCATCTGCGACGCTGAAATTGCGGCCAGTGATGGCGTCAGGAGGGACGGAGACCAACCACGAGCAGCAATCTACAACTCGCTGCATCTCCACCAGGGGCCCATCTTGGAGACGCTCTCGTGTTCGAGCCGCTATAGATGACTGTTCGACACCGGCAGCCAACGCTCCATCATGTATCTTTGTGTGAACCCAGCCAGGTCCCACAGATACGAATGCGACGTCCGAAGTCTCAGCGGCTAGCAACTCCATTAACTTAACGAGGGCGTACTTCGACAGCGTGTACGCAGAAGTCTCCGTTGGGGCAGAGTTGATTCCGCCTCCGGCAAATGCAATCACGATCGGCGTAGTCGAGGTCGAGCGTGTGGGCAGAAGGCGACTAATGAGACGCACCTGTGAGAAAAAGTTCACCGCAAACGACGACTCCCACAACTCGATTCCCGTGTGCTCGAAGTGACCGATTGGCTCGAGGGATCCGGCTGCCAGAATCAAAATCGTCCAATCTCGGGACCTCTCCTCCAACTGCTCTTCGGCCGTCCTCAGCGAACTAGGAGACGACAGGTCGCACTGTACGAGACCAACGCCCAAACGCTTGAGGTCGTCAATTTGCTCACTCTCGGTCCTGAACGTTCCGACGATCTCAACTCCCCGTGCAATCCACTCTTTCGCGATCGCCTGCCCGATATCCGAACCCACTGAGACGATTACCGCTTTGGCCGATCCAAGGGACACTGGTATTGGATCCCGCGACTACTTCTCGTGCCACGGGGGAGGTAGGCCGCCAGAGATGAAAAGACTCCCTTCTCTGTAGTCGCACGGCACCCCGTCAATCGAAACCACGGCCTCCCATCCACACTTTTGTGAATACATTGACACACCGGAGGTCCGGCACAATTCGTACATGCCTTTCGCATTGGTGGCGGTGCCGACTTCCATCATCACGCGAAGATTGGCGAAGTCCTCGATCGCTCGAACGATCTCGACTTCAGATCCCTCTGCGTCCAACTTCATCAGCGAGCAACCGTCGACTACGTCCCGAACCGCGACGGTTCGAACCTGAAACGTCTCGAGATCACCATAGGCGTCCGACTTACTCCCAGCTAGATGCGAACCTGTCGTATTGCCCTTTACACGTATGAATTCGCGATTACCGTTCGACGCTGCAAGCGCGGCTTCGACGAGCTCCACTCCATTCTCGATGTCGTTCAAAGCCAGGTTCACCCGCATCGATTCGACATGAACGGGGTCCGGCTCCAAACTCGTCACTCTCCAGCCCAAACGTCGAAGGACTATTGTGTGCAAGCCAACATTCGCACCGATGTCAATCGCCTTCCCCGTGTACGGCAAAGAGCGGTAGTACGCAAAGAGAATGAGTTCGTCCAAGCCGAACAAGTTGTATGTGTCAATGCCTCCCGACCCAAAAGACTCGTAACGTAATGCAACTTTGAGTCCGCCTCCGAGGTCGACGTTCAGAACGCTCGATATCGACTTCCGGTGATCGTCGATCAATTCTCCCAGCAACTTCGATGTATCCCGATACCAGTCGGATCCCCTGCTATGGAGGCTGTAGTTGCGACCTGCCTCGAACGTGAACATCGATAAGTCGAGGACTGAGTCAGACAAGCTTTACCACCCTTCGATTTGCGGAGGTGACAAACTGTCGTCCGTTGACGTACCGCTCGCCACACTCATCTCATGGATGAAGTCATAGTCGTCTCGGATCGGAAGTTGTCTCTCCAGTGGTGAACCGAATCGAAGATACGGATGTAGACGCATGTGGGGAGATATCGATACCTCCACAAGCATCGGCTTCGCCACAGAAAGTATAGAGCCGAGCGACTCGGCGGCTTCAGATACGGATTGAAGTCGAAAAAACGGCAGGTCCATTGCCGATGCCAATGCCTCCCACGATGTAACGAGACCTAATCCCGACTCCCGATCGACTGCGACGTACCGGCCGTCGAGCCACGTCTCGAGTGTCTGTTTCTGAATTCCATGTCCTCCATTATTGAACACGAAAATTTTCATCGGATATCCATGTAGGGCTACCGTCGCAAGTTCTCCCAGTGAAAGAGCCATTCCGCCGTCTCCAATGATCGCAATCAATCCCGAGTCAGCCCCACTGAACGACGAACCAAGTGCCGCCGCGACGGCATAACCCATCGGAGTGAAATTCCACGCTGACTCAAGCCGCTGCCCAGGTTTCGTGCGAATGGAGTTGCAGGTCCAGGTCAGGTTCCCTCCGGTATCGACGAAGATCCGATCATTCGGTTTGAGGAAGTCGCTGAGGATTCGGATGAACTCATTCGCATCCATTCCACCGGCATCATCGTCCATTATCTGGCGTGGCTCGTCTCGATAGCGATGCAACCAGCCCGTTGCGATGCGAAGCCATTCAGTGGAGTCGGTCGGTCGCATCTCTGCTAAACACATTTCAACTGCCTCAAGAAATTGAGATGCTGAGGCATGAATAGGCAAGTCAATCGACAAACCTCGTCTCTCGAACTTCTCCAATTCCCCTTTGTCAATGTCAACGACACACTTGAATGCTGCGCGTGCGAACGTTTCAAGCGCTGCCCCTGTCTGATTCTGCGACAATCTCGTACCAACACAAACAAGGAGATCGGAATCCTGAACAATCAAATTCCCCGATCTTGGACCGTACACGCCGAATGTTCCAAGGTTGAGTGGGTCCGAGTCGGTCAGGACGTCGCGGGCGCCCCAAGTCAAAACGACGGGAATACCTAGTTGTCGCGCAACTCTGCGAGCCACTTCCGAAGCATTCGGTGTCTTGACTCCTGCTCCAAAAATCATCACGGGGCGTGCTGAAGCCCGCAGCCTCTCGCAAAGCGTCCTTACCGCACCCTCTAGATTCGCCGATGGGGTAGCAGTAACTGTCCGACGCTCTGGTTCGATCGAATCGATGTCGACTTCTACAGACTGCCGCTGCACGTCATCGGGAAGGTCGAGTATGACTGGCCCCGGTCGTCCGGAAGTTGCCGCAACTATGGCTTCCTCCAGTAACCGAGGGACATCCTCGGGACGGCGTGCTTGCTCGGCAAACTTCGTAACCGGTCGAAAGATCGACAGCACATCCGTCTCCTGGAAACCGACCTGTCGTACCGACAAGTCACCCCTCAGTCGATGAGTTGCCACCTGCCCCGTCAACATCAGCACTGGAATTGAGTCATAGTAGGAACAGCACACTCCCGTCAGGAGGTTCGTTGCCCCCGGCCCACTTGTAGTGACCGCGACTCCGATGTGCCCCGCTGTTCTTGAGTAACCATCCGCTGCCATCGCCGCAGACTGTTCGTGTACCGTTGCGACCACCCGAAATCCGGGGTGTCTTGCAAATGAGTCGAACAGGTGGACTGCTGCTCCGCCCGACATCCCGAAAACTGCACGCACGCCTTCCTTGGCTAGGCGTTTGGCCACGTAGTCGGTTACCTTCATCGTTTTCAGAAGGGCCCCCGGAACCAATCCCCCGGAACGTCGTGTGGACCGTCAATTCGAAAGTCGGCGCGATCCGTGATGAGGCCCCCACACAATTCTCCGACAGATGTGGCGATTTCCGCCGCAGTGATGTGGAATCCTCTCGTCAAACCAACGCTCGTCGGTTCCGGAACGTCGGGCATCGCCAGAACACGAGGGGGAGCGAGCAATCGATCGAAGTGTGTGCTTGTCAAGCGCGACGCGATACCACCCGCGATCGAACCCGTAACGTAGCCGGAGTCCACCACGACGAGCCGGCGAGTCCTCTCGACTGATTCAGAGATGGTGTACCAGTCGATCGGACGAACACTCCGGAGATCGATGACATCGCAATGGATCCCCCGGTTCTGGAGGACCCGCGCGGCTCGCAGCGCTTCGGTGGTCATGATGGAATTCGCAACGATCGTCACATCGTTTCCTTCGAATACGCGATTTGCTGGCCCAAGCGGCGTCTCATACAGACCCGACGGGACATCGCCTTCCGACTGGTGCAGCCACCGATGCTCAATGAAGAGCACGGGGTTTGGATCGCGAACGGATGCGATAAGCAAACCCTTGGCATCTGCCGCATTCGACGGCATCACAACCTTGAGACCTGGGATGTGGGCAAACCACGCATGAAGATTTTGAGAGTGGGTCGGACCCTGTCCCCAACCTCGTCCGACAATCAGACGTATGGTGATCGGCACGGGAGTCTGCGACCCGAACATGTAGTGCCACTTTGCTGCTGCGTTTACCAACTGATCCATCGCAAGCAAAAAGAAGTCGAGGCGTTGGTGCGAAACGATCGGCCTTAGTCCTCCGAGCGCAGCTCCTACCGCGGCGCCAGTGAGTGCCGCCTCCGATGTAGGGACGTCAAACACCCGCTCGGGCCCGAAAGCCTCAAGCAATCCGGTTGTAGTGCCAAAGATGGCTTTCGGATCAGTCACGCCGAGGCCGTAGCAAATGACTGTCGGATCTGCCGACATCAACTCGACATGGGCCTCGCGAATGGCCTCTGCAAAGGAACGGATCCTGCCAACCATGTCTCAGATCCTCTCCGAATACTCACCGTGGAAGGCCTCAACTCGTTCAGGAAACGGGGACAAAACGGCGAAGTCGAAGGCCGACACAATGTCTTGCCCAATTGTGGATTCCTGCTCCTCGAGCCAATTGTGCCAATTTGGAAACGATTCCTCGAGTCTCGCAATCGAGCGAGCAAGGGGGTCGCGAGCGCGCCACAGAGCTATCTCATCAGGTGAGCGATAGCCGAGATCATCATCATGATTAGGCCCGCAGTGCTCAAGATACCGATAAGTGAAAACTTCGACGAGTTGAGGTCCAGCACCATCACGCGCGCGATTTACGGCGCCAGACATCGTTCGATGCACTTCCTCTACATCCGAGTCCTCGACCGAGACACTCTCTACGCCCATCGCCGAAGCAACTGCCGTGACGCTTCTTCCCTTGGGTTGTCGAACTGTGAGCGGAGAGTAAACCGAGTAAAGATTATTCTCACAGATGAATACCACGGGGAGCTTCCTCACCGCGGCAAAGTTAAGGGACTCAAAAAAAACGCCTTCCTCGGTCGCGCCTTCACCGAAAAATACAAAACTCACCCTGCCCTGATTCAGCACCTTGCTCGCCATAGCCAGTCCCACACCGATAGGAATGCTGTTGCCCACGATTGCAGAAGTGCCCATGAAGCCAACGGAGAGATCGATCAAGTGCATCGACCCGCCTTTGCCTCTCGAGCAGCCGGTCACCTTGCCATAGATCTCCGCGATCATTGACGGCAGATTTCCACCCTTGCCGAGGTAGTGGGCATGACCTCGATGCGTACTCACTGCATAATCGGTTGGTAGGGCGATCGCACTCAGTGCGGCTGGTACAGCCTCCTGTCCAATCGAGAGATGGGTTGGACACCGCATCTGTTGTTCGTGATAACGAGTCGCAATCTCCTCCTCGACTCGTCGCACAAAGAGCATCATCCTCGTCAGGCGAGTGAGTAACTCTAAGTTCATGGGATGAACCAGTAATAGTCGCCGGTGTAGCCAACGTCGTCGAAGAGGCGAATCCAGTCTTCAACAGAGAGAATCGTCCTTGCTGTAAGGTTCCACTGCATCATGCGTTCCTCTTCCTCCGCATTTCGAAAGGCATCCACGGTCACGAAGGAACCTCTACGAGAGACTCGCTCGATTTCGGTCAGAGCTCTTCGGCATCCGTCCACGTCGAGGTTATGAATCGTGTTTATAGAGACCACAATGTCAAATGAGTCGTCGGGAAATGGAAGTGCATCGGCACTGCCAATTCGCAAGAATGGAGCTACCGACTCGAGAGCATTCGTTACTGCGTAATCCGAGATATCGATACCGCCAACCTGCAACCCTGGGAGCCGTGTTAACAAGTCGAAGAGCATGAAACCCTTTGCACATCCCACGTCGAGTACCGAGTCGCCAGCGATCAAGCCAAAGTGTTCGATAATGTCCGGAACGACAGGACTCCAGAATCGCGGGTCGTACCT
>Ga0172372_10011211_pt1 | contig 11414 bp, 5 predicted proteins | sample LakKiv5m_2_FD_114544 | JGI IMG/M metagenome (GOLD analysis project Ga0172372, IMG submission 114544) | Freshwater microbial communities from Kabuno Bay, South-Kivu, Congo - kab_092012_9.5m | ecosystem: Environmental > Aquatic > Freshwater > Lake | place: Democratic Republic of the Congo... | reverse complement strand
GCCGCATCCGGCAGGCGGTCGTTCGGAGGTTCCCTTACGTCGTACTGTTCGTGGAGTACTCGGACTACGTCGAGGTCCTGGCGGTGTTCCACACCTCGCGCGACCCGAAGCAGTGGCAGGGGCGGGCGGGGTCGTAGGGCTGAGCTCCCGACCGGATTCGAACCCCGAAACGCAGGTAGAACCGCACTCGTCCCGCCCCCCGAGCGCGCCGCCTTCCCCGTCGAACCCCAAAAAACCAGGAAGGCCCGCCGAATCTCGCGATTCTGACGGGCCTTCACATCGATGGTCGGGGTGACTGGATTCGAACCAGCGACCACCTGAACCCCATTCAGGTGCGCTACCAGGCTGCGCTACACCCCGGGCGCCGCTCTTCTATCCGATCCGGGAGGAGCGTCAAGGCTGGAATGGCGCGGCGAACGAGGCGGGGACGGGGCCCGGAGGCTCACTGCCAGGCGATCTCGGAGGTCATGTCGTCGAGGGTGACGCGCGCGACGATGTCGCTGTTGACCACGGGCACGACGGCGTACTGGCGCGGCTCGTAGGCGTCCCAGCCGCCCCCGGTGGGCCCACCCTCGATCTCGACCACGGACGGGCGCCCGGGCAGCTCCCAGGTCACGGCCCGGTTCACGTCCCCGCCGGGGTAGGTGGTGCTGGCGCTCGTGAGCGCGGACTCGGTGGTGAAGCTGAAGGAGTCGCCGTCGGTGGCGGGGGTGATGCCGGAGAGGATGAGGAAGCTCAACGCCCCGGTGTCGGAGACGTAGCGCACGTCGTCCCGCGCGGTGAGCGCCTGCACCCCGGAGATGGTTCCCTCTACGAGCCAGTCCTGGCTCGCGGCCTGGTAGGTGACGGTCCAGGCTTCGTCGCGGGTCACGCCGCCGCAGGGCGAGGCGAGGACCTGCGCCCCGGTGTCGCCGTCCACCCAGAGGCCGCTGGCCGAGGTGGCGCCCCGATCGTCGAACTCGGCGAGGTCGCCCGAACCGTCCAGGAGGACGTTCGGGCCCTTGGGCCCGGACTCGGTGACGAGGTAGCAGCCCGTGCCGGCGTCGAGCGCGAAGAGCCGCCCGTCGGAGGTGGTGACGGCGATGATCGGAGCCTCGGGGTACGCACCCCAGCTGGTGGGGACCTGGTGCCGCACGGCGCCGGGCGAGGCGCCCAGGCCGAGGATGGGCACGGCGAGGTCCACGCCTTCGGCGGTCGCGGTGGCCGGGTTGGGGTCGAGCCAGCGCCCGGCGTCGAGGTCCCACACGTCCACGCGCCGCAGGCCGACGGGGGCCACGAAGAGGTGCGCGTAGGGCTCGCCGTCGGTGCGCTCGCCGGCCGACCAGGCGACGTCCAGGATCGGCGCGGCGGTGGCGACGGGGACGTCGACGAGCGCCCCGTCCACCTCGGCCACGTGGTGCACCCAGGGGAGCGCGGCGTCGGCGACGAACACGCCCCCGGAACCGTCGGGCGCCATCCGGCCGGGCTGGGCCCCCTCCCCCAGCGCCAGCGACGCGCGGAGGGCCCCGCTGAACGCGTCGAGCAGGTGCAGGCGGCCGTCGGCGGTGCCGACCCAGAGTCGCCCGTCCTCCTCGGCCAGGTCGAGCACCCGGGCGCCGAGGTCGAGCTCGTCCACGCCGGTCTCGGTGCGGAACTCGATGCGATCGCCCAGCGTGGCGGTGCCCTCGAAGTCGAACTCGATCTCCCGGAAGTCCGACCACCAGGTGGTGCCGGCCACGGGCTCCCGATCCTGCTGGCCGGAGCGGCTGCCCTTCGCCCACCAGCGCGTGCCGTCGTACTCGATCGACCAGTCCTCGGTGGTGGTGGCGCCGGGCCGGAGCTTCAGGTCGGACACGCTGACCTGGTCCCCGCTGCCGTCCGCGTCCACGAACACCGGCTCGCTGGCGGTGGGTTCGACCTCGCGCGGGGCACCCTCCTCGTCCACGAGGAGGACATACGGGGCCCGCAGGAGCATCCCCGAGGCGACATCCACCGCCCACACGTCCACCGAGCCGCCGTCGGCGACGGCCGCGACCGAGCCGAGGAGCCGCTCCCGACCCAGCGCCACGCCGTTGCCGCCGAGGAACGAGGCGGTGGGGTCGTCGGTGAGGAAGCGCCCGGTCTTCAGGTCGAGCACCGAGACCACCCCGCTGCGGCTGTTCGCGACGAAGCCGGCCGGCGTGTCGAAGGGCCCCGCGCCGGCCGGGAGCACGTCCACGGTGACCGGGCCGTCGATGCGCACCACGGCGCGGGTGTTCTCGGTGCAGGCGAGCGCGAGGAGGAGGATCATCGGTTGCCCACCCAACCCAGCGGGGTGAGGAAGCTCGGGCTCTCGGGGTCCCCGTCCAGGACCACCAGCGTGGAGCTGGCGTGCTCGTCCACCACCTCGCCGGCGTAGTTGGCGACCACGAGGCGGGACCCGTCGGGCGAGAGGCGGAGCGCCCAGGGGTTCTCGCCGAGGGCGTCGGCCTCGGCCACCAGGAGCCCGGTGGCGCCGAGCGAGAGGTCGAAGGCCACCACGCTGTTGTGGTTGAAGTTGCTCACGAAGAGGTGCTGGCCGTCGGGGTGGAAGAGGAGCTGACCGGGGCCGACGTTGGACTCGGTGGCGGTCCCCTCGTCCCGCTCGATGGCCCGCGGCAACGCGAGCACGCGGTCCACGGAGCGGGTCAGGATCTCGACGTCGTCATCGTCCTCGAGCTGCGCGAGGGAGAGCGCGCCGAGCGACTCGGGGCTGTCGTTGAGGAACCACAGGAGGTCGCGCTCGGCGTCGTAGGCGAGCGCGCGCAGCGAGGTGGTGTTGACGTTGTTCGTCTCCACCGTGAGCAGCGCCTCGACGTCGAGGTAGTTCTGGTCCCAGAAGCCGTCGCCCGCGTCGTCGCGTACGTCGATCACGTACACGTAGGGGGCCGACTTGCACCCGACGTAGACGAAGCCGCGCCCTTCGTCGTGGGCCAGCGCCTCGCAGCCACGGGGCGCGGTGTCGCTGCCCCCCAACGTGAGCCGCAGGGAGATGCTCTCCTCGTCCTCCCGCGCGGGGAAGGTGGCGAAGCCCCAGGTGTCCCCGGGGGTGGGCAGGTTGAGGTCGCGCCAGACGCGGTCGCCGGCGGCGCCCACCACGGCCCGACCGACGCGGCCCTCGCCGCCGTCCTCGCCCGTGTACCACATGGCGAGGTCGTCGCCGTCCTCCACCACCACGGGCCGGCGGATGGCGGTGACCCCGAAGGAGCCGGAGCCGGTCACCAGCACCGGCCGCGACTCGCCGTCGGCGTCCACCGAGCGGCTCCAGACCCCGCCCGGGGCGCGCTCGGCGTAGCCGATCTGCCAGATCAGGCCGTCGAAGCCGGCGTACCAGAGGCGGTAGATCCCGGCCTCCGCGTCCCAGCGCACCCAGGCGTCGCGGACCCCCGAGTCGTCCCAGTCCCCCGGGGTGCCGGCGCCGAAGGCCCAGGCGTCCTCCACGCCCTCGACGTGGGTGAAGCTCACCCCGTCGGCGCTCACGAGCTCGCCCACCACCCAGTCCTCGCCGTCCGAGGCGCTGTACCAGAGGTGGAGCCGACCGTCGTCGCCCACCGCGGCGGAGGTGGGGACCATCTCCACGCTCTCCCAGCTCTCCACCGCCTCGACGACCGGCTCCGCGTCCACCGTCCAGCGCACGCCGTCGGCCGAGGTGGCGCGCCCGATCCGGCTCACCCCCGCGGCGCGGCCCGCGAAGTACATGAGCTGCTGGCCGTCGAGCTCGACCACCACCGGGCTCTCCACCGCGTCCGCCCGCCAGTCGGCGCCGGGCGCCACGGCGGCGGTCCCGTCCACCGCGAACCCCCGACCCTGCACGGTGGCGCTGCGGATGGTGCCCGCACCGTCGCCGTCGAGGAGCGCGAGCCAGGCGGTACCGTCCGACACGCTGCCCAGGCTCACGCCGCCTTCCGCCACCGACCCGATGTCCGCGGGGCCGAGCCAGTGCCCCACCGCCGGGAGGACGGAGAAGCCCTGGGTGGAGTCGGTCACCGCCGTCCCGCCGGAGAGCGGGACGGGGTGCACGTCGCCGTCGGAGTCCACCAGGGTGAAGCTGTTGTCCACGGCGGCCTGGACGGCCACGCGCCGCCGGACGCCGCGCTGGGGCTCGTCCACCTCGAAGGCCACACCGGCGTCCACCCAGTTCGTGCCGTCCACCGACACCGCCTCGTGCACGGCGCGGTCGAGCCCGGGGCGGTCGTAGTAGAGGTGGTAGGTGCCGCCGAACCAGGTGACGGCCGGCGCCGCGGCGCCCGAGCCCGTGGGGGCCCAGCGGGTGGCCTGGTCGGTCCAGGTGTAGAGGTCCTCGCTCCAGGCCTCGCCGATCCCCCAGCCCTCGGCGTCCACCACCGTGAACCACATGCGCCAGCGATCGAGCTGCCCGTCGTACACCACGAAGGGGTCCTCGACGCTGGCGCCGTCGCGCGAGAGCAGCGGGGCCGTGCCGCGGATCCAATTGCTGCCGTCCACCGAGGTCGCGAGCCCGATGGACTGGGTCTGCCCGTCGCCGCCGTCGTAGTAGAGGTACCAGGCGTCGCCGGGGTAGAATCCCGCCGGGCCCCCCACCACCGGGTCCCACCCCTCCTCGTCGCCCTGGAGCACGGGGAGCGCGTCCACCTCCCAGCCCACGAGCGCGGAGGTCTCGTCCGCGGTGGCGGTGCGGATGGCGCCCTCGTCCTGGAAGAACATGACCAGGCTGGTGTCCAGCTCGGCGTTGGTGACCAGCGTGACCCAGGGGTCCTCGAAACCCGACACCAGGCCGGCGCTGTCGCGCACCGCGAGGTCGCGCTCGAGGCCGCTGCGGGTCCAGCTGCCGTCCCCGGAGCTGGTCATGCGGTACACGCCCTGGGCGGCGGGGACCCAGAGGCGCAGGGTGCCGGCCGACCACCGGGCCGTCCAGTCGTGCGCGGCCCCGTCCTCGCCGTCGGTCGCTTCGAGGCTGACGAACTCGGCCTTGCTGCCGCTCCCGTCCGTGTCCACGAAGTCCTCTTCCACCACCCGGGCCGGACCGCCCGGAGGGAGGCGCTCCGGCGGGCTGGCGCCCAGATCGAGCACCGACACCGCGTGGTCGGTGCGGTCCACCACGTAGGCGTACTGGGTGGCAGGGTCGTACAGGAGCGCGTTGGGGTCCGCCCCGACCTGGACCGTTTCCGGGTCGCGCAGCGACGGTGCCGCGGGGTCCGTGACGTCCACGAAGTAGACCCGATCGGCCTCCTCGCGGGTGCGCGCGTCGGAGAGGCGGTTCGCGACCAGCAGGGTTCCCAGCTCGGGCGCCAGCGCCATCGGCCCCGAGAAGGTGGGGAGCGGGAGCGCCACCGGGTCGAGCTCGGTGACCCCGTGCATCCCGCCGTCGCTCGGCAGCAGGGCGGCGTCCAGCGAGAGGAGGGAGCCTCCCGTGAAGTCCCCCCAGGGGTTCATGTTCGCCACCATCAGGCGGTCGCCGACGAAGGCGAGGTCCGTGGGGCCGGCCAGGCAGGTGCCGATGCCGATCTGACCGAACTCGTAGACGCCGTCCGGGTACTCCGCGCAGGGACCGACGTCCGGGGAAACGGCGGGGCGGAGGCAGGCGGCGAGGACGACGAGGAGCACGGCGACGCCCCCTACCCCGCGAAGGGACGCGCGGCGACCGGTCGGTGACGAAGCGGGACGGGACGGGCGCTCACTCCTCGGGGACGCGACCGGCGGGACGCACCGCGGCGCCCACGAGATCCAGCCCGAGCTCGGTGCGCGCCATCTCGAGGAGCCGCGCCCCGTCGGTGCGAAGGTCGAGGAGCGACCAGACCCGGGCGGTCTGATCGGCCGACGCGCTGGCCAGGGACAGCCCGTCGGGCGCCCAGTCCAGGTCCCACACCCGGCTGCGATGGGCCTCGAGGCGGGCGAGCAGGTGACCGGACTCCGCCGACCACACGGCCACCCGCCGGTCCCAGCCCCCGCTGGCCAGGAGGCCTCCGTCGGGGGAGAAGGCCAGCGCCCCGACGCTGTCGGTGTGCCCCTCCAGCGTGGCCCGGACGGCGCCCGAAGGGAGCTCGAAGAGCGTGATCGCCGACCCCGAGGCAGCCGCCGCCCGCGACCCGTCCGAGGAGAAGGCGACGGCGGAGAACCAGCCGGCCCCGGAGCCGAGCTCCTGACGGATGGCCCCGGAGTCGGGGTCCACCAGGAGGAGGCGACCGCGGTTGTCGCAGACGCCGAGCTCCTCCCCGTCGGCCGTCCAGGCCAGCGCGGCGGCCGAGGCGGCCTCGTCGAAGATGCCGCGTCGGGTCACCCCGGACTCGAGGTCCACCACCCGGAAGCCGACGGGGAGCCCGAGCGCCAGCCGCCGGCGGTCGGGCGAGAGGGCCGAGCCGGTCCACTGCTCCCCTTCCCCGGGCACCTGGGTGCGCACCTCGCCGGAGACGGCGTCCACCACCTGCACCTGCGGGGCGCCGGTCCGCACCACGAGGAAGCCGGGCGCGGCCGCGTACGCGACCTCCCGCACCGCCGGCCCCCCGGCCAGGGGCACCGAGAGCAGCTTGCCGGTGAGGGGGTCCCACACGCCCACGCGGCCATCCTCCCCGCCCACCGCGAGCCCGAACCCCGCGGGGGACCAGGCCACCCCGTTGACCGAGCGGTCCTCCAGGGCCAGGCCGGCGGAGCCGGGGGAGGTCGGCACCCGGTACACCCGGACCGTCCCGGCGGAGCCCGCGGCGGCGAGGCGGGCGCCGTCGGCGCTGAAGGCGACGGCGGTGACGCGTTCCCGGTCCATCCCCAGCCGCCCGAGCACGCGGCGGCCAGCCACGTCCCAGACGCGGATGGTCCCGTCGCCGGAGCCGGCGGCGAGCCTGCGGCCGTCCCCCGACCAGGACGTGGCCCACACCTCCCCCGCGTCGCTCGCCAGGTCGGCGAGCTTCTGGCCGGTGGTCACGTCCCAGAGCCGCACCACCCCCTCGCCCCCGGCCGCCACCTCGCCGGCGGCGGCGACGATCTGGCCGTCGGGGGAGAAGGCCACCGACCGCCCCCCCTGGCCGGTTCCGAGGAAGGGCGCGAGCGGGCGCAGGCTGGCGCCGTCCCAGAGGCGAAGCAGCGGCTCCGAGCCGGTGGTCAGCACCCGCGTCCCGTCGCTGCTCAGGTCGAGGCCGCGGATCGCGTCGGCGTGGGCGCCGAAGGTGGCCTCCAGGACTCCGTCCCGCCACACCCGCACCACCCCGTCGGCTCCCCCTGCGAAGATCCGCCCGTCCGGGTGCCAGTCCAGGGCCCCGAGCCGGACCTCCTCCGGGGCGGGCAGCGACCCGGTCACCCGGCCCGTGGCGGCGTCCCAGAGACGCACCCCGCCCGTGCCCGCCGCGCCGAGCCGCGTCCCGTCGGCCGACCAGGCGACCGCACCCGAAGCGCCCGCCGGGGCCGAGGGCTCGGCGAGGGACCGCTCGCGCAGGCCGTCGTCCCAGACGTGGAGCGCGCCGTCGGTCAGGCAGGCCAGGGCGGCGGAGTCCGGCGACCAGCCGAGCCCCTGGCACCGACCGTCCACCCGAAGCTCGGCCTCCAGCCGGGGGAGCCAGGCCGAGCGACCGGCGAGGAGCGCACCGCGCGCGTCGGGATCCTCGGCGATCTGCAGCGCGCCCGCGCCGAGCACCCACGCCGCCGCCGCGTCTCCGTGGCCCACCGCCGAGGTGGCCCGGTCCATCAGCGAGGCCGCGAGCGTGGTCCGGGCCAGGTTCCGCTCCGCGGCGGCGCTCGCCTCGGCGGCCCGCGCGCGGTCGCGCTCGTCGGTGAGGTGCCGCAGGAACACGATGCCGGCGGTGCAGAGCGCCAGGACCGCGAGGCCGAGGACCGTGACCGCGCCCTGGTGGCGCACCAGGTACCGGCCGAGCACCTCCCACCAGGCGTAGCGGTACGCGTCCACCTGGCCGCCGGTCTGCCAGGCCTCCACGTCCCGGGCCAGCGCCCGCGCGTCCGCGTAGCGCCCCGCGGCGTCCACCGTCATCGCCCGCGCGCACACCGACGCGATCTCCCTCGGGATCTGCCGGACCCGGGCCCGCGGTTCGGGGGGCGCTTCGCTCCGCACCTTCTCGAGGACCTCGAGCGCCGTCTCGCCCTCGTAGGGGGGAGCCCCGGTCAGGATCTCGAAGAGGACGGCGCCGAGCGACCAGACGTCCGAGCGCTCGTCCACCGCGTCGATGCGACCGTGGGCCTGCTCCGGGCTCATGTAGGCCGGGGTGCCCATCGTGGCGCCCACCAGGGTCTGCCCCGCCGAGGCGAGGATGCGCTCCACGCCGCGCTCCAGGTCGCGCTCGCGCACGTCCCGCTCCCCGCGCACCTTGGCCAGGCCCCAGTCGAGCACCACGGTCTCGCCGAACTCGCCCACCATGACGTTCTGGGGCTTCAGATCCCGGTGGACCACCCCGCGACTGTGGGCGTAGGCCATCGCGTGGCAGAGGTGGACGAAGTGCGGGAGCAGGGCGAGGCGGGCCTGGAGGTCGCGTGCCCCCCGGATGGCGTCGGAGAGCGTCTGCCCCTTGACCCGCTTCATCACGTAGTAGAGCGTGCCATCGGGCCGGCGGCCGAGCTCGTAGACGGGCACGATGCCGGGGTGCTCGAGCTGGGCGGTGACCCGGGCCTCGCGCACGAAGCGGTCCACCGCGGCCACCATCGGCCCCCCCGTGGGTCCGGTGCCCGACACCCTGGCCCCGCGGATGAGCTCCTTGACCGCCACCTCGCGGCCGAGGTGCCCGTCGAACATCAAGAGGACGCGGCCGATGGCGCCCTCGCCGATGGACTGGGGCGCGCTCCGCTCCACGCCCGGGGGCCCCACGAGGTAGCGCCCGTCGGCCTCCGGCGTGGCCGACACCGAGTCGGGCGCAATCGCGGCGTCGGGGTCCCCCACGACGGTGTGGACGCCGATCCAGGTGCGACGATGGTCGTCGGAGGAAGCCACGCTGCCGACTATCAAGGGGGCCGCGCGAACGGTTCCACCTCGGGGAACGCGGCGCGGGTCCGGGCCCCGAGGACGGGCCGCGGATATCAGCGCGCCGAGGCCCGATGACCGAACGACGCCCCGGCGGGCGCCCCGCATGATCCACGCGCTCGTCCGCGCCTGGGCGCTCGGTCTGGTCCGGCTCTACTACCCCCGGCTCGTGGTGAGCGGCCGCACCCGCCTGCCGCCCCGGGGGCCGGCGATCCTCGTGGCCAACCACCCCAACGGGCTCCTGGACCCGATGGTGCTGCGCCTCGCCGTGGGCCAGCCCGCCGCGTTCCTCGCCAAGAGCACCTTCTGGGAGAACCCCCTCTGGCGCCTGCCCATGGCGGCCTTCGGCGCCCTCCCCGTCCACCGGGCCCACGAATCCGACACCCGCCAGAACGAGGCCACCTTCGCGGCCTGCCGCGCCCTGCTCCGCGACGGCGGCTGGCTCGCGCTCTTCCCCGAAGGCAAGTCGCACGACGCCACCACCCTGCAGCCGCTGAAGACCGGCGCGGCCCGCATCGCCTTCGGCGCCCTGCGGGAGGAGACGACGGGGCTCCGCATCGTGCCGGTGGGGCTCCTCTACGAGGACAAGTCCACCTTCCGGTCGGGGGTGGTGGCGGCGATCGGCGAGCCCATCGTCGTGGACCCCGCCGATCCCGAGGATCGGGCGGCGGTGGACGCGCTCACCGATCGGATCGCCGAGGCGCTCGCCACGGTGGTGCTCGAGGCGGAGGACGCCGAGCTGTGGCGCGCCTTCCTCGCGGTGGCCCACTGGACCGGCGCGGTGGAGCTGGCCCGACGGGACCAGACCGCCCGCGCCTACGCGGCCCGCTGGCGCACCCTGGTGGCGGAAGACCCGGAGGCGGCCGACACGCTCGCCTCCGAGGTGAGGCGGTACGCGCGTGCGCTGCGGGCCGTGGGCGTGCGGGACCCCTTCGCGCTCGAGACGGCGGATCCGGTTTCGGAGGTCGCCGGGGCCGGCGCGCTCGTGGCCGCGGCCCCCGTGGCCCTGGTGGGGGCGATCCTGGCCTGGCTCCCCTACCGCCTGGTCCGCCCCCTCTCGGCGAGGGTCGCGGCGGGCCACACCGACCTGGTGGGCACCGTCAAGCTGCTGGCCGGGTTCGTGATCCTCACCCCCGTCTACCTGGGGTGGGCGGCGCTCGCGGCGTGGCTGGGCGGAGCGCCGTACGGCGTCGGGATGCTGGTCCTGGGTCCCCTCACCGGCTGGGCCGCGCTGGTGTGGGACGAGCAGGTCTCCCTGCGTCGCGAGGCGCTGCGCGGCATCTCGCTCCGGCTCTTCCGCCCGGGGCTGGCGCTCGCGCTGGCGGCCCGGCGCCGCGAGCTGGCCGACCGCGTGCGCGCGGCCCTCGCTCGTCCCTGACCCCCCCGGGCGGCGCATCGCGGATACACTCTGCGGGATGATCCGCGATCGCCTCAAGTCCGCCGCCCGCTCCTTCGCCCTCAAGGCCTTCGGCATGGAACGAGAGGCGGCGCCCCGCGCCGAGGAGCGCCGCCCCGGCACCGGAACCTACGACCCCACGGTGATCCCGCGGGTGGTGGACGGCTCGGGGGACACCCCGGGGCCCAACCACAAGACCAACCTGGGCCGCACCTGGCTCGCCGCCCAGATCTCCAGCGGAGTGGCCCCGATCCTGGTGGACCTGCGCCACCCCAAGGAGTGCGCGGGGGGCATGCTCCCCGGCGCCATCTGCCTGCCCGGTCGGCAGCTCGAGCAGGCCCTGGCCCGCTTCCCGGACCGTGCCGCGCGCATCGTGGTCTACGACCAGCTGGGCCGCGAGGAGTGCGACGCGATGGCCGAGTGGCTCCGCCAGCAGGGGTACGAAGGCGCCCGGCGGCTCGTGGGCGGGTACGCCGAGTGGATCGAGCACGACGAGCCCGTCATGGCCCCCCAGCCGCCGCCCGGCGGGCGCTGGCACGTGGGCGACATGATCGAGCGCCGGAGCGGGGGACGGGGGTGGGTGCAGGCCGCGAGAGGGGACGGCGGGCCGCGCTACGACCTGCTCCTGGACTCGGGCGAGCTCCAGGCGGACGTGCCCGAGTCCGACCTCCTCGGCTGAGCCTTGCTCCCGCTCCTCGCCCTCTGCCACGCGGCCGGCACGGTGCTCCCGGCCGCCCCCACCGCGCCGCCGGGCGGGATCGCACCCCCACCCGCCGACCCGATCCGGGCCGCGGTGGACGCCCGCACCCAGGGGGACCTGCGCGCGGCCGCCTGGCACTACGAGCAGGCCCTGGCCAACCCGAAGCTCCCGTCCCGGACGCGGGCGGCGGTGAACGTGGCGCTCGGCCTCGTCCAACTGGACCTGGGGGACGCCAACCTCGCCTCGGCCGCCTTCACGCGGGCGCGAACCAGCGGGGCCCCCGTGGCCCCGTGGGCCGCCTGGTACGAAGCGTGGGCCGACCACGAGCGGGGCCGGCACGCGATCGCCGCCCGCGAGTGCTCGGCCTACCGGGCCAACTGGCCGACCGG
>Ga0172372_10011210_pt1 | contig 11414 bp, 8 predicted proteins | sample LakKiv5m_2_FD_114544 | JGI IMG/M metagenome (GOLD analysis project Ga0172372, IMG submission 114544) | Freshwater microbial communities from Kabuno Bay, South-Kivu, Congo - kab_092012_9.5m | ecosystem: Environmental > Aquatic > Freshwater > Lake | place: Democratic Republic of the Congo... | reverse complement strand
GCGAGGAGTACCCGGGCGCGGTGCTCCTCGTGAGCCACGACCGCCGCCTGCTCGACAACGTGGTGCACCGCATCATCGAGGTCGACATGGGCCGGATCCGCGAATACCCGGGCAACTACCGCGACTTCATCGACCTCCGCCGCGAGCGCATGCTCACCAGCCAGCGCAACCACGAGAAGCAGCTCGACAAGATCCGCGCGGAGGAGCAGTACATCATGCGCTACAAGGCCGGCCAGCGCGCCAAGCAGGCCCGCGGCCGCGCCACCCGGCTCGAGCGCTTCAAGCAGGACGAGCTGGTCGAGCGCCCGATGGAGCTCGAGGTGATGCAGCTGGAGCTCCCGAAGGCGCCGCGCGTCGGCGACCACGTGCTGCGCTGCGAGCACCTCTCCAAGCGCTACGGCGAGAAGGTGCTGTTCCACGACCTCGAGCTCGCGATCAAGCCGCTCGACCGGATCGGGATCATCGGCCCGAACGGCGCCGGCAAGACGACGCTCGTGCGCGCGCTGCTCGGCGACCTCGCGCCGGACGCCGGCGAGCTCAAGGTGAGCCCGCAGATCAAGGTGGGCTACTTCCGCCAGACGCAGGAGCACATCGACCCGATGCTCACCGTCTGGCAGTACCTGCAGCGCGTGATCGCCTCCAACGAGGGCGGCCTGCGCGCGAGCGAGCAGCAGGCGCGCAACCTCGCGGGCGCTTTCCTCTTCTCCGGCGAGGAGCAGGAGAAGTGCGTCGGCAACCTCTCCGGCGGCGAGCGCGGGCGCATGGTGATCGCGGGGCTCGTGAGCGCGGCCAACAACCTGATCGTGCTCGACGAGCCGACCAACCACCTCGACATCCCGAGCGCCGAGCGCCTGGAGACCGCGATCTCCACCCCGCCCGAGGAGGGCGGCTACGACGGCGCGCTGATCCTGATCAGCCACGACCGCGCCCTGCTCGCCTCCTGCTGCGACCGCCTGGTGATCCTGGACGGCAACGGCGGCGCGCGGCTCTTCGACGGCGGCTGGGACGAGTGGGAGGAAAAGGAGGCCGAGGAGAAGGCCCAACAGGACGCCACCGCCAAGGCCGCCGCCGAGCGCGCCAAGGCCGCCGCCGAGCGCGCCAAGGCCGCCGCCGAGCGCGCCAAGGCGAAGGCGGAGGCAGCGAAGCCCGCCGCGGGCAAGCCTGCCGCCGCGCCCGCGGGGAAGCCCAAGGCCGCCCCCGCCGGCGACCCCAAGCTCGCGCGCATGGAGACCGGCCGCATCGAGCGTCGCATCACCGAGATCGAGACGCGCGTGCGCGCCATCGACGAGTCGATGCTCGACCCAAAGGTCTACGTCGACCCGCAGAAGTCGCGGCAGCTCACCGAGGAACGCGAACGGCTCCAGCAGGAGCTGGAGCCGCTTGAGTTCGAATGGGCGCGCCGCGCCGAGTGACCGCGGTCAGCCGCGCATCACCACGTCGCCCGCCGCATCCACCACCTCGATCCGTCCGGAGCGGAACCTGCCCGCGGCGCCATCGGGCAGCCGAACTTCGTAGGCCCAGTTCGCGCCGTTGGCGACGAACCTGCCGAGCTCGATGACGGTGTCGTCGTCAGCGACATGCCGAACGGTGTACGTCCCGCGCACCTCGAGGCCGAGGCCGACGCAGGTCAGGACGCGGTCCGGCTCCGAGACCGCAAGCGTCATCGACCCGAGTCCGGCGGCCGGCCCCTTGCCCGGGATGCCCGCCACGCCGCGGCGGTAAGTGGCACGCTCGATGCGAAGGCCCGCATCCTCGCTGCCGATGGCGGCGAGCATCTGGAGCGGCGTTGCGCCGCCGAACACCACCTCGGTGACGCGGCCCACGAAGGCATTGCTCGACACCTGGAAGACCAGCGCCACCACGAGCGCCGCCGACAGCGCGATCGCCGCGGCACGCCAGCGGTACGAACTTCGCACGAAAGCGTCGAGGTCAGAGCGCAGCCCGGCCAGCTCGACGGCCTCGCCGACGCCGGCCGCGCCGGCTGCGCGCATCCGCCGCCGCTGCGCGAGGGCGGCGGTGCGTCCGATGTGCGCGATCGGCGCGAAGTCCTCGTCCTGGCGGTCGATGGCCGTCATCACGCGCGCCATCGTGCGCGCCTTGAGGCCAGCCGGGGGCTCATCCTCGCTGGAGAGGAACGCCGGGTCCGCCGACACCGCGGCCTGCAGCTCTCGAAGCTCTGCCTGCACGGCGGGAGTGGCATCGCGGAACGACCGCTCGAATGCCGCCGCATCCACCTCGTCGAGCATGCCCATGGCATCGAGCATGGCCTCGGCGCGCAGGTCCGCGCCGCGCGCCCGGTCGCCTGCGGAACGATCACCGGAGTTGTTCCCGCCGTACTGGTTCATCACGTCCTCACTTCACTCGCCCTGTTCGCAGCCGGAATGCAAACGGCTCCCCTACGCGGGGGAATCCGAGTTGCCAATTTGATTATCAGACCCTAGTCGGTCGCGCAACTTCGCCAACCCTCGGCTGAGCGCGCTCTTGACGGTTCCGAGGGGCGCACCGAGCTGCTCGCTCACCTCCCGCAGCGTGAAGCCCTGCATGTAGGTCCGCTCGATCACGACGCGCTGCAGCTCAGGAAGCTCGGCCACCCGACGGCGAAGGATCTCGACATCGTGCTCGCCCCCGGGCTCCACGGGCGGCATGCCGACGGGTCCCAGGGCGTCGTTGGACGAATCGAACCCCAGTTGCTCGGGGCGAGCGCCCTTGCGGCGCAGCCGGTCGATCAGGTGCCGGCGGGTGATGAGCATGACCCAGGTCACCAACTTGGCGCGTTCAGGGTCGAATCGGTCGGCCGTCTGCCACAGCCGGACGAAGGTCTCCTGCACCGCGTCCTCGGCCTCGGCGCGCGTCAGGACCTGCCGGGAAGCCTTGAAAACCAGACCAACAAACCGGTCGTAGAGCTCCTCCATGGCCGCCTCGTCGCCGTGGGCGACGCGCTGCATGAGCATCCGGTCCTGGCGCTCGATGGGGTCCAACGGCGGGGTTCCTCGTTGCGGGGCGGGGCGCGGGGGTCCAAGAACACTCTGCGATGCGTCCCACCCTTGGCATCGCCATTCCGGGCGATTTCGTTCAGATTTCGCTTGAGACGCCCCACGAGGGTGGCAAACTACCATTTGGCGTGTCCCAACCCCCTCCCCGGGGTCGGGGATGCCGTGTGGAACGGTCGCTCAGACCAGACCCGATGAAGGTCCTCGGCTTCCAATACCCGTCGTTGCCAGCCGCCGGCGCAGCCGGTCGCCGGCTGTCGGGCTACACGCTCGTTGAGGTCATCGTCTGCCTCGGGGTCATCGCCGTGCTGTGCGGGGTGCTGCTGCCGTCGCTGCGCGCCACCCGGGAGCAGTCGCGTCGCCTCGTCTGCGCAAGCAACATGCGCAATGTCGGCATCGCCATGTCGGCCTACGCACAGAGCAACGGCGACCGGCTTCCGTACAGCCGCGTGCTCGACAACTCCCCGCCCGACGTCGGCGCACTCATGCTCGCGCGACTTGCGGCGCCCTCGAGCGGCGGCCAGGCCTGGGATGGCCTCGGCCGACTTGCCAACGCGTACCTCGACTCGTGCGAGTGCCTCTACTGCCCGAGCCATCACGGCGTGAACCCGTCCGACGCGTGCGCCAGCCGCTACCGAGACGGGTCCACGGACGAACTGGCCACCAACTTCCACTACAGCGGCCACAAGTACCACGCCAACACGCCCGAGCGCGGCGAACTGGTCCGGCTCGACCACGGCAGCCGGCTCATGCTGCTGACGGACGGCCTCCGCAGCCAGCTCGACTTCAACCATGGCACGGGCCTCAACCGGCTCTTCGGCGACCTGAGCACCGACTGGTGGGCCGACGAGCGCAACGCCGTCCGCAACCGACTCCCGCAGGACCCCATCACCACTGCATCGAGCGACGTCTCGCAGGAGATCAGTTCGCTGTGGGGCGATATATCTGAAGACGAGAAGCGCTGACGCGGGTCTGAAGACGAGAAGCGCTGACGCGCCGGGCGCGCAGAGAAGTCAGGGATTGCCGGGGGCCATGCGAATCGTGCCTACCTGGGCGCGATGGTCGCTGTAGCCGAGGTCCGCGGTTCGATACCCGACCCACTGAACCCGCCGGCCCGCAAGCATGTGGTCGATGCGCAGGACCGGCCACTGACGCCGGTACGTGCACAGCCACCCCGACGAGCGCCACGGCGGCGCGGGCGACATGAACGGTGCAGCCACCGGGAGGATCACGCTGCCGGGCGTGCAGTTGAGGTCGCCGAGCACGAGGTCCGGGGCCGCCGGGAGTCGCACTTCGGCAAGCACCGACCGAAGCCCGTCGGCGATCGTCCCGCGTGCGCGGCGAGGCGACGAGGGAAGGTCCACGGCCAGGACGTGCAGGTCCTCGCCGCCTTCGGTGCGCACGACGACCCACGCAAGCCAGATCGTGCCGACGTCCGGCATCGACACCGACGCGAGGATCCGGTGGTCCACGACCGGCAGGCGCGAGATCACGCCGAACACCCCGTGGTCATGGGCGACGTATCCGGGCGGGAGCCACGCCGAACGCGCGTCGAAACGCAGCATCGACCCCGGCCCGCTCACCACGGCAACGTCACCGAGCACCGAGGCCAGCGCCCGGCCGCAGCCGAGCGCTTCCTCCCCGGGCCACTGCGGGTTCCAGTGGGTCACCGTGATGTCGCCGGGCCCGGGCTTCGCCTGCCCCGCCCACCCGACGTCCGTCAGCGCGAAGCGCCCGCTCGACCACGCGAACGCCACCGCGCACGACCAGAACGCGCTGCGCGCGAAGGCGCCGCGCGGCAGCCAGGCGCGCGCGGCCAGTGCACCTGCCAGCGCGCCGACCGCCATAGCCCACGCCGGCGTCCAGAAGAGCCACTGCGCCCACGCCCAGCGGTCGGCCACCAGCTGTCCCACGATCCACACCGCCGATGCCAGCGCCGCGGGGAGCGCGACGGCAACGCCGAGCGCAGCCAAGGCACCGGGCTGCGCCGCCCGCTCGGCACCGCGGCCGGTGGCGCGCGCGCTCATCCTGCGGCACCCGGCACGGCCTCGCCCCGCGCCAGTTCGGCGATCGCGGAGAGCACGCGCCCATCGAGGCCCGGCGCCGCGCACACCACGCCCGCATTCACGGCAAGCAAAGGCCCGTGCGAGAAGTCGAGCGGCGCTCCTGCCGCATCGGTGACGACCGCGCCCGCCTCGGCCGCGATCAGCACGCCGGAGGCATGGTCCCAGACGCTCTCTCGGTGACCCCGTGACCGCGGCAGCCGAACCACCAGGTCGGCATCGCCGCGCGCGACGAGCGCATACTTGCACTGGCTGTCCATGCGCGATTCCTCGAGCGCCGCGACCGCCGCAAGCCGCGGCTCCAGCCGCGAGGGCATGGGGCTTGCGCTCCGGTTCATGGACCTCGCCCATCGCACGGCGCCCGCGCCCCGCGGGGACAGCCGCATTCGGCGCTGCACCTCGCCGGCGGCATCGAGCTCGAACGCGCCCTCGCCGCGCGCGGCCGCGTACAGCACGCCCGGACCGCCGACGTGGACCGACAGGTCGCCGGCCGGCCCCATCCGCGGGCAACCGAGCACGCCGACCTCGACATGCGGCCCGCGGAGGAGCGCCAGGCACACCGAGCACTGCGCCCCCAGCAGGAACCCCTTCGTGCCGTCGATCGGGTCGATCGTCCATCGCGGCTCGCCGTCGCGCGGCTCGTCGCCGTCGATCGCCCGCAGCGCATCGGCGCGCGACCGCCATCCGAGCGCGGCGCGCACCGCGTCGACCACCACCCGCTCCACGTCGGGTCGACGCGCGGACGCCAGCGCGTCGGCATGCTCCTCGCCGATGAGCGCCACGCGACCGTCCGGCGCGCCCGCGCGCAGGCCTGCCACCACCACCGCCTGCAGCACGTAGTCGGCGGCGGTCACGGGGGACCCGTCGCCCTTCTCGATGGGCGGCACCGAAGCCAGCGTGTCGCCGAGGAGCCGCGCAAGGGGAAGCGCCGGGCGCACGGCATCGACGGCGCGGCGCAACAACTCGGTCGTGGGGCAAGGCTGGCTCACGGGAAGCGCGGGATGGTAGGCCCGGCACGTGCGGATCCGTTCGCTGCCAGAACGGCAGACCCGGCACGCGGCCGCGCCGAACGGACAGCCCCGGCCTGCGCCGCGGGGCCCGCCGGGGGCTCGCGGGACGTGGCACGCCGCTTGCACCTCCCTGAACATGTCCAACACGTCCCCGATCATCGGCATCGACCTCGGCACCACCAACAGCGTGGTGGCCGTCATGGAGGGCGCGCAGCCCAAGGTCATCATCAACTCCCTCGGCGGCCGGACCACCCCGTCCGTGGTCGGCTTCACCGAGAAGGGCGAGCGCCTCGTCGGCCAGCCCGCCAAGCACCAGCAGATCACCAACCCCAAGAACACCGTCTTCAGCATCAAGCGCTTCATGGGCCGCCGCCATGCGGAGGTGGGCCACGAGGAGAAGCTCGTCCCCTACGAGGTGAAGGGCGCGCCCGAGGAACTGGTCAAGGTCGGCATCCGCGGCAAGGACTACACGCCGCCGGAGGTCTCGGCCATGATCCTGGCCGAGCTCAAGCGCCAGGCCGAGGAGTACCTCGGCGAGAAGGTCGAGCGGGCCATCATCACGGTTCCCGCGTACTTCAACGACGCGCAGCGCCAGGCCACCAAGGACGCGGGCGAGATCGCCGGCCTGAAGGTCGAGCGCATCATCAACGAGCCCACCGCGGCCGCGCTCGCCTACGGCCTCGAGAAGAAGACCAACGCCAAGATCGCGGTCTTCGACCTCGGCGGCGGCACCTTCGACGTGTCGATCCTCGACATCTCCGACGGCGTCTTCGAGGTGCTGTCGACTAACGGCGACACCCACCTCGGCGGCGACGACTTCGACCAGAAGCTGATCGATTTCCTGGCCGAGGACTTCCGCAAGAAGGAGGGCATCGACGTCCGCAAGGACCCAATGGCCCTGCAGCGCCTCAAGGAGGCGGCCGAGAAGGCGAAGATCGAGCTCTCGACGCAGGTGGAGACCACGGTCAACCTGCCCTTCATCACTGCCGACCAGAGCGGCCCGAAGCACCTGCAGGTGACGGTCACGCGCGCGAAGTTCGAGGAGATGTGCAAGGACCTCTTCGAGCGCCTCGCCGCGCCGTGCGAGAAGGCCCTTGCCGATGCCAAGCTCAAGCCCTCCGACGTCCAGGAGGTGGTGATGGTCGGCGGCTCCATCCGCATCCCCAAGGTGCAGGAGCTGGCGAAGAAGATCTTCCAGGCCGACAACCTCGACAAGAGCATCAACCCCGACGAGGTGGTCGCGATCGGCGCCGCGTTCCAGGGCGGCGTCCTCATGGGCGACGTGAAGAACGTGGTGCTGCTCGACGTCACCCCGCTCTCGCTCGGCGTGGAGACGCTCGGCGGCGTGATGACCACGCTGATCCCGCGCAACACCACCATCCCGACGTCGAAGAAGGAGATCTTCTCCACGGCGCAGGACAACCAGAACGCGGTGACCATCGTCGTGCTGCAGGGCGAGCGGCAGATGGCCGCGGACAACCGCGTCCTCGGCCGCTTCGACCTCACCGGCATCAGCGCCGCCCCGCGCGGCGTGCCGCAGGTCGAGGTCGAGTTCTCGCTCGACGCCAACGGCATCCTCAACGTCAAGGCCACCGACAAGGCCACGTCCAAGGCGCAGGAGATCAAGATCACCGGCTCGAGCGGCCTGTCGAAGGACGAGGTCGAGCGCATGCGCAGGGATGCCGAGGAGCACGCGGCCACCGACAAGGCCCGTCGCGAGCTCATCGACACCAAGAACCGCGCCGAGCAGGTGGCCTACCAGGTGAAGAAGCAGCTTGAGGAGCTCGGGGCCAAGGTGCCCGCGGAGAGCCGCACCAAGATCGAGGGCGCCGTGTCCAACCTCGAGGAGCGGCTCAAGGGCGACGACAAGGCCGCCATCGAGGCCGCGCTCAACAACCTGATGAACGCGGCCGGCGAACTGCAGCAGGCCGCGGGAGCCGCGGGCACGGGTGCGACCGGCGGCCCGTCCTCCGGCGGCGAGAAGAAGGACGACGTCATCGACGCCGAGTACGAGGTGACCGACGACGGCAAGAAGTCCTGACGGCACGGACCCGTGCGAGTTTCCCGCGGCGGCCGCCCTTCGCTCACGAGGGGCGGCCGCCGCGGTGCGCTTCAGAACGGCGATTCTCAGATGAACGTCTTCACGGCAACCAGTACCAGTACCGCCGCCAGCGCCACCCGCAGCCAACGGGCCCGCATGCGGAGCGCAAGCGCGCTGCCGGCCAGCACGGCCGGCACGGACCCCGCCAGCATGCTGGCCAGCATCCAACCGTCCACCATGCCCGCGGCGAGGTAGCCCGAGCCGGCGATCAGCGCCAGCGGGATCGCGTGCGCGATGTCGGTCGCCACGAGGCGCTGCGGAGTCATGCGCAGCGGGTAGATCGCCACCATCATCACCGACCCGAGGGCTCCCGCGCCAACGGAAGTCAGGGCCACGAGGAGGCCCAGGAATCCACCCGACACCACCGACAGCAGCGGCTGCTGGCGCCTAAACCGCGCGGGCGCGTCGATGCGGCGGTCCCGCATCCATGATTGGAGCGCCGGCCCCGAGACGATTCCCACCGCGGCCACCAGCACCACGGCGCCGACGGCCTGCGTCAACCAGTCGATCCGGCCGATCGCACCGTATCGCGCCACGAACACCACCGTTGCCAGTGCCATCGGCAGGCTCCCGAGCCAGAGACGCCTCACAACCTGCCAGTCGACCTGGCCCTTGCTGTGGTGCATCGGTACCGCGACGAGCTTGGTGATGGCCGCGAACCACAGGTCCGTGGCGATCGCGGTCTGCGGGGCCACCCCGAAGAACAAGAGGAGGAGCGGCGTCATCAATGCGCCGCCGCCCACGCCAGTGAGGCCCACGATGAAGCCGGTGCATGCGCCGGCGATCGAGTACGCAGGGTCTATCAACGCCCAGAGCGTAACCCAAGGCGCGTTCTTATCCGTTGCTTGCGCCGGCCCGGAATTGCCATACATTTCCCGCTTCGACACCGCTCCGCACGGCCCGCCGCGCACGTCGCACGGCACGCCGACCCGGGCGCAACGTCGGTCACGCCATGCAGCGCATCAAGGGCATCGCCGTCAGCCCCGGCATCATCGTCGGGCGCGCATTCCTGGTGGGTTCCGCCGAGCAGGTGGTCCCGCACCGCACCATCGCCGAATCCGAGGTCACGGGGCAGAACGAGCGCCTGCGCGCGGCGCTGGCCGCAGCCGGCGACGAGATCGGCGCGCTCAGCGAGCGCACGCGCCGCGAGCTGGGCACCGAGCCTGCCAAGATCTTCGAGTTCCACGCGGGCCTCCTCCGCGACCGCGCGCTGGTGACGTCCATCGAGCGCAGGATCGCCGGCAGCTTCGTCACCGCCGAGCAGGCGGTCGCCGACCAGTTCCGGGTGCTGGTGGACCAGTTCAAGCGCATGGGCAACGAGGTCTTCGAGCAGAAGGCCAACGACGTCCTGGACCTCGAGCGACGGGTGCTTGGGCACCTGATGGGCGCGCAGGAGAGCCGCCTCGCGCAGCTCGACGCGCCCGCGATCGTGGTGGCGCACGAGCTCACCCCGAGCCAGGCCGCGGCGATGGACCGGGCCAAGGTGATCGCCATCGCCACCGACCTCGGCGGGCGCACCGGGCACACGTCGATCGTCGCGCGCGCCCTGGGGCTGCCATCGGTGGTCGGGTGCCAGCGCCTGTCGGTGGAGGTGGAGGAAGGCGACGAGCTGATCGTCGACGGGAACGAGGGCGTGGTGATCCTCCGCCCCGACGCGCGGACGCTCGAGGAGTACCGGCGCAAGCAGGAGCGCTCCGTGCGCTCGCGCGCGGCGCTGCGCGAGCTGTCGGGAGCCGAGGCGGTGACGCGCGACGGCGTGCGCGTCGCGCTGATGGGCAACATCGAGTTCCCCGAGGAGGTTGAGGCCGTGCTCGCCAACGGCGGCGACGGGATCGGCCTCTACCGGACCGAGTTCCTCTGGCTCACGCGCAAGGAGCCGCCAACCGAGGAGGACCACCTCGAGGCGTACCTGCGCGCCATCCGCCTGCTCAAGGGCAAGCCGCTCACCATCCGAACGTGCGACCTCGGCGCGGACAAGTACACGCAGGAGCAGATGGAGGAGCCCGAGCGCAACCCGTTCCTGGGGCTGCGGTCGATCCGCCATTCGCTGGCCAACCCCGCGGAGTTCAAGCGGCAGCTGCGCGCCATCCTGCGCGCCAGCGCTCACGGGCCGGTGAAGACGATGTTCCCGCTGGTGTCCAACCCGATGGAGCTGCGGCAGGGCAAGCTCATGCTCGCGGACCTGTCGGAGGAGCTCGAGGACGAGGGCATCCCCTTCGACCGCCAGATGCCGATCGGCGTGATGATCGAGGTGCCGTCGGCCGCGCTGATGGGCCGGGTGCTGGCGTCGGAGAGCAGCTTCTTCTCGATCGGAACTAACGACCTGGTGCAGTACACGCTGGCCGTGGACCGCGGCAACGAACGCGTGGCCTACCTCTACCAGGCGGCCCACCCGGCGGTGGTGTACCTGGTCAAGAACGTGGTCCGGGCGGCCCGCAGCGGCGGCATCGACTGCAGCGTGTGCGGGGAAATGGCCGGAGAGCCGCTGTTTTGCATGTTGCTGCTGGGCCTGGGATTGCGTACACTCTCCATGGTTCCCGACCAGATCCCCGTGATCAAGCGCGTGGTCCGGTCGGTGACGATGGAACAGTGCGAACGCCTCGCCCGCAGGGTCGGGTCGTTCGACTCGGAGCGCCAGGTCGAGACGGCCTTGCGCGACGAACTCAGGAAACTCGATCCGGAAGTCTTCGGCCAATGGATGTCGGAGTAACGGATCAAGCGCCTGGCGCGTGCCAGGCGCGGTGACAGGACAACGGGTTGCCCGTCGCTCGATGAGCGCGGTCCGCCCCACGGCGCGAAGCGGGTCGGCGCATCATGCGCCCTCCCCCGCGCAGTGGCGAGGCGGGCCCCGGGAGCGCTCCAGTGCGGAGCGCGCGAGACGGCGGCACCCAGGCGGAACTCTCGGTGCACACCAACGGAACGTGCCAGTTGACTGCGATGGGGCGACCGTCGCCCGGACCCGGAGCTCGCTCCGGACCGCCGGGCGAGCTGTCGTCGCCGCCGCCGTCGCACTGACGCGCCCGGCGCACGAAGGTTCCGCCACGAACCGCCGCTTGATGCGGCAGAGGATTGATCGTGGCGAACGACAGCGAGCACAACCAGGACGAGACCCGGCGCGACGAACCGCAGGCCCATCAGCCGGCGGCCGATGCCAATCATGACGAGGCGCACGGGCGCGCCCCGGACCACCACTCCGACCATCACGACCACGACCATCACGACCACGACCACCACGACCCCGACCATCACG